>Ga0210074_1000646_pt1 | contig 11795 bp, 9 predicted proteins | sample China_Galinas_Co_FD_184860 | JGI IMG/M metagenome (GOLD analysis project Ga0210074, IMG submission 184860) | Wetland microbial communities from San Francisco Bay, California, USA, that impact long-term carbon sequestration -... | ecosystem: Environmental > Aquatic > Marine > Wetlands ... | reverse complement strand
GAGGCCGACCAATACAGGATGTATTGTGAGGCCGGTCCCGTTAAGATCCGCCTGGCTGCGAGGGCAGTCCCGGATCTCGATCCGGGACCGCTGGTTGGAGAGCACAGGCAACAACCGTCTGCCGGGTCCTCCCGGGTTCGTCAGAATGCTTTGATTTTCAGACTCTACCTGGTATTGCTGTATACAACGTTGCTGGAATTCACAACTAGTGGTGATGTCCACCCGGTCCATGCACGTGCCCATGCTGCAACTCTTCTTCAGTGGCTTCACGGATATCAGTGACATCGATATCAAAGGTCAGCTGAATTCCTGCCAGCGGATGATTGCCGTCAACATCAATGTGGAAACGGCCAACTTTCAGTACGGTCACCTGCACCGGACCCTTGTTGGTTTGTAAATTCAGAATCTGACCCACTGAAATTTTTCCAAGGTTCTTGAGTCTTTTCAGCGGCACCCGCTGAATGTTGTCTTCATTGCGCACGCCATAGGCCTCTTCAGGTTCCAGTGTTGCGCTGAAACTATCCCTGATTGCGTGCCCTTCCATGGCTTTTTCGAGCCCGCTGATAATGTTACCGGCACCGTGCAGATACGTCATTGGATCACCTTCGCGTGAGGATTCCATTTGCTCACCCGCGGCATTTTTCAATGTGTAGTGAAAGGTTACAACCTTGTCTTTTTCAGCAATCATAAATTTCCCGTTATCGGCTCACGGCTAATTAGCCAGAATTATACCCCCCCTGTCGATGCAAACAGTAGCTGCGCAAGGCGCGTTTGTGCGCTATGGTTTATTTATGAATCACCCCCTAGTTTCAGTACCGCGGAATCAAATACAGGTCGAGACGATGTACAAATATGGACTCATTTCATTTCTGACGCTTTTTACTGCCACGGCATTAGCGCAAATGCCTGTTGATGAAGAAATGGCCATCATCAATCCGATTATCGAAAACCCGCTCCAGGTGGAGATCACTGAGTGGCCCGTACCCTGGAAGGACACCCGCCCGCGCGACCCCGACGTAGCACCCAATGGTGTCATCTGGCTGGTTGGCCAGGGTGGTGACTACGCTGCCCGGTTTGATCCTGCCAGTGGCGAGTTCAGACGCAAGGATCTGCCGCCGGGGACCGGGCCGCACAGCCTGATCATTGATTGGGATGGCTTTCTGTGGATTGCGGGGAACCGGCAGGCATTCATCGGCCGGATGAATTATGCCACGGGCGAATTGACGCGCTTCAACCTGCCCGATGAAAACGCGCGCGACCCGCACACCCTGGTGTTCTCCGGCAAGAATGATATCTGGTTCACCATGCAATGGAGTAATTTCGTCGGCCGCCTGAATAAAAGAAGCGGTCAGATAGACCTGGTTCCAATGCAGACCGAACAGGCCAGGCCCTACGGTATCCAGGTTGATTCAAAGGGCCGTCCATGGATTGCGTTACTCGGTACCAATGGACTGGCCACCATTGACCCCGCCAGCATGGAGTTAAAAGTGATCTATCTGCCACGCGAGCAGGCCCGCCTGCGCAGACTGGCCATTACACCGGACGATGCCATCTGGTACACCGATTACAACCTGGGTTATATCGGCCGCTATGAGCCTGAAACCGGCGAGTTCACCGAGTGGAAAACACCCAGCGAGAAATCCGGCCCCTATGCCATGGCAGCGGATGCCATGGGCAGAATCTGGTTTGTTGAAACCTGGCCTGAAACCAACCTGTTGGTCGGTTTTGATCCACTCGCCGGGACTTTCTTCAGCGTAACCCCGATACCAAGCGGTGGCGGCGCGGTACGCAATATGGTCTATGACCCGGGCCGGAACAGCCTTTGGTTCGGAACCGACACCAACAATCTGGCACAGGCGGTTTTGCCCTAGCCGGCATATTGCACCCGTTTAAAAAAAGTGGCCCGGGCATTACTACCCGGGCCATCAAAGACCCCGCACCTGGGTGCGGGGCCGTTCTTGGTTTCTATTACCCTGAAGCTACTCCAGACCCACGTCGAGACGCAGAGGCGGAGTCCAACGCAGTTCTGCAGCCTTGGCGGGCATACTTATGCTGCGTGTTCCCCCATCAAACGGATCTGCTGTCCAGCCGAGGGCCGGCCAGTCGATATGCGAGCTTGCGTGGCAGTCACCGCAATTGGATCCCATACCCAGCGCTTTTTCTGCGGGGGCGATTTCGTGGTTCACCGAAAGCAGCATGGTAGTTGGTTCGAAAGAGTAGGTGCCACTGAAATCCTGACCGGTATAAGCCGCGCCATCCTCCAATGCTCCCATCCAGTCATATTTTCCCCAATAGGGATTCGGCCCACCCAGCGTTCCAAACAGGTGCGGGACAAGGATGGTTTTTGTTATCGGGTCAACTGCCTGGTTGCCTTTCATCAGTTTGAACGGGTAAATTTTGGCTTTTGGATCGGTGTAATCACCGACGGGCGAACCCAGGTCAATCGGTATTGCGCTGTAAGTGTCGGTATAGCCAATCACCGGACGATTCCATTTTCCGTTTGAGTAGCGCAGTGTCGGACGGACGTTGAGCGTCCATACAAAGGTTCCCTTCATCTTGTCATAGGTGGGACGACCGGTAAGCGGATCGACCGGTATCGGGTTCACATCCTGACCGGCGTCGGACCAGTACCACTCGGTCTTGGTGGATATGGCACGTGCAATCGCCGGAATATGGCAGACCTGGCAAGCCAGATTACCGTGTAATCCTTCCGCGAGCATGGGCTCGACAGAGGTACCGGCATGAATCCGATCCATCCTGCCATGGCAATCACCACACTGTCTCATTTCGCCTTCATTGACTGAATGCAACGACATACCTGCGATACCGTGGTTAACTTCACCGGTCTCCGGGTCATGATTCGCAGCATGGCAGGCAACGCATGTCATGTTTCCACCATCGGTACCCATATGCACGTCAAATTCGCGTGTCGTGTTGACCATGTCGGTAGACAGGTCACCATGCTTTACGTTGTCGCCACCACCTGCGTTGGCATGGCAACCTATGCAGGCTTTGCGGGTCGGTTCCTTTCCGATCGCAATGCTGCGTACCACAACTTCGAGGTCAACGCTCGGATCTGGCAGGCCGGCGGTTTTGGGGCCTTTCTTGTAAGTACCGGACTGATCATGGCAAACCAGGCAATCGACATTGAGCGGGTTGCTGAAATCATAGCTGGCATCTTTGAATCCATAACCGGCGTGGCACTGTGTACAACGTGCTTCATTGGTCGCGTTGGCGATGCAGAAGTTATTGATCAGGTCGCCTTTGCCGTGCTGCTGGCCTTCGAGGCCGACGATGTTTTCAGTTTTACCGGCCCACTTGAAATGACCGGTGTTAAGCATCTCCTCACCTTCACTTTCGTGGCACATCAGGCAGGACTGCGTTCCTTCGTATGCCCGCAGACTGAAGAACAAGTCGTGGATATCAACTTCGTGTATTGCTGCGTATTCAATAAAATCTTTTGATGTCACCAGTTTGCTTTTCTCAAAACCAGTGGAATCTTTTGCTTTGGCCTGGCTGATCGTGGGTACCAGCAGTAAACAAATGGCAAGAAATATCGTGTTGAACAGAACCGCACGCCATGCGGCCATGGGTTTGACTTTCATTATTGACTCCTCGTGTTTACGACGTAAATTGACAACGTCGCGCGCAGGATACCGGGGGCAAACTTAACCGTGGCTTAAATTTATTTTCAGCTCCGGTTAAGGTTCGCTGGAGCAGTATTTAGAAAGTGAAATGCAGAGGAATTGATCTCCTCGTGTGCAGCTACCGGCTGTTGTCGGATAGCTGTAAATGGAGTGGGTGCCGCGCTAAGCGCGGCACCTTTTTTTTACCGCGAAATCAGACCCGTTTTCAATATTATCCCGGTGTGAAGTTACCGGTATTTATTGGCATACTTCTGCATTTATCGAGAAGAAAGAAATATTACCCGCCAATGGAAACATATCGGCCAATTCACTTGATTGTAAAGTCGTATGGGCGTAGTTTTCACCCCTCTTTCAGTCCCTTCCGGAGTTTGCTATGAGTTTCCGAATAACGCTTGTTTTCATTTCCATTTTATTTGCACTGCCTGCTTGTAAACCATCGGAAAACCCAACGCTTCAAACGCAGTCTGAAGCCGCTTCGCAAGCCGCACCGGACGTGATTACCGGCGACCCTGTTGACTTGATCGAAACGGAAGGACTGCTACAACGCATCAGCACCCTGGCCTCTGATGAATTCGGCGGGCGCGCTCCCATGTCAGAAGGAGAACGCCTGACACTCGACTACCTCGAAACACAATTCAAGGGGATGGGTCTTGATCCAATGTTTGGTGACAGTTATCGGCAGGCGGTGCCGCTGGTAGCGATTGAAGCCACCGGTGATTTAACCCTTGGTGTAACGGATTCCGATGGCATGACGGTACTCTCTTATGCAAACGGACCGGAATCAGCCGTCTGGACCACGCGGGTGGTTGAGCAGACCGGACTGGAAAACAGTGAACTGGTCTGGGCGGGTTACGGCATTATCGCACCTGAATATGATTGGAACGATTACGCCGGGCTGGATGTTACCGGCAAAACCGTGATCGTACTGGTCAATGACCCGGGTTACGCAACAAAAGATCCGAAATTATTCAATGGTAATTCTATGACCTATTATGGCCGCTGGACTTACAAATACGAAGAAGCCGCCCGCCAGGGCGCGGCGGGTTTGCTGATCATCCATGAAACCGGCGCCGCAGCCTATGGCTGGAATGTCATTGAGGACGGCAGGCAAGGCCCGCAATTTCACCTGGCGTCTGATGACAATAACATGGGCAGACTCAAGGTCGAAGGCTGGTTACAACACCATGTTGCTGAAGAAATCCTGGAGCTTGCCGGACAGGACCTGGCTGCGTTGGAAGCCCAGGCCGCGAAAGCATCCGTTGCACCCATTGAACTGGGACTCAGTGCCAATGTGTCAATACACAACACCATTACTTTTGCCGAGTCCTATAACGTTGGAGCCGTGCGCACAGGCACTGAAGCCGCCGACGAGTTATTCATTTACATGGCACACTGGGACCACCTGGGAACCACACCCCATGAGGATGGTGAAGAGGGCGATTTCATTTATAACGGTGCTGAAGACAACGCCAGCGGTACCGCCGGTTTACTGGAAGTGGCGGAAGCCTGGGCCAACACACCTGAAGCTCCACCCAGGACCGTAGGTTTTCTTGCCGTCACGGCCGAGGAGTCCGGTTTGCTGGGTTCACAGGCCTACGCGGCCAAACCGCAGTATCCGATGAACAAGACCGTTGCCGGTATCAACATGGACGGCCTCAATTTCAGGGGGAAAATGAGTGACGTCGTCGTCATTGGTTACGGCGGTTCCGAAATGGAGGATATCCTGGCGAGCGAGGCAGGAAAAACGGGCCGTACGGTCACCCCGGAAGCCACACCGGAAAAAGGCTACTATTATCGTTCGGATCATTTTAACTTCGCCAAGAAAGGCGTACCCATTTTATACGTCAAGGGCGGTACGACTGACCGCGAGCGCGGTGCCGAGTACGTCAGCCAGCGCAACGCCGAGTACGTTGCCAAACGTTATCATTCGCCGGGCGACGAAATCCAGGAAGACTGGGATCTTGACGCTGCAATAGAAGACCTGCACCTGTTCTACCGCATCGGCCATCAAATCGTCTATAGCGATAAGTGGCCCCAATGGTATGAAGGCAACGAATTCCGTGCCATTCGCGAAGCCTCAATGGCCGCGGGTCAAGGGCAACAGGAATAGCGCCGGTAAGCAGAGAAGCCGCCCCTTTACGCTAAGGTTGCAGGTTAAAGGTTTATCAGGACGCTAGTGTAGTGTCCTGTACTAGCTGTCCATCGATCCAGCGGTGGACTTCGTCCTTCAGTATTTCCAGTGGTACGGAACCCAGCGCCAGGATGAAATCGTGAAAATTACGCAGATCAAAGCCAGCACCCAGCCGGCTCTCGGCTTCATGACGTAACTGCCAGATGGTGTATTCACCTAATTTGTAGCTCAATGCCTGCGCCGGCCAGGAAATATACCGGTCAATTTCCGTGGTTATCTCGTGAATGGATAGGGCGGTATTGGCAGACAGGTAGTCAAGTGCCTGTTGTCTGCTCCAGTTCTTGGCGTGAATACCGGTATCAATGACCAGCCTGCATGCGCGCCACATCTCGTAGGTAAGGCGGCCGAACTCCTGGTAAGGGGTTTCGTAAATGTTCATTTCAATACCAAGCTTTTCAGCATAAAGCGCCCAGCCTTCGCCGTAGGCGGATATATAATCATTGCGTCTGAAATCCGGTTGCTCTCCCTGTTCCATGGCCAGTGCAATCTGCAGGTGGTGGCCCGGCACCGCCTCGTGCAAGGTTAATGCCGGTAGCGTGTAAAGGGTCCTGCTTTCCAGTGCATAGGTATTGACCCAGTAATAGCCACCCTCGTGGGCGGTCAGTGGCGAACCCACGTAACGGCCCGCGGTGTAAAATGGCGCAATATTCTCTGGCACCGGTGCAACACCATATGGCTGGCGTGGTAATTTGCCAAATAATTGTGGCAAACGACCGTCGATTTTCTTGGCAAAGTAGGAAGCCTCGGCCAGCAGTTCATGCGGAGTTTTTGCATAGAACTGCGGATCCGTACGCAAAAACTGGACAAAGGCGGCAAAGTCGCCTTCAAACGCCAAATCCTTGATGATCGCTTCCATCTCTGCCCGAATCCGGGCAACCTCGGACAAGCCCAACTGGTGAATTTCTTCAGCGGTCATGTCGACCGTAGCATAGAGGTAAATTTGCTCCTTGTAAAAACGCTCACCATCCGGAAGGCTGGAAGCACCCAGCGTGGTTCTGGCCGATGTAAAATACTCATCCTCAAAAAAATCGAGCAGGCGTTCATAAGCGGGTACAACACCGTCCATGACGGCTATCCGGGCCTGGGCAATCAATTCCTGTTTTTCTTCACCGCTGATGTTTTTATCCATATTCAAAAACGGTTTATAAAAAGCACTCAGCTCCGGATTCTCCACCAGTTGTTTCCTGATCGGTACTTCACGTCCGGCAAGAATGACGCGGGGTTGGGTCATACCGGTGCGCAAACCTTCACGCATCAATGCGATGTATTCATCCATGACGATGGGAAGTGCCTTCAGGCGTGACAGGTAGTCACGATAGTCTTCGACTGTAATAATATCGGTATCATCACCCCAGCGGATCCATGAAGTGTAAAACCCCGAATCACTGTTGAACGGGATCAGGTAAGCGCGGGTTTCATAGTCCGCCAGAAACTGGTGAATCTGCCGTTCGAACATTTTGTAATTGATGCATTCCTCGCGTTCAAGTTTTTCGCAGGAGATCGCAGCAAGCTCAAGCTGGATTTGTTTCCAATATTCGTAACGCCGGAGCTGATCTTTCTCACTGACGTGTGTGATCAGGTCGGCTTTTTCCTTGCTGCCATTTTGGCGCGCCAGATATGGAAATTCATTGACACGGAATTCCCACTCTCTTTTCAACACTGACTGAAACGCCTCGCTGTCTTCAGCCGCGTAGGCATTAAACGAAAAAATGGTAATCAGCAATGGAACCAGTAGCTTCATTATTTTTATCCTTTCCAGGAGGGTGTTATCTATCAGGTCACCAGGAAACCCCGCCAGTACGGGTCGTCCTCCGGATCAACGGTAATAATATTTTCACCATAAATTCGTGCCCAGCCTTCAATGGATGGAATGATGGCGGGGTGGTCACCCACACGTGTCAGGTCTTCGACGCGCCCGGTAAACTGGCTACCAATATAACTTTCATGTACAAAACGGTCACCCCTGGCAAGCTTACCACGTGCCACCAGTTGCGCCATTCGTGCCGATGTACCGGTACCACAAGGTGAGCGGTCGATGGCCTGGTCACCATAGAAAACCGCATTGCGTGCATCTGAACCCGGTTGTTTTGGTTTGCCGGTCCACTGCAAATGTGAAAGCGCGCAAATACGTGGATCCTCGGGGTGTATAAAACTGTATTTTGCATTCAGACGCTCGCGCAGCAGCGGGCTGATCGACAAAATGTCACTGGCGGAAAGATCTTCCAGATCACGGTAATACGCCTGCGGGTCAACGATCGCGTAGAAATTACCGCCATAGGCTACGTCAACTTTTAGTTGCCCACCCAATTCCGGACATTCCACGCTCAAATCCTGCGCGTGCAGATAGGAAGGCACATTGACCAGCTTGACTGACTTTACCCGGCCGCCATCCTGGGTATAACTGGCCACAACCCGGCCCGCCGGCGTTTCGAGATTCAACACACCTTTTTTCCGCGGCGTTACCAGGCCTTTTTCAATCGCAATGGTCACGGTACCGATGGTGCCATGGCCACACATGGCCAGGCAGCCGGAAGTCTCGATGTATAGCACACCGATGTCGCAATCATCACGGGAACTTGGATACAGCATACTACCGGACATCATCGCGTGCCCGCGTGGTTCGAACATCAATGCCGTGCGCATCCAGTCAAACTCCCTCATGAAGTGTTCACGCCTGTCCAGCATGGTTTCACCATCCAGGTGCGGGGCACCGCTGGTAACCACGCGCACCGGATTACCACAGGTATGTGCATCGATACAATGGAAGGTTGTTGCCGGGGGATTTTTCATCATCTAACTCCGCGGGTTCGCAAAACGGTCAAATCGAAACGCCGAAAGATCAATTGACGGGTTTTTGCCCATCACCATATCCGCGATGATGCGCCCGGTGGTTGGGCCCTGCGTCAGGCCATAGTGACCGTGTCCGAAGGCATAAAATACATTCGCATGTCGCGGAGAGACGGATATGACCGGCAATGAATCCACCAGCATCGGTCGTTGTCCCATCCACTCGGTCACACCTTCCGATTTAAGTCCTTCAAGATAGTGGCTGGCATGTTTTAGCAATACCCTGGCGCGCCGGTAATCCGGCTTGGCGTCCAGTGCTGCGAATTCTGCGGTCCCTGCAACTCTCAGACCGTCTTCCATCATGGTCATGACGACGTGACGGTTGACCGACATGACAGGGTGATCGAGTTCGATACCCGGATTGCTGACCTGGCTGTGGTAACCGCGTTTCGCGATCATAGGAACCTTGTAGTCCAGTTGTTCCGCGATCATATTGGACCAGGCGCCGGCGGCCACCACCAGTTGATCCGCACTGATCCGGTTGCCGGATTCAGTTTGAAGACTGATACCTGAACCGACCGCCGAAACGCTGCGGACCCGGTCCTGGATCCAGGTTCCACCCTGGCTGATACAATGGTCTGCGATCCGTGCCGTTACCTTGGCCGGGTCCAGTAAGTGATGCCAGTCCGGCATCAATATGGCAACGCCGCCTTTCGCCAGTTTCAGGCACGGCACCATGGCCCTGGTTTCTGCCGTCGTCAGTCTTTGTGCTCTGAAACCCAGCCGTGCCTGCAGGTCAAACTGCCATTCATCTGCCAGGTATTGAGCCCCTGTGTCGTAAATGTGGATGGCGCCCCGGTCTTTTTTCAGCCAGGCGGAATCCGTGGCTTTCAGAATTTCATCATAGTCTGCAAAGACCTGGTGCATCAGCAAGGCCTGGGCATTGGCAATCTCTTCTACTTTTTGCATAGTGCAAAAACGCCAGAATTTCCAGAACCAGGGTATTAAAGCGGGAAAATCCCCCGGACGGATACGCATTGGACCCAGGGGATCGAGCAACCAGCCAGGTACTCTTTTGATTAATCCGGGGTCGGAAAATGGCACGACACCGGAAACCGCGAGACAGGACGCATTGCCGTAGCTACATGCCTGCCCCGGCAGTTCGGGGTCAATCAATGTGACCTGTGCTCCGTTTCGTTGCAGATGCCAGGCACAACTCGCGCCTACAATACCGGCGCCGATCACCACACAGTGTTTCTTCATTTCAGGCCAACTCTTCCAGTCCGCTTACCAACGTTTCCAGAATCGCAATGATCTCATCCAATGCCCTTATCGCGCCAGCACCATTCCCGTCCGCCACGGCCCGGGCCAGGCCACCATGAAGTTGTGCAGAGCGCGGCAGATCTAAACGTCTGCGATACCGGTACCACAAGCGTCGGCACTGGCTGTGCATGGCGGTTAGCGCGTTAACCAGGAAACGGTTTCCACAGGCCTCCTCCAGTAACTCGTTCAAACGCTGATCAAGACGGAAAAAATACTCCAGGTCGTTGTCCGCAGATTCTATTGTTGTGGCCAGGACGCTTAACGCCTGGCGTTGATCGGCTGTCGCACGCTCGGCAGCCTTGACCACCAATAGTCGCTCAAGCACACGCCGGGCTTCAATAATCCGGCTCAGGTCAGTCCGCCGCAACGGCGTAACCATCAAACCTTTGCGCGGTAATACCTTTAATAGTCCTTCCACCGACAACCTCTGGATCGCTTCCCTTACCGGCGTTCGTCCAATACCTGCCATGTCCATCAGGTCTTTTTCGGCTATCAGTTCGCCGGGTGCGAGCCTGAGCGTAACCAATTGCTCTTCAAGCAGGCGATAGGCCTGCTCAGCCAGGCTCGCATTTTCCGCCAATGACTTCAGAGCAACGTTCATACCATGGGTCGGTTTGCCAATGCCCGCTCCACGATTTGCCGGACGCGCTGCGCTTCAGGTTCACTCAAAGCCAATCTTGGCGAACGTACAATCGCTGATCCGACACCCACGATTTCCTCAACCAGCTTGATCTGTTGTACAAATTTTGGCCCGATATCAAGACTCAACAGGGGCAGAAACCATTCATATAGCGACCTGGCCTCGGCCCATTGACCGGCAGACATCAAATCGTAAAGACGAACCGTTTCCCGTGGGAAGGCAACGACCAGGCCGGCCACCCAGCCAACAGCCCCCAGTGAGAAGCACTCGAAAGCAAGATCATCGACACCACAGAAAATGGCATAGCGGTCGCCGGTTTTACGTCGGATCGCCGGGATACGGCGGGTGTTGGCGGAAGACTCCTTGATGGCAACAAACTTCGGGTTCGAAGCAAGCGTTTCAAAGTCAGCCGGACTCAGGTCCGTCCCATAGGCCACCGGATTGTTGTAAAGCATGATCGGCACATCGGATGCCGCTGCAACCTCTTCCAGGTAGCTCATCGTCTCCCTTTGATCACTGGGGTAACGCATCGGCGGTAATAGCATGAAACCATCAATGCCCATGGCCCCGGCACGGCTTGCATAAAAACAGGCCTGGCGTGTATCGGATTCGGCGATACAGGCTAAAAGGGGAACCCGGCCATTGACCTGCTTGATGAAAAACTCTGTTAAGCGGAGCTTTTCATCCATATCCAGTGTCGAATTTTCGCCCAGGGAACCCAGGATAATCAGACCATGTACACCGGCGCTCAGTTGAAACTCGGTGTGTTCGGCCATTGCATCCAGGTCCAGGTTGAAATCCGCCTTGAACTTTGTCGTTACCGCAGGATATACACCCCGCCATCTTGTTGTATTCATTTATTTTATCTCAATTAATTATTTAAAATATATTATGTGATATATCAGTTATGATAGTAACGGGTATTAACAATAGAATCAAGCCCTTGAAGAATAGGAAATGATTCTGGAAGGGCGGGTGTTCTTTAGAAGCACCAGGTAAAATCGTTGATAAAGGGCCAAGCCGACACCGCTGCCCCACTTGCTTTGAGGCTCAACCAAGTTTGTCGTAATAAATCCCGGCTTCACTTTAACGTGAGGGTTGGTGGGGGGCGCTGGGGCGGGTATTGACTACCAGGACACGCCACAAGTACATATATGTACACCTCTTAGTTTGCAATGCGTTTTGATAACTATTTCATGTTTTCACG
>Ga0210074_1000644_pt1 | contig 11820 bp, 11 predicted proteins | sample China_Galinas_Co_FD_184860 | JGI IMG/M metagenome (GOLD analysis project Ga0210074, IMG submission 184860) | Wetland microbial communities from San Francisco Bay, California, USA, that impact long-term carbon sequestration -... | ecosystem: Environmental > Aquatic > Marine > Wetlands ... | reverse complement strand
GGGGCCTTTTGTATTTGGCGGAGAGGAAGGGATTCGAACCCTTGTAGGGCGTTAAGCCCTCAACCGATTTCGAGTCGGTGCCGTTGTGACCGCTTCGGTACCTCTCCAGATATTATGTCTAACAGGTTCGATAATTTCGCCGATCTATGCGCTATTATTACCCTACAACAATTCAGGAATATCCATCGCGACAGGGCGCGCGCATCGAGCATGGGATTTAAATCTACCGGGGCAAGGTTTCAACCTGCCATTAAGGCTGCGTATTCTACCGCAAGCACACCAGCCACCGCCATGGTGCGTTTAGTCCTGCCCGGCCTGTTTTGCCTGCTGCTAGTGGCCGCCTGTGGCAGGCAGCTCTCTACGCTGGAGCAGATACAGGCGCAAAACGAGCTGATCGTCATCACCCGTAATGGTCCAACAACCTACTTTGAAGGGCCTGATGGCCCGAGCGGGTTCGAATATGACCTGGCGAAACGCTTTGCAAAATTCATTGGCGTACAACTTCACATCGTGGTGCCCCCCAATTTCAGCGACATCCTGCCCTTGACGGCGCTGGGTGATGCCCACATCGCGGCGGCCGGCCTGACCATCACCGAACAACGCAAAAAGAAGGTCCGCTTTGGCCCGCCTTATCAGATGATCACGCCACAGCTGGTCTATCGCAGCGGCTCCACCCGACCCAAATCACTGGCCGATCTGAATGGTTCGCTGGAAATCATTGCAGGCAGCAGCCATGAAGAACTGTTGCTGAGCCTGAAAAAAGACTACCCGGAACTGAAATGGCAAACCGACGGCGAACAGGATATCGAGGAACTGCTGATCCTGGTCTGGGAACAGATCATCGATTACACCATCGCCGACTCCAATGAGCTCGCCATCAACCGCCACTTTTACCCGGAACTGAAACCCGCCTTCGATCTCAGGGATCCGGAACCCCTCGCCTGGGCCTTCCCCCTCAGTGATGATGACAGCCTGTATGACGCTGCGGTCGTCTTCTTCAACAAGCTCAAGGCAAGGGGCACGCTGGACCGCCTCATCGACCGTTACTACGGACACATCGATGACTTTGATTATGTCGGCACCCGTCGTTACCAGGCCCATGTCGAACAACGCCTGCCCATGTTCATGGATATGTTTGTCTATGCGGCCTATGAAGCAGGTATTGACTGGCGCTTGCTGGCCGCCATGGCCTACCAGGAGTCACACTGGAATCCTGACGCCGAATCGCCAACCGGCGTGCGTGGCCTGATGATGCTGACAAATGCCGCCGCCTCTGATCTGGGAGTCGAGGATCGCCTTGACCCGGCGCAAAGCATCCGCGGCGGTGCCCAGTATCTTAAAAAGATGCTGCAAGCCCTCCCTGAAAACATACCGGAACCGGACCGGACCTGGCTGGCGCTGGCGGCCTACAACATCGGCCTCGGTCACCTGGAAGATGCCCGCATGCTGACGCAGAAAAACAAGGGAGATCCTGACAAATGGGTGGATGTCAAAGCAAACCTGCCCTTGCTCAGCCAGAAAAAGTGGTTTCAGCAAACCCGCTATGGCTATGCACGGGGACGTGAACCGGTGCGCTATGTTGAAAACATCCGCACCTATCACGACATCCTGGTGTGGCTTACGGAACGGGATGAAAAACAGACTGAGCCGCCACCCAAACCACCGCAATTTGAAGTGCCGGCGCTGTAGTACACTACTGCTTGCCGAGCATCTCCGTTTCCATCGAAAGATACACCTGGTAGGCATTACGGCGGTTGGTTTCTTCAAAGGCCGGCAATTGTTCGAACTCGGACCAGTCGATTTCCCTGTAGACTTCATCAAAGGGCACAAACTCCTCAACTGCCAGCGCCATCTGCTCACGCAAATAGCTCAGATAGCGGCGTGTCAGGCTGATGGCCTCATTTGGATCTTCTGCAACACCGCCATGACCGGGAATCAAGGCAATCAGTTGTTCCTTCTCCATGCGTTCCAGTACCTGCACCCAGTGCCGGGTATTTGAATCACCCAGAAACGGCACGCGTCCCTCGAAAATTATGTCTCCGGAAAACAGCACCCGGTCGGGCATTACGTACAGGGTCAGGTCACCATCGGAATGCGCTTCACCGACAACGGTCACGATAAAGTCGACATCCCCCAGTCTGAAGCGCATCCCTTCTCCCAGATAGCGGTCCGGATAAACCAGCCGGGTATCGTCATTGACCCAGGGATCCAGTGTAAAGCGGCGCTCTTCGAGGCGCTCCATTGCATTGTCAGAAGCCAGGTATTTTTCGGCGCCCGCCGGTGCGAGTATCTCGGCATCGAGGTCCTGAAATACCTGCAGTCCGTAGATATGATCGGCATGATAGTGACTCACAATGACGCGCACCATGGGCTCATTGGTGATCGTCCGTATCTTCTCCAGCAGCAACTGGCCGAGTGCCGGGGTGCCCAGTGCATCGAAGACCACCACCCCGGCACCGGTGACAATGACGCCTGCATTGGAGATAAACCCCTGGTTGTCGCTGGCAATACCCGGGACGCCTTCAACATAGTAGACATGCTCGGAGACCCGCTTGAGGACCATATCAACGGTTGCCGGCTCGCCGGCATGGATACTCGTGGAACCGATGAGAAATACAACAAACAGCAGTGATTTATTCATAGTCGTAGTCTAGTAAAACATTAGCATCTGTATATTCAAGTACAGGAGCGCCGTCCCCGGCGCGATTCGGGGTATAAAAAAACAATCGCGCCGGGGACGGGGCTCCTGCCGCTATAAACATCATCCTGCGAACGTATTCTACCCGCGCCGGCGGCGAAAGAACTGTTTCAGTTGCTCGCTGCACTCCTCGCCCAGCACACCACCGGACCACTCCACGCGGTGATTCAGTCCGGGAGTCTCAAAACCACGGAGGCAACTCGTCACCGCGCCGCTTTTCGGATCGTGGGCCCCGAACACCAGGCGCCTGATGCGCGCATGCACCATGGCACCGACACACATCAGGCAGGGCTCCAGCGTCACGTACAGCGTGGTCCCCGTGCAGCGGTAATTACCCAGCGAGACGCCGGCCAAGCGCAACGCCACCACCTCGGCATGGGCTGTTGGATCATACCCTCCGATCGGCTGGTTCCAGCCTTCAGCAATACAGACGCCGTCTTTGACCAGCACCGCGCCCACCGGCACTTCACCCGCGGCCTCTGCCTTGCCAGCCAGCAACAGGGCATGCTGCATCCAGTGGTCATCGTTCATGCGGTAGACAGGCAGGATGCCAGGAGCTGGCGGCTACTCCCACTCGATGGTAAATAAACATTTTTTATCTTTTATATTCAATAACTTATTTTCATGCTAAACGGTAATGCCATGAAAAACACCATGCTCAGAAAATCCTTCAAAATACTCGAAAAATTTGACGATTGAACGCTACCGCACAACACCCAAGCCACTTTCTGGGCTTTGACTTTCAAATGTATACCTCCTGCTGCCACAGATAATGGGTCATCTAACAGACGCCACATTTGTGCAAATTGGCAATAACATTGACAATTAGCTATTTTATCGCACAATGAGGGGGATTTAAGGCAACCAGAAACCACCGTGACCTACATCCCCAGGAACGCAGAATCCAGGCTTCAACACTTCGCCAGCGGCTATCCAGTGGTTGTGGTCACCGGGCCTCGCCAGTCCGGCAAGTCCACTCTGGTGAGGCATGCCTTTCCCGATCACCATTATGTATCGCTTGAAGATCTCGACCAAAGGGAATTTGCTGAAACGGATCCGCGTGGTTTTTTGAATCAATTCAGTGGGGGCGCCATCCTGGATGAGGCACAACGCTGCCCTGCCATGTTTTCCTATCTTCAGACACGCGTCGATGAAAGGCAACAACCCGGCGAATTTATCCTCACGGGATCCCAGCAGTTTGGCCTGTTATCAGGCATCACACAGAGTCTGGCAGGCAGGGCCGCATTGCTGACGCTGTTACCCATGACCTACGGCGAATTGCAGCGCGCAGGAAAAATCGGGCAGAACCTCGACAAGATACTTTTTGATGGTGCGTTCCCCCCTATCTTCGACCGCGGACTCGAACCGCATCCATGGCATGGTAACTATGTTCGCGCTTACCTGGAACGAGACGTCCGGCAATTGATCAAGGTACAGGATCTGGGCACTTTTCAACGCTTCCTGAAATTGTGCGCGGGCCGAACCGGGCAACTCCTCAATCTTTCCTCGCTGGCCAACGACTGCGGCATTACACATAACACAGTCAAGTCCTGGGTATCCGTGCTGGAAGCCAGCTATATCGTGCATCTGTTGCCGCCGCATCACCAGAACTTCAGTAAACGTCTGGTCAAAACGCCCAAACTCTATTTTCTGGATACGGGTCTTGCCACCTGGCTGCTCGGCATCCAAAACAGCGAGCAACTGGCTACCCACGTTCAGCGGGGTGCCTTATTTGAAACCTGGATTATCAGCGAATTGCTTAAGGCCCGCTATAACGCAGGCGAAACCTCGAACCTCTACTTCTGGCGTGATCGTTCGGGACACGAGGTGGATCTGCTGATTGACCAAGGAACCCATCTGTCACCGCTGGAAATCAAATCCGGGCAAACCATCAACAAGGATTATTTCAAGGGGCTGGAGTTCTGGCAAAATCTGGCAGGCGGAACCGCCGGACAGGCATGGCTGGTTTACGGTGGCGACAGTCGACAGACACGTTCCGATGTCACTGTACTATCGTGGCATGAAATCGACGCTGAGCAGATCGTGATATGAATACACCAGGCATCGAACGCAATGATCCCTGCCCTTGCGGCAGCGGAAAGAAATTCAAGCACTGCTGCCTGGGCAAGGAGAACAGCACGGCATCCAGCCACGGCGCGGCGGGCATGTCCGAATCCTTGCGTAAAGCACTCGAAGGCCGGCAATTCAACTCGCTGGAAGAGGCGCAGGCATTTCTAGACCAAATCACCCAACAACAAAACCGTCGGCAGCTGGACGAATTTCACGGTTTATCGCCTGAGCAGATGCACCAGATACTGAATTTCCCATTCGCATCACAGGGACTGGTACATTTTGAGGATGTGCTCGACGCCAACCCGGTCGCTCCGGTACTCACCCTGTTCAAGCTACTGGCGGACGCGATCGGCGAGCAGGGCCTCAAACCGACCGCCAAGGGCAACCTGCCGCGCAACTTCTGCCGCGAGGCCGCGCTGGTCTATTGGGGTGAGCAGCGATATCAGGAAAACACTCGTTATGGCGACATCAATCGGGAGGAGGATTTTGATGATCTGCATGTCACCCGCCTTGTGGCCGAACTGGCGGGGTTGATTCGCAAATACAAGGGCCGGTTCATCCTCAGCCGCGATTGTCGCCGGCTGCTGGCCGGGGACGGCATGACCACCAGCTATCTCAAACTGTTCAGGGCCTATGTCGAACAGTTCAACTGGGCATACAGGGACGGCTATCCTGAGTTGCGATTCATGCAGAGCGCCTTCCTGTTCACACTTTACCTGCTTACCCACTACGGTGACGCCTGGCGGCCGCAGGTATTTTATGAAGATGCCTTCCTGGGCGCCTTTCCGCGGCTGTTGGATGAAGTACCACCGAGCCAGGTAATGTCCCCCGATGAGACAGTGCGCCGCGGTTACACCCGGCGCTCGCTGGTGCACTTCGCAGGCTTTCTGGGCCTGGCGACGGTGGAGCCGGTTTCCGACGAACTCCTGTGTCACAAGTACCGGGTAAAGTCCGGCCACCCTCAAGCCGGTGTAGAGGCCGAGACCAAACATAAGGTGTGTGTTTATGGTCACTAGCATCACTGCCAGCTGGTTTGGCAAGCACCGCGCCATGAAGCCAAATCCAAGTGCGGGTTGCACGATGAACCAGGGTGCAACAAGTGTGACGATACCGAACGCCAGGGCACCAACCAGGCCTGGACCCACCTCAGGCCACGTCCGAATTCATGCCAGATACAGAAACGCATAGGTGATACCGACCAGGTAGTGAAAAGTCCAGCCGACCGCCGCTTCACCCGGCACCGGGGCCGCGTTGTCGATCGAACGGTGGGTGAAGACACCTTGAGTCATTCCAACAACCCAGCGCCCTGCCAGTTTCCAGTTGGCGGTCGGCAGGCTGACGCAACGTTTCATTAGCTGCTGCCAAAGGTCAGCCATGGCCGTGGCGATCACACCGGTGATTACCGCGTTCAGTATGTTCATCTTTATTCCCTGCATCTCTTCAAAGTGATTCGCCCGCGATTGAAGCTTTGCAAACGTGCCACAATCAAGCGTCGGCCAGGCCCGAAACGGCTCTCGGAAACCTGGCCGATGACTGTATACACAGCGTGTATCCACTACAGCATTTTCATCAGTACGCCATTACAACCGGGCTTCCAGGATCAGGTTGAACGGTGTCTCCAGCACACGACGGAACTGGCTGAAGCCGGCCTTGCGGAAGACTTCGGCGAGCCGAGCCTCACCGGCCTGTGCGCCAAGAACCAGCCGGCCGCCTTCCGAGACGGCATGCGCGCAGCAAAGCGTCGTCGAGGCAGCGTAGTAAAGGCGTGCCACCGGCGAAATGTTTTCCTCCACGCTGTCATTGGCGAATGGCTCAACCAGCATGACGGTCCCGTCGTTTGCAAGAGCCTTGGCCGCATGCCGCGCTGCGGCCAGTGGATCACCCATATCGTGCAGGCAGTCAAAGAAACAAATCAGATCGTAGCCATCGCCCGGGTAGTCAGAGGCGCGCTGCGTCCGAAAGGTGACGCGGTCTTCAACGCCTGCCACTTCGGCGTTGTGGCGAGCCTCGGTGATCGATGCCTGATGCGGGTCGAAGCCGTAGAACCGGGATTCAGGGAAGGCTTCGGCCATCAACACCGTCGAGTGACCGTGACCGCAGCCGACATCGACCACCGTGCCACTGGCCTTGAGTTTGTCCATCACGCCTTCCAGTGCCGGCAGCCACTCGGCGACCAGACTGGCGCGATAGGCGTTGCGGTAGAAGGCCGCCACACCGCAATAGAGTCGCCCGTCGTGATCGCCCCAGCTGATACCCTTTCCGGTGCGGAAAGCCTCGACGGCCTTCGCCTCGTCGAACCACATCGATGCGGGCACCTGCCAGGCATTGGGAATGAAGAACGGGCTGTCTTCATCGGCGAGTACCATCGCCTGCTCGGGCGATAGTTCATAGGTGTCGCTGATCGCGTGATAGCCGACGTATCCGCCGGCGACCTGGGCGTTCAGCCATTCGCGCACATAACGTTCGGCGCAGCGGACGCTGCTCGCGAGTTCCCATGAGGTGATCGGACCGGCACTGGCCATTGCCTGATACAAACCCAGTTTGTGGCCGAGGCTGACCATCACACCGCCGTAGCCGGCAGAGAGGTCGTTGATGGCCAGGTTCAGAAATGTTTCCAGCTTTTGCGAATCGATTGTCAGAGCGTCCATTGAGATGCCCTCCGGTAGTGTTGCGGACGGGACGATCCCGTCGCTGGAGTAATTATCACAAGCGCATAGGTTCTTCGGGAGAGCCGGATGTCTCAAAACCGGTTCGTTTGTCTCGTTGCTGCGGCATTGCGGCGGTACTTTCGTGGTTTGCCCCCACCACTGCGCGCGATCAGCGCCATTCCGTCCGATTTCTGCAATACTTGGCACAAGCATTCGTTGATAAGGATCTGCTGCAATGACCTGTGGCTCTACCACACGTGGAACAGAACCTGTTCGAGTCAGTATCGTCGCCCTCCCCGATGCGGTCATCTCGACGTTGAGTGGCATCTACGACGTCATGAACGCCTTCAAGTTGATGACCGCCCCCGATACCGTGTCAGTGGCAACGCCACAGTTCCGCGTCGAAATTGTCGGCGAATCCGCCGGACTACTGGATCTGGCGAGTGGACTGCCGATCAATGTCCAGCGCAGTATCGACGAGATCACGTCTGCCGATATTGTCATCGTTCCTTCGATCCTGTTGCAGCCCGACGGCTGGCAGCGCGGCCGTTACCCGGGTCTGGTCGACTGGCTGAGCAACATGCATCGGCACGACGCCCTTCTCTGTTCCGCCTGTTCGGGCCTGTTTCTGCTCGCCGAAACCGGGCTCTTCGATGGCAGGGACGCTACCGTACACTATGGTTACGCACGGGAGTTCGCTTCAACCTATCCCGCGATACCAATACATCCGGAACGGGTGCTGGTAGTCTCCGGTCGGCGCGAGGAACTGATCAGCTCGGGCGCATCAATGACCTGGCATGATCTGGTGCTCTATCTGATTGTCCGCTTTGCCGGCTCGACCGCCGCTCAGACGGTCGGCCGTATGTTCGCTTTGCAATGGCATCAGGACGGCCTCACACCCTATATCGTTTTCGAAGGCAGAAAGGATCATGGCGACAGCGCCATCCTGGCCGCGCAGCAGTGGTTGAGCACACACTTCTCGGTCGCGACACCGGTCGAGGAAATGATCAAGCGTTCGAGCCTGGCCGACAGCACATTCAAACGCCGTTTCACGAACGCTACTGGATTGACGCCCATCAGCTATGTGCAGCGACTTAGGATCGAGGACGCGAAACGCCGGCTGGAAAGGACAGAGGCGTCGGTCGACGATATCAGCTGGCAGGTCGGTTATGAAGAACCCGCCTTTTTCCGACGCCTGTTCAAGCGCACGACCGGCCTGACGCCGGGTAGCTACCGAAAACGTTTCCGGATTCCCGACTTCACACAGTGAACCCATGCCGGAATTGAGATTAAAGGGGACGCAATTAATAATGCCTTGCTTAAACTGCTGCCCGACACTCTACTGATCTCCCGCCTACTCCCACTCGATTGTAAACGGGCACTTTTTGCCACTGAATATCAATGATTTACTTGTTGGGGTAAGCGGTAATACCATGAGAAATACCATGCTCAGAAAATCCTTCCAAATGCTCTATAAAATTGCCGATTGAACGCTGCCACACAGCACCCCTTAGGCCACTTTCCGTGCTTTGACTTCCAGGTGAATGCCCTCCTGTTCCTGCAGGTAATGGATCACCGCGAATGACCCGCCCGGCAACCGTTCGATAGCCCCGCATGGGCCTGAATTCCACTCACGTCGCTGTAAACACGCCCACTTTTTCTCCACAGTCGGCTCCATTCCCACTATCCGCCACGACAAATCCCTGCCGCGGCGGTGTGAGCGCAGCATTTGAACTGAACCGTTGGTTTTCGGGCTCGTCAGTCGAACAGCCCCTGGTGCAGCCCAGCCGGGGGCGCCCGGCTTTCGGGTAACGCCCTGGACTCGCTGGTTTCGGCTTTGTGCTTCAGGTGATCGAGGATCTGTTTGATCACCACCGGGGCTTCGATGCAGGCGATAACCTTGACAGCGCCGCCGCATTCCCGGCAGGTCTCGATGTCGATATTGAAGACCCGCTTCAGGCGTTGCGCCCAACTCATCGAGGCGCGGCGTTCGGCAGGGGTTCGCTCTTGCGGGTCATCCACGGCTTTAGGCTTGTTGCCCTTGCCCCGCTTTGCCGGCGTGACCGACGCTCGGTGCTTGCTGTTCGGCGCAAACACACCGTGGAATCTCGTCAGGTTGACCCGTGGTTTGGGCACCAGCGCCGCCAGGCGGGCAATGAAGTCGAGTGGCTCAAAGATGACGTGCGTCGTGCCATCCCGATACGGCGTCTTCAACTGGTAGCGCACGTTGCCGTTGGGCGTGAGCGACAGGCGTTTCTCGGAGACCGCCGGCCTTGAGATATACCGGCACAGGCGTTCGAGCTTCTTACGTTCATCGGCCCTGGCCGCCACCCCGGCATGCAGGCTGAACCCGGCCACCTTTCCTGCCCCGCCATCGACTGGCTCATCGCTGGCCGGCAGTGTCTGTAATGTGAATACCTTGCGTCCCGCCTGTGGGACGACCGCAATGCGGTACGTGATGGAATGCCCCAGCAGGGGCGTCATCGGGTCGTCGCCCACCGCATCCAAGGCCAGGTAGCTGTTCTCGGCATCCCGCTCCAGCAGACCCTGGCGTTCCAGAAAGCGGCCAACACGGCGAGCGATAGTGTGCGCCAGTCGGGTGAGCTCGGCGCTGGTCGGTGCCTTCACCCAGCGAAACAGGAGTGAGCCGTCGGGGCGCTCAACGTACACCCCGTCGAGAAACAACATATGGAAGTGAACATTCAGATTGAGCGCAGACCCAAAGCGCTGGATTAAAGTGACGGCACCCGTCCGAGCATGCTTACACGAAAACCCTACCTGTTTGATCAGCTGCGTGGCAATGCAGCGGTAGACGATGCCCAGCACCCGGCTCATGGTCTCGGGCCGGCTCGCAAACAAGAAACGCAGTTGGAACGGGAAACTCAACACCCATTGGCGCACCGGCTGTTCAGGAAAGACCTCATCCACTAGCAGCGCGGCGCTCTCGGCCATGCGCCGCGCCCCGCAGCTCGGGCAAAAACCCCGACGTTTGCAACTGAAGGCGACCAGGTGCTCAGCATGACAACTCTCGCAACGCACCCGCAGAAAGCCGTGTTCCAACCGGCCGCATTTGAGGTAATCCTCAAACTCGCGTTGCACATAGCCCGGCAGCTCCCTGCCCTGCTCAGCCAAATGGGCAGCGAACGCCGGGTAATACTCGTCGACGATCCGATAGAGCAGGGTTTGCTCGGGCCGGTGACGCTGGTAAAAGGCAGCATCCCGCTCCCGGGTGGCCATCCTGGCCGCCGCCGCGTGGGGCATGATCCGCGTCCTTGCGATACTGTGTTTCTATACAGTTTATCGCCTGGTTGCACGGTCCTGAAGCACTCAGTCGGTGATGCCGACCCGTAGCAGTCTTTGCCCGCCCGGGCACTCGATTGAAAACAAGCTATTTTTACGATTGATTTTCAATAGGTTACTTGTTGACCAACACCTGATGCGCATTGCATCAATCAGCTACAGCCACAGCTAGACATGACGTACTGTAACGACTAGAATTTTGTTCAACATGATTAATTTAATTAAAATAGGTGCGCCATGAAAATAGTCAACGCCAGTGACGCTAAACGCGAATTCGGTGAGGTTCTTATCAATGCACAACACGGTCCTGTTGGCATCAACCGCAATGGCAAACCCGTTGCCGTGGTAATCTCAGCGTCTGAATATGCGCAACTTGAGGCGCTGAAAGAAGCGCATCTGAAGCAGTCCATCGAGGAAGGTATCGCCGACTTGCAGGCTGGAAAACTCAGCGATGGCAAATCCGTCATCGACAAATTACGCAAACGGGTGAATGGCTAAGCCGTGGCGAGGCGTAGCCCCCACTTCCAGTTCACCGACAAAGCGGAACGTGATCTTGACGGGATCATCAACTATACCGTCCAGGAGCGGGGAGCCTCTCAAGCTAATACCTACCTTGACGGCCTGGAATCGCGCGCGCAACTCCTTGCTGAAAATCCAGACCTTGGAATAACACGCGAGACAATCTCCAAGGGGCTACTCAGCTTCCCTTACGAAAGCCATATTCTGTATTACAAAAAACACGCCCGAGGCATCGTGGTAGTACGAATACTCCATCAGCATATGGATCCGCTGAAGCACCTTTGATTCTTCCAGTCAGCCGTACTTCTAAAGGGGGGACCGATTTAGATTGCTGCTTTCCCGCTAACCGCACTTAATGCATATACCCAAAGTCTGTAGCGGCATAGTGTCTGATACCGGGTGCCGATGCTGAGAGCGCATAAACTACAGCTGTCCAAACCGGCGGGGCTCATGCGTAATCACCAATACCATGAACAGCTCGACACGCATTGCATGGTACTGGAGCGCCATGCTGATATTGAGCGCGGCGATACCATGATCTATGCCATTGAATAATGGTAATAACTGCTTGCCGATGCCTGC
>Ga0210074_1000642_pt1 | contig 11880 bp, 10 predicted proteins | sample China_Galinas_Co_FD_184860 | JGI IMG/M metagenome (GOLD analysis project Ga0210074, IMG submission 184860) | Wetland microbial communities from San Francisco Bay, California, USA, that impact long-term carbon sequestration -... | ecosystem: Environmental > Aquatic > Marine > Wetlands ... | reverse complement strand
GGTGAAAGGGTGAAGATGTTAGAATGGCCGGCGATCCCTGGACCTCGCAACAGAGTTCTTATGCTAAGGCACTAGCGGCAGGGGAGCGCGCCAAGCCCTCTCTTTCTTTCAAACTGTGGCGGAGACGAGCCAATGACCGAACAAGAATCCCCTCCCGTAGTAATGTCCTTCGCCGGGGTGGACAGCACAGGCGGGGCCGGCATCCAGGCCGACATCGAATCTTTGGCCAGCATCGGCTGTCATGCCGCTCCCGTGATCACGGCGATTACCATTCAGGATACTCAGAATGTCAAAAGTTATGCGGCGGTCGAAGCCAATTTGGTGATAGAGCAGGCACGCACTGTACTGGAGGACATTTCGGTCGCCGCCTTTAAGATCGGTATGTTGGGCAGCGTGGAAAATGTCGAAGCCATCCATTCGGTGCTGATGGATTATGCCGACATCCCCGTGGTCCTAGATCCCATCATCCTCGCCGGCGGCGGCGGCATGCTCGCCGATGACGAGCTCATCGACGCCATGGTCAATCTGCTGTTTCCCCTGACCACGATACTGACACCCAACAGCCGTGAAGCCCGCGCCCTGGCGCCCGAGGCCGACAGCCTGGAGGCCTGTGCCCAGGAATTGCTGGAGGGCGGTTGCGAATATGTACTCATTACCGGCACCCATGAACGCACCGTAGAGGTAATCAATACCTTCTACGGCAATCGGCGCCAACTGGAAAGTTACGCCTGGGAACGACTGCCCAACAGCTATCATGGTTCCGGCTGTACCCTGGCGGCGGCCGTCGCCGGCCTGCTCGCCCATGGCCTCGACCCGGTCGTCGCCGTGCACGAGGCGCAGGACTTCACCTGGCACAGCCTGAAGTACGGCTACCGCGCCGGCATGGGCCAGCACCTGCCCAACCGTTTATTCTGGGCGCAGAACGAAGAGGATGAGGCGCCGTGATGCACGCCTGGCGGCGCGGCCTCTATGCCATAAGCGACCCTGAGTTGATCCCACCCCAGGACCTGGCGATGCGCATAGACTCCGCCATTGCGGGCGGTGCCACGCTGGTCCAATATCGCGACAAGACCGCAAGCGAAGCGCAACGCATGGAACGGGCCCGTGCCATGCTAGCGGTATGCCGTGCCCAGCAGGTGCCCATGCTTATCAACGACGACATCGCCCTGGCCGTCGCCATCGGCGCCGACGGCGTGCATCTCGGCCGCGATGACACACTGCTCGCGGCCGCGCGGCAACAGCTGGACCGCCACGCCATCATAGGTGTGTCCTGCTACAATGAGCTGCCGCGCGCCGTCACCGCTGCGGAGCAGGGGGCGGATTATGTCGCTTTCGGGAGATTCTTTGCGTCGCTCACCAAACCTCACGCCACGCAGGCGGAAGTAACGTTATTGAGCCGTGCCAAACGGTGCTTGAACATCCCGATAGCAGCCATCGGCGGGATCAGCGCAGACAACGGCGCCGCGCTCATCGCGGCCGGCGCGGATCTGCTCGCCGTGATCCACGGCGTATTCGGCCAGGCGGATGTCGCAGCGGCGGCAAGATCCATTTCCGGACTGTTCGACGCCGCTGCCGTCCAGCGGCAGCGGCGGACCATAGGCGTATAGTTTTTTACCAGGAGGAATGCATGAGCCGCTCGCACGAGTTATTCATACAAGCCCAGAAGCACATCCCCGGCGGCGTGAATTCGCCGGTGCGCGCCTTTCGCGGCGTGGGCGGCGACCCGGTGTTTTTTAAACATGGGGAAGGCGCCTTTATAACCGACGAGGATGACAAGCAATATATCGATTACGTCGGCTCATGGGGGCCGATGATCCTCGGCCATGCCCACCCCAAGGTGATCGCCGCCGTGGAAGAGGCCATAGGCGACGGCCTGGGATTCGGCGCACCCACCCGCATCGAGATCGAGATGGCGGACAAGGTGTGCGAACTGGTGCCCTCCATCGAGATGGTGCGCATGGTGAGTTCCGGGACCGAGGCCACCATGAGCGCCATCCGCCTGGCCCGCGGCTACACCGGCCGCGACAAGATCGTCAAATTCGAGGGCTGCTATCACGGCCATTCCGATTCCCTGCTGGTGAAGGCCGGTTCCGGCGCCTTGACCCTGGGGGTGCCGTCCTCCGCTGGCGTGCCGGTGGCCCTGGCGGAACACACCATCACCCTCGACTACAACAATCTCGATCAGGTGCGCGACACCTTCGCCCATCTCGGCGGCCAGATCGCCTGCATCATCGTCGAACCGGTGGCGGGCAACATGAACTGCGTTCCGCCTCTGCCGGGTTTTCTCGAGGGGCTGCGCAGCATCTGCGACGAATATGAAACAGTGTTGATCTTCGACGAGGTGATGACGGGGTTCCGCGTCGCCCTGGGCGGCGCGCAAGAACTCTATCAAGTCACCCCCGATCTCACCACCCTGGGCAAGGTCATCGGCGGCGGCCTGCCGGTGGGCGCCTTCGGCGGCAAGCGCGAGATCATGGAAAAGATCGCGCCCCTGGGTCCGGTCTATCAAGCGGGCACCCTGTCGGGAAACCCAGTGGCCATGGCGGCGGGCCTGGCGACGCTGGAGGAGATCGCACAACCCGGCTTTTTCACAGCCCTGGGCGAACGCACCGAACAATTGGCGCGCGGCCTGGTGACGCGGGCCAAGGCCTTCGATATCCCCCTGGTCGCCAACCACGTGGGCGGCATGTTCGGTGTGTTCTTCACCGAAGAGCAGCAGGTCAAGGATTATTATCAAGTCACCAACTGCAACGCAGAACGCTTCAAGCTGTTCTTCCACGGCATGCTGGAACAGGGCATCTACCTGGCGCCCTCCGCATTCGAGGCGGGCTTTGTCTCCTCCGCCCACGGCGAGCGTGAGATCAAAAACACCCTGGTCTCGGCGGAGCAAGTCTTTTCGCAACTGTAACCTGTAACACGCAAAGTTCAAGGAGACCGACATGGAGTATCGTCGCTTAGGCCATACCGACATCAAGGTCAGCACGATCTGCCTGGGCACCATGACCTTCGGTGAACAAAACACCGAGAGCGAGGCCCATACCCAGTTGGACTATGCCTTTGAGGCGGGCGTCAACTTCATCGATACCGCCGAGATGTACCCGGTGCCGCCCAAGGCCGAGTCGTACGGGCGCACCGAGGAATACATCGGCAGCTGGTTGCAGCAGCGCGGCAATCGCGACCGCATCATACTGGCCAGCAAGGTGGCGGGGCCGGCACGCGATTTAGAATATTTGCGCAACGGCAAGGCGCGGCTCGACCGGGCCAACATCGAAACGGCACTGGACGGCAGCCTCAAACGCTTGCGCACCGATTACCTGGATCTCTATCAGCTCCATTGGCCGGACCGCAAAACCAATTTCTTTGGCAAGCTCGGTTATCAGCATGACCCCGCCGACGAACCGGTCCCCATCGAAGAGACGCTGCAGGTACTGGGCGATCTGGTGAGCGCCGGCAAGGTGCGGCATATCGGCCTGTCCAACGAGACGCCCTGGGGAGCAATGCGCTTTCTGCAGGCGGCCAAGGAATTGAACCTGCCGCGGGCGGTGAGCATCCAGAACCCCTACAACCTGCTCAATCGTAGCTTTGAAATCGGCATGGCGGAAGTGTCTCATCGCGAAGAGTTGGGACTGCTGGCCTACTCACCCTTGGGTTTCGGCGTATTGTCCGGGAAATATCTGGGCGGCAATCAGCCTTCCGGCGCCCGCCTGACACTATTCGATCGCTTTCAGCGTTATCGCGGCCAGCGCGGCCAGCTGGCGACCGAAGCCTATGTCAGCCTGGCGCGCAGCCAGGGACTCGACCCGGCACAAATGGCCCTGGCCTATGCGGCCTCCCGGCCGTTCGTCACCAGCGTGATCATCGGCGCCACCTCCTTGGATCAACTCGCCAGTAACCTGAAATCCCTGGATCTGAGCCTTTCACCGCTGGTATTGAGCGCCATCGAGGAGATTCACCGCGGCAATCCCAATCCTTGTCCGTAAACCGCACCCGTCAAACAAGTGGAAACTAGCCCATGTCGCAGCACGCCTTGAAACTCGGTTTAAGTTTGTTTTGTTTTGTCGCAGCCGTCACCGCGGCCATCGCCGCGCCGCAAATCGATAACATCACCCCGAACACCGTGAACTACGGCAAGGGCGGGGCAGTCAGCGTCAGCGTACACAATGCCAAGCCCGGCACGCACTTGATGATTGTCCCCGGCGGGCCGGTCCTGGGCGCCAGCCTGAAGTTGCCCGCGGCGGCCCACGACATCGCCGTGAATAACGGTGTCGCGGTGGTAGCGGCGGGAAGCGCGGGTATTGTGGTAGTCGATCTTGATACGTTTAAGATTACCGGCCGTTATCACGACGGCCGCGATTACACCCATGTCGCCCTGCAGGGCGAGCAAGTCCTGGCAAGCGCCGACAGCGGCCGCCTAATCCAGGTCGATATCCATGATCATGCGCAGCCGCACCTGGTGCACAGATTTGAGTTCGGAGCGCCCATCACCGCCATGAGCTGGAACGGCACGCATGTCTATCTATTGCTGGGCAATGAGGACTTGCAGGGCCTAGAACTGAGCGGCACGGGCAACCCGCGAACCTTGGCACACCGGCACCTGGCCAATCCCGCCACGGCCCTGGCCAGCGACGGCGACCGTGTCTTTCTCGCCGAGGGCGCGCAAGGCCTGGCGATCGTCGACGGGGGCAGCGGCAAAGTCATCGGCCGTTACCGCACCACCGGACCGGCGTTGGATGTGAGCCTGCAGCGAGGACTGGCCTTCATCGCCCAGGGAGACAACGGGATGCTGATATTGGATGTCCGCAATCCGATGACGCCTGTTTGGATCGGCAGCCACGGCAAGCTCGGCAATGTGCAGCAGGTGAGGGTGCAATATAATCGCGCCCTGCTGAGCAATGCGCGGGGGCAGCTCGCACTGATGGATATCAGTCGCCCGGAAATGCCGACGGCATGGGCCGCCTTTCCTCTGCACGGTGCAATACAGGCACTGGCATTACAAGGACATGAATCGCTGGCCGCCACTGGGCTAGAGCTGCAAAAAATTGATTTTTCCAACCAGGCACCGCAGATCAGCAATGAAGGATTGGATGTGGGACGCGGGGTGAATTTCGGCGGCGAACGCCGCGCCTATATCGACGGCAATATCGCCTATGTCGCGGACTGGTTCTCCGGCATCCACCTCTATGACATCAGTCATCCCGATCATCTCACCTTGTTCTCCAGCTTTCACACCCCGGGCTCGTCCAAGGGCATCACGGTGCGTGACGGCATCGCCTATGTGGCCGACGACGATCACGGCCTGCAGGTCGTCGATGTCCACGATCCGCTGCAACCCAAGCTGATCGCCAACCTGCCCACCCCCGGGCTTGCCTATATTCCCAAGCTGGTGGGCGATACCCTGTATCTCGCTGGCCATCGCGGCGGGCTGCAGATCATCGATGTGCACAACCCCGGCAAACCGCGCCTCATCACCACCGTGGAAACACCGGGCATGGCCTGGGGCATCGCCGTGGACGGCACCACCGCCTATGTGGCCGACGACCAAGGCGGCCTGCTGCTCATCGACGTCCATGACGTCGAGCATGCCCACCTGCTGGGGGAATTCAATCCCGGCGGCCGTGCCGAAGACGTGCTGGTACGCAAGGGCATCGCCTATGTGAGTTTCTTCGATCAAGGCCTGTATATCCTGGATGTCCATGACCCCGCTGCACCCAAGCAGTTGGCCCATCTGGTCACGCCGGGCAATGCCCGCGGCATCGCCGTGCACGACGACCATCTCTACCTCGCCGATTGGCTGGCGGGCGTGGAGGTCATCGATATCCATGATCCATCCCAACCCAGCCTGATGGGCAGTTATGATACCCCCGGCGCGGCATGGGGGGTTAACGTTCAGGGCGATTATGTCTATGTGTCGGACTGGTGGGGCGGCTTCCTGGCCTTGGACGTCAAAGATCCCCGGCACCCGGTGCTTGCCGGTCGCTATCACGAACGGGGCCGCGTGGAACAGATCGCCGCGCGCGACAATTTCCTGTTCGCCGCCAACGGCAGCGGCGGGCTGCAGATCTTCGACAACAGAAATCCCCTCAACCCCACCTGGGTGACCGGGGTGGATACCAACCGCCCCGTCGAGCACATCATGCTCGACAAGGACATCGCCTTTCTGGGCGAAGATAACGGTGCCGTGAGCTTGGTCAACGTCAAGAATCCCTTCGAGGCCTATGACATCGGCGAACTGGCTCTGCCGGCCCCGGCCACCGCCATGGCGACCAAGGGCGGCATCGCCTATTTCGCCATCCCCAAGCTCGGCATCGTCATCGCCGATGTCAGTACCCCGCGCTGGCCCAAGGAGATCGCCCGCTACATCACGCCGGTGGCCGACATCTCCCTGCACGGCGACACCCTCTATGTGCTGACTCCCGACTCGATAGTGAAGCGGCTGGACGTGAGTGATCCCGCCCATCCGGTGTTGCGCAAGCAGGACGTGTTGAGCGGCGACAGCAGTTTGCTGCGCGTCCTGGGCGACGCGCTGGTGATCTATCAACCGCAGCGCGGCCTGCTGGCCTTGCGTGACGCGAGTGCGGGCCTGCTGCCCACGGCCAGTTATCCCTTCAAGGGGAAGGTAAGCGACATGACGGTGGCCGGCGGCATGCTGTACGCCACGGTGCAAGACGACGGTGTGTATACATTCATTCTCGACACCAGGGATTTCCACCTGCAAGGATATTATCCTCTACTGTCGCGGGCGACCCGCGTCACGGTACACAAGGGCACGATGTATCTTGCCGGTGAAAGCGCCATCACCGCCCTCGCGCCGCTGGCGGGCTTGACCATCGAGGAGGAGGGCGCCGATCAATTCAGCGTGAGTTTCCCGCCCTACACGCCGCTGGGCAGTTACAGCCTGGTGCTCAGTGACGCGGCCGGCGACGGCAACACCGCAGTCAACGCCATACAAGTGAGCATGCCGCGGTTCTCCCGACCCAAGATCAGCCCGGAAGAATTCGAACGTCTCTTGAAAGAGCAGCGCGCTAAAAATCATACTCAAGCCCCATCCGGCCAATAGCAAGGTACTGGAAATCCATCATGGCTATCCTCCCGCCGCCGATTACCAAAAAGCTGCTCGACAAGCGGGCATGTATCGCGTTGAATCGGGATAGGGATTAGATCTCTGGAAACCCAAGTGCTGCGACAAGCTAATGTGTGGATGGCCGTGCTATTGATGTGGCTGGCGCCGGTCGCGATCCATGCCAAAGACATGAACCTCATCGTGACCCTGGATCGCGCCGATTTGCAGCGGCGTATCGATCGCATGTTTCCCATCACCCGCGAGGCGGAGCTGCTCACCGTGCACTTGCACCATCCGCAGGTAATCCTGCGCGAGCACAGCGAACGCATCGGTTTGCGGGTGCGGGTTGACGCCTCTGTCGCCGAACAGTTTTCCGTCTCCGGTTCCGCCAGAATAGACGGCGTATTGCGCTTTGCCAGCGATAGCGGGAAATTTTATCTGGACCATGCCAGCGTCGAGGAACTGCAAATCGACGGTGTCCCGTCTCTGTACCTGGCACAGATCCAGCTACTTGCCGATGGCGTGGTCAGAGACCTGTTACAGAATCAGGCCATCTATACACTGGGACAAATGGGGGAATCGAAGCGCATCATGGGCAGCGAGATCAAGTCGATCAGCGTGCACAACGGCAAATTGATCGTGGAGCTTTCAATGCCCTGACGTTCGCTAAATGGATTGTTATCGATTCTACTAACGCATATCAGCCCGTAACTAAATAGTCGTTCTTTAACTGCACATAGTGCTGCGCCGAATATTTGAACCACTCGAGCTCTTCATCGCTTAAGGCCCGCACTTGGCGGGCGGGGCTGCCGAGATAGAGATAACCGCTTTCCAGAACCTTGCCTTCCGTCACCAGGCTGCCCGCCCCGAGCAAAACCCGGTCCTGCAGCACCGCGCCGTCCAGGATAATCGCGCCGATGCCTATCAGGCAGTCATTACCGATGGTGCAACCGTGAATGACCACCCGATGGCCGATGGTGACGTCATCGCCGATGCTCACCGCGTTACCCTGGGGGCGGCCCGCATAAGGGTGGGTGACGTGGACGATGCTGCCGTCCTGGACATTGCTGCGCGCGCCGATGCGGATACGATTGACGTCGCCGCGGATCACCGTCATGGGCCAGACCGAGGAATCGGGGCCGATGACCACGTCGCCGATCACCGATGCCTGAGGGTCGACATAGGCCGAGTCGTTGACGTGGGGCCAGGCGCTTTTAAAGGTGCGTAATTTCATGGCTTCATCCCATCAGAATTCATGAGCGCTTTGAGTTTAATCTCTACTATAATCCGCCCAAGTCTATAAACATAGGATACCAGGATCATGAAGGCCAGTGATCTCAGGAACGGCGCGGTCGTCGACATCGACGGCGCCATCTACGTGGCGAAGGAGGTGACGGTAAAAACCCCGTCGTCGCGCGGCGCCAACACCCTATACAAGGTAAGTTTCCGCAACGTCGTGACCAAGCAGAAGCTGGATCAGAGTTACCGCGGCGACGACACGGTACAGGAAGTGGAATTCTCCCGCCGCCCGGTGCAGTTGATCTTCCGCGATAAGGACAGTTGCACCTTCATGGACAATGAAAGCTATGAACAGCACAGCCTACCCAACGATCTGCTTGAGGAAGAACTCCCTTACCTCTTAGACGGGATGGAGGGGATACAGTTGCTGGTATCAGGGGACGCGATGTTGGGCATCGAATTGCCGGGCACGGTGGAGATGGAGATCGTGGCATGCGCGCCGGCGATGAAGGGCGCCTCCGCCACCGCACGCAGCAAGCCCGCCACGCTCAGCACCGGCTTGGTGGTGCAGGTGCCGGAATACCTGGCGCAGGGCGAGCATATCCGTATTAATACCCAAACCGGAAAATTCACCTCGCGCGCCTGAGGTCACACCGATATTCAGCCCTTAAAGCTGGCGCAAACGCCGTCCAAAATGAACTGCGCCGCCAAGGCAGCGAAAATCAAACCGAAGAGTTGGCTCATGACGTTGGTGCCGGCCTCGCCGAGGAAGTGCAGGATGCGTGCGGCATACTACCGTGACACCCAGGTAAATCCCAACACCATCAACAATACCACCAAGGTCCCGGCGTAGGCCCCCTTGGCCGCGGACGACATCGGCGAAAAATATAGATTGTTGTTCAGTATTAAGAATCTATAAACGAATAAATTCCGCGTTCAGCGGGCAACATGACGGATTTCAGGTAATCTTAATCGGGATTCGGCTACTCTATCCAATTATGAACTTATATTTCTCTCTCCGGCTTTCTACCTTCAAGCAGCTGAAGGTTTCATGGCTGTGTTCCATGGCGTCGCTTGCGCTGCTGCTGTGTACCCCGGCCCATGGCCTGAGCGTGGTAGCACGCTCCTTTGATGAATTGGTGCAACGCGCCGACTTGGTCTTGGTGGGGACGGTGAGCGAAGTGCACAGCGAATTTGCTGATAACGGTCTCGATCAAAATACCATCTTCAGCTATGTGAACTTTAGCGATCTTCAGGTGGTGAAGGGTCAGGTCAACAGCGAGCCTTACGTGCTGCGGGTACCGGGCGGTGTGGTGGGGCGTTTTGCCCAGGATTACCCCGGTATCCCTGCGTTTCAAACCGGCCAGCGTTACCTGGTTTTCATTCGCGGCAACCAGCATGATTTTTTTCCTGTGGTGGGTATAAGCCAGGGCGTGTTCCGCATCCTCAACAATGCCCAGGGGCAACAGGTCGTGGTCAGGGACGATCACATCGGCCATGCCGGCCAACGCGCCCTGACCACGCTGACGCAAGACGCGCCCACCCTGGATAACTTTATCCAAGATATCCGCGCCCGCCTGACGCCGGCCGCGCCGGAAAGCAATCTGCCATGAATATTCGCCACGCACTGCCGGTCGCGGTGCTATTGTCGGGTTTGCCGACACTGGCCGCAGGCTATGCCTTCGGTACCGCGGCGCCCGACGGTCAAACCGTGCAACAAAATCAGGTCTCCGGGACCCCGGTGATTTGGGGTAATCCCCAGCAAACCTTCCTTTTCAATTTCGGCGGTGATTTCGATGCCAGCGCCGCGGCGGCCATGGAGGAGTGGAATGCGGTGGGCACTGCCATGCAGTGGGGCTTAGGCAGCGTAGCGGCGCAACCCTGCAATAGCGGTGATCACATTAACAGTTCCGGTTGGCGTGCCACCACCTGTGACAACGCCGCCTTCGGTGATGCCATCGCCGTGACCAAGCGCAGCTACGAAAAGATCGGGGATACCTGGTATTTCGCCGATGCCGATATCGTCGTCGACAATACCCAGCACTGGGATCCTCATTACGACGGCCCGCTCCGCAACGATCATACTCAGGATTTCCGGCGGGTGATCCTCCATGAACTCGGCCACGCCCTGGGTCTGGATCATCCCGATGATGCGGGACAATACGTCACGGCGATCATGAACTCGCAGATCAGCGCTATCGATTCCCTGCAGCAGGACGACAAAGACGGAATTACCTTCCTGTATGCCGGTATCACCGGCAGCTCCAGCAATACCGCCTTTCAAACCAGCTCGTCCAATGGCGGCGGGAGCGGCGGCTGGCTCATACCGCTGCTGGCGGTCGCCGCCTGGCGGCGGCGCAAGCCACGCCGCCAGCGGTAGACAATATGCTTACGGCTCTTCCAAACGGGTGGTGACCATCACCTCCTTGAGCAAGGTCTTGTGTAGCGGACATTTGTCGGCGATCTCCGCTAGACGCCGGCGCTGTTCGGCGTCTAGCGCACCCCGCAAGCCGATGACGATATCGAAATGATCTATCTTGCCGGTGCCTTTTTCGGATGCTACACCCTCGCCGGCGTGAATCTTGGAATGACGTAAACGAACTTCCACCGCATCCAACGGCCATTGTTTGCGGTCGGCGTACATGCGCAGGGTAATGGCGGTGCACGCCCCCAAGGCCGACGTGAGCAGCGCGTAAGGGGAGGGGGCCTGATCACCGCCGCCCACTAGCTGCGGCTCATCGGCGCTCAAGGCATGGCCGGCGGCGACTATATCCGTATAGTAGTGATCACGACCGATGTGCACCGCAACCTCCCGCTGCCGGGATGACGCAGTCGCGGCTTGCGGTGCCGCATCATGCAGATATTTTTCCACCCAAGCGACGATCAAGCCCCCCACGTAATCGGCATCGCCGTCCGCCGACAATAAATGGTCGGCTTCATCCAGGGATATAAAGCTCTTGGGATGGCGTGCGGCGCGGTAAATTCGCGAGGCGTTCTCCACATCCACTACCGCATCACCCGGCGCATGGAGAATCAACAAGGCCCGCTGCAAGTTGCGGATCGTCTTCTCCATGCGCACCTCACCTATATCGTCTAGCCAGCCACGACCGATGCGATAGGATTTTCCGGCCACGCTGATCTCGGCCTCACCGTGCTGCTCGAGCACGTGGCGAGCCGCGGCAAAATGGTGAAACAGGTGTGCCGGTTCGTAAGGCGAGGCGAGCGTCACCACCGCCTTGCTGGCGGGGATCCGCCCGGCGGCGGCAAGCACCGCCGTGCCGCCCAGAGAATGGCCGATCAACAGGCCGGGGGCGGCGTAATTCTGCTCGAGAAAGCGCGCCGCCGCCAGCACATCGGCCACATTGGATGAAAAATGGGTGGCGCTGAAATCACCTTCACTCTCGCCCAGGCCGGTGAAATCGAAGCGCAACACCGCGATCCCGGATCGAGCCAAGGCGCGGCTGATGTGCACAATGGCGCGGAGGTTGCGGCTGCAGGTGAAACAATGGGCAAACAGCGCATAAGACCTGGGTGCCGCCGGCAGGTCCAGATTTGCGGTAAGCCGCTGGCCCCTGTCATTG
>Ga0210074_1000640_pt1 | contig 11884 bp, 12 predicted proteins | sample China_Galinas_Co_FD_184860 | JGI IMG/M metagenome (GOLD analysis project Ga0210074, IMG submission 184860) | Wetland microbial communities from San Francisco Bay, California, USA, that impact long-term carbon sequestration -... | ecosystem: Environmental > Aquatic > Marine > Wetlands ... | reverse complement strand
CACGAAGATTTGGTCCGCTAACGCCATAATTTATTGCGGTATCGAGGGGAAGCACGCCAACGTTTGCAGTTCTTTCAATAAATATTCTGTTGTAGGAAAGAAGGTCGTTCAACTCTTTTACGTTTGGTCTGAAATCTTTTATAAATTCTTTTGTAAGTCTGATAAAATCAGGATGAAGATCGTGAGAAAGTCCGCCGATCCAGATATAATTATAGAGAAGTCTCGCGCCACAAGTAATTTCAAATAAATGTAGAATCCTTTCCCGGTCTCTAAAACAAAATAGGAACGGAGTGAAAGCACCGATATCAGCACCGTAAGTTCCAAGTGCAACCAGGTGGGAAGCTATTCTCTGCAGTTCGCCCATAATAACTCTGATGTATTCGACACGTTCAGGAACTTCAATTTTCATTAATCTTTCCATCGCTAGCGCATAACCAAACTCATTATACATGGAAGCAAGATAGTCCATCCTATCGGTGTAAGGGATAATCTGGGGATAAGTCATTGCTTCTGAATGCTTTTCAAAACATCGATGGAGATATCCAATATGGGGGATTACATTCAGAATGATTTCTCCATCAAGCTCAAGTTCCAATCGCAGCACACCATGTGTTGATGGATGCTGTGGACCCATATTCAAAACCATTTGTTCGGTTTTTAGAGATGAGTCTTTAGTATTTAGTATTGAGTCTTGAGACATTATTTTTTTAGAGACTTTAATAAACCATTCAACATTTTTTGCAGCTCTTCTATATAATTATTTGATTCGTTTAAATCAGTTTGAGAAATAAATTCCAAATCGTAAGATAAAATTATCTGTGTGTCCAATTCGCAAGTAGAAGCGTAAGCAATTTCTAAAAATCTGGAAAATTCTTTCTTGGAAGTATGTCCTGCACCCTCAGCAATATTAGAAGGAATTGAGACAACAGATCTTCTTACCTGTGATGTAAGTGAATAAATTTCTTCTTTTGGAAATTTTTTAGCGAGTTGATAAGTAAACTTCACTAACTCCCTTGCTTTTTGCCAGACTTTCAATTCTTTATAATTATGCATAATATTTTTTTAGCATTTAGAACGACGTCTTTAACTAAATTTTATAATTCAATTAAATTTATGTCAATACTTAATTCTCAATATTCCATACTAGTAAGGAACTTTCATTCCCTGGTAAAACTCAGGGTTTTTATAATCTTTTCTTAAGGGATATCCGTACTCCCAATCATAGGGCATTAATATTCTTCTAAGGTCAGGATGATTTATAAAAATAATTCCATACATATCATAAGCTTCTCTTTCGTGCCAGTCGGCACCCTTCCATACTTCTGTTACAGTTACAACTTCAGGTTTTTCTCTTCCTGTAGAAGTTTTAAGAGTAAGCTTATGTTTTAATGATGTAGATTCTAAATGATAAAAAACACTTAAAGTCCCACCCTTTATAGATTCTAGTTCCTGTTCGTCTTTAACTTTATCACCATTTGCATCATCAACACCTGAAAGATTCATCAACGAATCGAATTGTAATCCATTCTCATTTCTAAGGAACATACAAATTTTATTAACCATAAGTGGATCGACGACTAAATAATGTTCAACTGGTTTATCAGTTTTCAATTCGATAATTGAATCACCAAATTTTTCTTTTAACAGGTTAAATATTTCTTCAGCAGTTTTCATGCACTCTTTCCGATAAGGCCGTATCTATTTGGTTTTACGATTGATTCATTTCTAATTTTTTCCTGAAGCTTCAATAATCCTTCAAGTAAAGCTTCAGGTCGTGGAGGACAACCTGGAACGTACACATCAACAGGAATGACTCTGTCAACTCCTTTTAATACATGATATCCGTGCTCCCAGTATGGACCACCGCAGTTTGAACAGCTTCCCATTGAAATCACATATTTTGGATCTGGCATTTGCTCGTATAATCTTTTAATACGAATAGCCATTTTAAGTGTAACTGTTCCGGAGATTATTATTACATCTGATTGTCTTGGTGAGGGTCTCGGAATTACACCAAATCTATCAAAATCATAATGAGAAGCAGAAGTTGCCATCATTTCAATTGCGCAGCAGGCTAGTCCAAAACCAACTTGCCATAAAGATGAAAGTCTTGCCCAATTGAATAGGTCTTCAGTTTTTGCAATAACAATATTACCATCTGTAAATTCCTGATCCAGTAATCCCATATTCAGCTTGCAGGTTTAAGTTCTTCTTTTTGAGTTTGTATTGATTGAATTTTATTAAAGGACGGTTCTTTGATGATTGGTCGTGCCCATTCGAGATCACCTTTTTTCCATTCATAAGCCATTCCAACGCCAAGTAGTAGTAAAAATATAGCCCCAATTAAATAGCCAACAAATCCAAGTGCCTTGTACTGCAATGCCCAGGGGATAAGTAAAACGACTTCAACATCGAATATTAAAAATATCAGAGCAACTACGTAGAAACGAATGTTGAATTTTACCCAAGGTGAACCTTCAGGGTTTTCTCCGCACTCATACGTTGTGAGTTTTTCAAATGTGGGCCTTTTGGGACGGAGAAGCCGGGCAACAAATATTGCTACAACAACAAAAAGTGCTGCCGTTAAAATGAAGACAAAGATCTTACCGAATTCTGTTAGCATTATTTTTAAAAAATTTACTGACAAAATTACTAGTACTGGCAAGTAATGTCAAGAAATGTTTTACAATTGCTGATGACTTTTTTTATTTTCGTGTCGCTGATAAAAGAAATATGTTTTAACGATGAAGTTCTTTTTGAATATTTGAGTATTTTAACACCGGTTCTGATTATCTTCTTTAATAATATTTCTAAGTTTGGTCACTGATAAATGGATTTAGTAAAAGTATATCTTATTCAAAGCATAACAACTGCCGCAAATAATCTTCGTCTTAATCCTCAGCAAATTGAAGTTGTTGGACTATTACGTGAAACCATAGTTAATTCAGAGGATCTTGGATCAGAACTCCTTTTAATGAAAAAGACAACTGAGCTTTCAAAACTAGCAATCAGATTAGCTGAGATTCATACATTTTTAACTCTGGGCAAAGTAGACTTTGTTAAAATATCAGAGCAGTTCAGAGAGCATAGCAGATATTTAATTAGAGATTTAAACCAATTTTTGGAAAGTGTTAGTCCGAAAATCTACAAAGATGCTTTCTATAAAATTAATGGGACATATGATTCTATTGATGTTGAGCTTGTGGATAGAAGCAATCTTGCAGGTGAAATTTTGGATAAAGAAATAAACTCACAAATTAAAGTTGAAACTAATGAAAAATCGGAAGGAAATAATAAATCGGTTTCTGCAATTGATTTTGAGAAAAAGATATTAAGCCCCGTAAAATCATTAGATGAACTTCTGAAGAAAATTACATCGGGAGAAGCCGACAATAATGAATTAAACAAATATTGTGAGCTTATGCAGGATCATGCGTTACTGGCATCACATCATGAATTTGAGTTACTCGCCAGAATGCACGATATCATTGCTGCGACTTTGGAAGCCATGTCCAGAGATAATTTAGAAGCAGATAAGGAAGTAGTGGAAGCATTACGTGCTTGCTTAATAGTAATCGTTGCGGTTGTAAAAAGAAAGGATGTTGATATTACAGGGTATTTGAATCGAGCACAGGAATTCGGCATGAAATATTTTAATCAAAAATTTCAGGTATAGAGAATGAATTTATTTGCTGTGATTATGGCTGGTGGTATTGGTGCAAGATTTTGGCCAAGGAGTAAAAAGAAAAGTCCGAAACAGCTGCTGAAAATATTTGGTGAAAACACCATGATCCAGGAAACTTTCTTCCGGATAAATGGACTAGTTCCTAAGGAAAATATTTTTATTGTTACAAATGAAACCCAAAAGCCAGGAATCATGGAGCAACTACCGGAAATTCCGGTTGATAACATTATCGTTGAACCATTTGGAAGAAATACCGCAGCTTGTATCGGACTTGCTACAGTAATTATTCAGCAGCGTTCACCTGATGCTGTTACTTTTGTTATGCCTGCAGATCACATCATAAAAGATAAAGAGAGTTTCTTAGAGACTTTGTCAATTGCTGCAAAATTCTCATCAGAAAATAATTCTTTAGTGACAATTGGTATTCAGCCGACCAGACCTGAAACTGGTTACGGTTATATTCAAATTGATGAAGACTCCGGTAAAAATAATAATGTTTACAAAGTTTTAACCTTTGCTGAAAAGCCGAACTATTCAACCGCTGTTAATTTCATAAAAAGTGGTGACTTTTTCTGGAATAGTGGTATGTTCATTTGGAAGATTGATACAATCTTAAATGAAATTAAAGAGCTAATGCCCGATCTGTATGAAGGACTTTTGAAACTTCAAGATGGATTAAGTAATCCTGATTTTCCAAATATCTTGTCAGAAATTTATGGTCACTTAAAAAGCATCTCAATTGATTATGGAATAATGGAAAAATCTGATAAAGTGTTTCTTGTAAAAGGAGACTTTAGCTGGAGTGACGTCGGAAGCTGGGAGGCTGTTTATGAGCTTAACGAAAAAGATGAAGACGGCAATGTAAAAGTTGGTTCAATATATACAGATATGGCACTGGATTCATACATTTATTCTCCAGATAAATTTGCTGCTGTCATTGGATTGGATAACGTAATCGTGATTAACCACAAGGATGCATTGTTAATTTGCAAACGAGATAAAGCGCAGGATGTAAAAAATGTTATCGATTATCTGAAATTAAATAAATTGGATGATCTTCTTTAATTCCGATGAAAAAACTCATCACTGAAAACGATATCCTTGAGCTTGAAAAAAAGGGAATAAAAGTTATCGTTAAATCTAATGATACAATTCTTACACCACTGGCACTTGACAGAATTCGAAGTTCAAATTTTACTATCATTGAAAAAGAACTTACTCAACAATTTACTAAAACTGAAGTTGACCAAAAGGGATCAGATCAAATTAAAAGTTTAGTTATTGGAAGTGATCATACTGGATTCAGATTAAAAAATAATCTAATTAAATATCTAATTGAAAATGGTTCGAATGTGTTTGATGAAGGAACTTACGATGAAACTCCCTGTGACTATCCTGATTATGCCAAAGCCGTTGCTACAAAAGTTGCCTCCGGTGAATTTTCGGCTGGAATTTTAATAGATGCTACTGGAATTCCTTCAGCGATTGCTGCAAATAAAATTAGAGGAATTCGTGCTGCAACTTGTTATAACGCATTTAGTGCCAAGAGTTCGCGAGCACACAATGATTCTAATATACTAGTTCTTGGTGCTAGAGCGATAGGAGAAGAAACTATTAAACTGATAATTGATGTTTGGATATCTACAAAATTTGAGGGAGGAAGACACCAAAAAAGGCTTGATAAAATTTCTGAAATTGAAAACGTAAAAAGAATCGAGTGATTTTATTTACTCGGTATTTTGATATAAAGACTTAAAACTATAATTTTCGCCAGCCAAAATACTAATTACAAATTGATCTTGATGCTTAACCATCCAAATGCACTTCTTCAAATAAAATTTCTAAAATCATTTTCAGGATTTGTCGGCAATTGTTCATAATTAATTCTCCAATTGAAGAAATAATAGAAATAAACCCTCAGATTTTTCTGCTAAAGGTATTTTCGCCTGAGATAGCACGAATTATAAAACCGGGACAATTTTTAAATCTTCGGGTAACCGAGAGAACTCAACCATTACTTCGCAGGCCCTTCAGTGTTTGCGATGTTAATGGTGATCATATTTTTTTACTCTTCAATATTATGGGAGAGGGAACGAGTATGCTGGCTCATAAACCAATTGGATCCGATCTTGATATAATTGGACCGCTAGGAAAAGGATTTAACCTAGAAGGGGAATTTGATACAGCAATTATAGTTGCCGGTGGACTTGGTGCTGCACCCTTTCCATATTTGACTAAACAAATAAAAGGAAAGAAAAACCTTTACTCATTTATTGGCGGAAGAACGAAGAATGATATTATAACTTATAATTTGGAAAATGTCAGGGAAGCATCGGACGATGGTTCACGAGGTATTAAAGGCAATGTAGTTAAACTTCTCGAAGATAATCTGGAAAAATTCAATCTGGAAAAAATTAAAATCTTTGCTTGTGGACCTACAGCTATGTTAAGATCATTAAAAGATCTTTGTGTAAATTTTAATATAGATTGCGAGGTCTCTACTGAATGTGCAATGGCTTGCGGTTTCGGAATTTGTCAGGGATGCCCAATAGAATCAACTGAGGAACAAGATCATTATTTACTTGTTTGCAAAGATGGTCCCGTTTTTAATATTAAAGACGTGGTGATATGAGCAAAGTAGATTTATCAGTTAAAATCGGCTCACTGGTGATGCGCAATCCAATTATGCTTGCATCGGGAACAGTTGGTTATGGAAATGAAATTTCCGAGTTTACTGATTTAAATAAATTAGGTGGAATAGTTACCAAATCTTTAAGCCTAAAGCCAAGGAAGGGAAATCCACCACAAAGAATTGTTGAAACTCCTTCAGGAATGTTGAATGCGATTGGTCTTGCGAATATTGGAGTTGAAGTTTTCCTAAAGGAAAAAATTCCTTTTCTTAAAAAATTTGATGTACCACTAATTTGCAATATCGCTGCAAGTACTTTTGAAGAGTATGTTGAATGTACAAGAATTTTAACCGAAGAAGAGACTATTAAAGCATTTGAGATTAATGTTTCCTGCCCGAATGTGAGGGAAGGTGGATTATCGTTCGGTAACAATTTAAACTTTGTTGGAAAGATTACTGAATTGGTGAGGGCTGCAACAAATAAACCATTGATCATTAAACTTTCTCCGAATGTTTCATACATATCCGAGTTCGCAAAGGTAGTTAAAGAAAATGGTGCAGATGCTGTATCTGCAATTAATACCTTGGTTGGGGCAATGTTCAACATATACACACGTAAACCAAAAATTCACAATATCACCGGTGGACTCTCGGGTCCTGCGATTAAACCTATTGCAATTGCAAAAGTTCTTGAAATATCACGTGAAATAGGTATCCCAATTATCGGTATTGGAGGAATTATGGACTGGAAAGATGTAATCGAATTTATGATTGCCGGTTCAACAGCAGTGCAAATAGGAACGCTGAATTTTATCGATCCTTCTGCGTCAGGAAAAATTATAAGTCAAATAGAGGATCACTGTGTAAAAAATGGAATTGAAAAAATATCCTCACTAACAGCTTCTTATCAATTATAATTAATGAATCTTGAATCTTCACTGAAGAAACTCTTCTCGCTTCATAACTTTGGTATAAAACTGGGTCTTGATAATATAATTGCATTCATTAATCATTTGGGAAATCCACAAAAGAAATTAAAATGTATCCATATTGCTGGCTCAAATGGAAAGGGAAGCACTGCATCATTTATTGCAAGTATTTTACAGGAATATGGTTTTAATGTTGGATTATATACTTCGCCCCATTTTGTAAAGTTTAATGAAAGAATTGTTATTAACGGGGAAGAAATTAGTGATCAATATATTTCAGATTTTATAAATCAAAATGAAAAGTATATAGATGAACGTCAGCTTACTTTTTTTGAGGTAACTACTGCAATGGCGTTTACTTACTTTAATGAAATGAATCCAGATTATTGTGTTATTGAAACAGGACTGGGTGGAAGATTGGACGCGACAAATGTCCTGAATCCACTTGCAGTTGTAATCACTTCAATTAGTCTTGAGCATACAAATGTACTTGGAAATACTATCGAACAAATTGCAGCAGAGAAAGCAGCAATTATTAATAATAGTTCAAAAGTTTTTATTGGCAATCTGACAAAAGAAGCAATTTCAATTTTTGAAAAAAAATGTAAGGAAACATCAAGCACGCTATTTAAATTGAATGATTTCACTTCCGATGATGAGGAAGAGGTCAACTTAAATATTGATAAATTACTATTAAATCTAAATCCACCAATAAACGGAAAATACCAAAAGTATAATTCAGCTCTTGCTGCTCTTACAATTGCAAAAACTTTTTCATTGTCTGATGCAGAAAAGTATTTAATCGGGATTGCTAATGTAACAGAGAACACAGGACTTAGGGGTAGATATGAATATTTTCATAGGAATCCGACAGTTATTTTTGATTCAGCACATAATCCTGAAGGTTTAGAGAACTTTTTAATTGAATTTAAAAAAGAATACTTAGTTTATAAAAAGCGAATATTAATCTTTGGTGCAATGCGTGATAAATCCATTTTGGAAATGCTTAAAATGTGTACTGAATACTTTGATGAGATCTTAATATCTGATATTAATTATGAGCGTGCAGCCAAAGCCACAGAAATAAAGCTACTATGTGATGAATTAAAGATTACAAGCAAAATAATAGAAGACCCGACGACATTTATCGAACAATTTAGTTCTTTACAGACAAATGATTGTCTGGTAGTATTAGGTAGTATGTATTTGCTTGGTGAAATCAAACGAAGATTATCAATAGGAATAGCTTGACATTTAAGAATTTATGGATTATGTTTCGGTGAGCCGCAAAATCCTATCAAGTAATAAACTATTTGTGATCATTAATAAATTAGTCCCCGAAAAATAAAGCTGGTAAAAACCGGTTATTAAATGTAAAACAACTATACCTTCATCCGACAACAAAAACTCAGGGTAAACATCATGCCAATGGACATATCTGAATTAAAATCGAAGAAAATCGTCGAATTAAATGAGATAGCAAAAGATCTCAAAATTCCAGGATATAGTGATCTTCGTAAACAGGAACTAATCTTTAAAATTCTGGAAGCACAAACATCAAAGGATGGACTTACTTTCTCCAAAGGTGTTTTGGAAGTTCTTCCCGATGGATATGGTTTTCTACGTTCCTCAGATTATAATTATCTTCCTTCACCGGATGATATTTATGTATCACCATCACAGATTAAAAAATTTAGCTTAAGAACTGGAGATTTTGTTAGTGGTCAGGTAAGACCCCCAAAAGAAGGAGAGAGGTTTTTTGCTCTACTTCGTGTCGAAGCTGTAAACGGATTAGCACCGGAACATATTCGTGAAAGAACACTTTTTGATAACCTTGTTCCTGTTTACCCAACTAAAAAAGTTAATCTTGAGTCTGCTCCAGGTGAATATTCAATGAGAGTAATGGATATGTTAGCTCCGATTGGTAAAGGTCAAAGAGGTTTGATAGTTTCTCCTCCGAAGAGTGGAAAGACTGTTTTACTTCAGAAAATTGCAAATTCAATTTCCAGGAATCATCCCGAAATAAAATTAATTGTGTTGCTGATCGATGAAAGACCCGAGGAAGTTACGGATATGGAACGTTCAGTTCAGGGTGAGGTCATCAGTTCTACTTTTGATGAGCCTGCTGACAGACACGTTCAGGTTGCAGATATGGTTATTGAAAAAGCAAAACGAATGGTTGAAGCCAAGGAACATGTTGTTATCCTACTGGATAGCATAACAAGATTAGCTAGAGCACATAATATTGTTGTTCCTCATAGCGGAAGAATATTATCAGGTGGTGTTGACTCGAATGCATTGCATAAACCAAAAAGATTTTTTGGTGCTGCAAGAAATACTGAAGATGGCGGAAGCTTAACAATCATTGCCACCGCATTGATCGACACGGGAAGCAGAATGGATGACGTTATTTTTGAAGAGTTTAAAGGCACAGGTAACATGGAATTAGTTCTGAACAGAGACCTTAGTGACCGAAGAATATTCCCGGCTATTGACGTTAATCGTTCAGGTACCAGAAGGGAAGACTTATTGCTTAAAGAAGACGATCTTGGTAAGATCTGGATACTAAGAAAGATATTAAGTGACTTCAGTCCTGTGGAAGCAATGGAATTTCTAATTGATAAAATCAGGGGAACCAAGAATAATAAGGACTTCCTTAATAATATGAATAACTAAGCAATTGATTAACAATCAAATGAAAGCTATTTGACTTGATTATAATAGTAATCTGAATAATTTTTCCTTAAAAAAAATATAGTGAAAAAATATTTATTCAGCATATTATTTTGTTCAGTATTAGTATTTGGACAACCTCAAAATTTCCCTCCATCGATTGCTCCGGTAATTCCCTTTGAAACAGGTGTAATTTCTTTACTGCAAACAGATAGCATCTACTCAGTATATTATACCTATAAAATACCTTATAGGCTTCTAGTATTTGAGCGAGAAAACGACTTGTTTAAAGCGGGTTTTAGAATTGCGGTTGAAATTGTGGATAATGACGGAAATTTAATTGCCCGTGACATAAAGGACAATAATCTTTCAGTTAATAATTTCGAGGAAACAAGTAATACGAATTTGATATTGCAGGATTATTTAAGTTTTAAGGTTAAACCGGCAGACTATAAAGTTAATGCTATAATTTCTGACAGAAATTCGTCAGGGGAAAGACCATTAAAACCAGTTGATCTGAATCTGGAAAAATCAAATCAAACAAAGTTTCTTCAGCCAATTGTAATTAGAGCAGAGAAAATTGATTGTGATAATAAACCATCTTTCGTACTTGCAAATTCGGCTGGGAAAATTCCTTTTAGTGCCGATAATTTTAATCTGGTAATCCCTATTATTGACACTTCAATAACTCAACTTGATTTCAGTCTAAAAAATAATGGCGAAGAAATTTCTTCAGGTACATTAAACAACTCAATTGTTGAAGGATTCGATTTGATTAAATGTAAAGAAAATCTTCTACTAACAGAATCATTTGATATTATTCCTACCAGAAACTTTATTATTAATTATGTTAATCAAAAATTAGATGAAGGTGAATTATTACTTACTATTAAAAATGAAGATAACCAACTAGATGAAGAAATAGGCTTGAATGTAGTATGGTTTCATAAACCAATCTCCCTCTTTAATTCAGAAAAGGCGATTGAAATCCTGTCATATATTGAATCCGAATCTATAGTTGACAGCTTATTAAGCATGGATGAATCTGAATATCCTAAAATAATAAAAGATTATTGGGCAAAATATGATCCAACTCCTGAAACTTCTTATAATGAAATATTGTATGAATTTTATAATCGTGTCGACTATGCTATGAGAGAATTTAGCAGCATTACGAATAACAATGGTGCAAAATCGGATCGTGGGATGGTTTATATTAAATTTGGCAAACCAGATAAAATTGATCGCACATCAAATTCATTGGGTGAAGTATTAGAAATGTGGACGTACTCGAATACTCAGCGCAAGTTTACATTTATTGATAAAATCGGAACTGGGAATTTTACTCTTATAGAAAATTGATGAAGAAATTTGTTTTCACATGCGGAGATGTAAATGGAATAGGACCAGAGATTGTATTAAAAACACTTAATAAAATCTCGTCGAAAAATAAAAGAGATCAATTCATACTAGTCATTCCGAACAATATCTTCCAAATCACTTCCAAACTTGTAAAACCAAAATTCAAATTTGACAAAATTAGCACAACCGGAGCATTAGAAAGCAAATCATCGCAAGTTATTATTTTAACCACAGACTCAGTAAAACAGACATACGGGAAATCAACAACAAATTCAGGAAGGGCTGCATACAATGCTTTAAAGATGTCTTTTAATGTTTTACAATCTCAGCTTGCAAATGCCGTGGTGACTGCCCCTGTTTCAAAAACTGCTCTCCATTTAGCTGGAGTGAGATATCCCGGTCAAACTGAGATGTTTGCAGATTGGTGTGGGGTGAAAAATTTTGTAATGACATTCCTTTCAGATAAGTTAAGAGTTGGATTATATTCAATTCATATTCCTTTAAAAGAAGTATCTAAATCATTAATTCTAAAAAGGTTACAAGATAAAATTAATATTGTTTTTAGTATGTTGAAGAATGATTTGGGTATAATTAATCCTAGGATCG
>Ga0210074_1000639_pt1 | contig 11892 bp, 7 predicted proteins | sample China_Galinas_Co_FD_184860 | JGI IMG/M metagenome (GOLD analysis project Ga0210074, IMG submission 184860) | Wetland microbial communities from San Francisco Bay, California, USA, that impact long-term carbon sequestration -... | ecosystem: Environmental > Aquatic > Marine > Wetlands ... | reverse complement strand
GCGACACCACCGGAATTATCTGGCCACGCCAGTCAATCGTTCCCAGCAGCCAGTCCGGCGTATCGGGTTGTTCGTCCGGTACACGGTAGTTACTGACCTCCGCGATCGCCACATTCGGCAGCAGCATATTCACTTCACGCAAGGGTATCCACAGACTGCGAACCTGGTCCGGAATTCCGCTCATATTATCGCTCCTGGCAATTGACCTGATTCAGTCCTGACCGTAAACATCCGCACGCTCGTCTTCCTCCATGGGTATGCCAATCAGGCTGTGGATGGTTTTCAGAAGCTCATGCTCCTGAAACGGCTTTCCCAGGTAATGATTTACGCCGAGCTGCATTGCCCGCTCCCGGTGCTTGTCGCCGGTGCGCGAGGTAATCATGGTGATCGGAATATGCCGCAAGCGTTCATCATTGCGAATATGTCTGGCCAGCTCGAAGCCGTCCATGCGCGGCATCTCGATGTCGAGCAGCATGATGTCCGGAATACGCTCCTGCAGCAGACTCATCGCGTCAACTCCGTCCTTTGCCGTTACCACGTCGAATCCGTAACGTTCCAGTAGTCGTGTGGTTACCTTGCGCACGGTGATTGAATCATCGACGACCATAATCAGCAACCGCTCCTTGGCGTCCGGGTCGGCCACACCGTCCGGTGCCTGTGGCCTGATAGCCATGCGACCCACGGCCGCCATATCCAGAATGAGAATGACGCGGCCGTCGCCCAGAATCGTGGCGCCCGATACCCCGTGGACACCGCTCAGCTGCGCGCCCAGCGGCTTGATCACGATTTCACGATTACCGATCAGGGCCTCCACCTGCAGCGCGAGACGCTTCTCTCCGATGCGAATCAGCAGCACCGGAATGCGTCCCTGCGCGCCTTCCAGGTCCATGCTGCCCCGCTTCAGCAGTGTCCCGAGATGATGCAGCTGGTAGAGGTTGCCCGCGTACCTGTAGCCCGCCTCCGGCGACTGGTAGCATTCCGCAAGATGCGCCGCGTCCACGCGGACAACACCCTCGATCGTGCCAAGCGGGATGCAGAAGGTATCCTCACCTGCCCTGACCAGCAGCGCCTGGTTGCTTGCGAGCGTGTATGGCAGGCGTATGGTGAAGATACTGCCCTGGCCGGGGCTGGAATCGATCAGCAAAGAACCGCCGAGTTGCTTGACCTCGCTGTTCACCACATCCATGCCCACGCCTCGTCCTGAAATCTGCGTGACCCTGTCTGCCGTGCTGAATCCCGTCTGCAGTACGAACTGCATGACCTCACTGTCCGACAATTGCACATCTTCTGCAATCAGGCCGCGCTCGATCGCCCGGTCACGGATGACGTCATGCTTGATGCCCCGGCCGTCATCGGCGATCTGCAGTACGATCTCCGGTCCCTCACGGCGGAAGGCAATCCTTATGGCGCCCGTTTCAGGCTTGCCAGCCTCCCGGCGATCTTCCGGCCGTTCGATGCCGTGATCAACCGCGTTGCGCAGCATGTGTTCGAGCGGCGCGATGATTCTTTCTATCACATTACGGTCCATCTCACCCTCGGCGCCGTCCAGCGTGAGTTCGACCGTCTTGCCAAGTTCCCCGGCCGCCTGACGGACGATGCGCCGCAGGCGCGGGGCGAGTCCGGCAAATGGAATCATACGCGCACGCATGAGGCCTTCCTGCAGGTCGGTGCTGACCCGTGACTGCTGCAGCAGCAACGATTCCGTCTCGCGCGTGGTATTGTCGAGCAGTTCCTGAATACTGTGCAGGTCGCTGATTGTCTCCACCAGTGACCGTGATAACTGTTGCAGATTCGAATAGCGATCCATCTCCAGCGGATCGAAGTCAAGATTTTGATCTTCAGTCTCTCGTTCGATGCGGTGCAGGATCTGGGTTTCCGTTTCGATCTCAAACTGGCGCACCTGGTCACGCACGCGGTTGATGGTCTGGAGCAATTCGGCCAGATTGAACCGGTAAACACCGACCTGCTGTTCCAGACGGGCGCGGTAGATGTTTATCTCGCCGGAGTAGCCAACCAGACTGTCCAGCAGCTCGGCCTGCACGCGTACCTGTTCCCCCCGCACGCGCGATGGCCCGCGCCGTTCGGGCTGATGCGGCATAACCAGATGTGATTCCGGAGCTTTGGCCGGTATGTTCCCCGTAACCAGCGCTTCGACAGTATCGAACGGCGTGACTGCTTCCGGCTCGTCGGCGCCTGCAACGGGGGCGGGAAGATCCTGTATATCCAGTGCCGCGTCAACCTGCGGAGGCACGTCAACAGCTTCCGGCTCATCGGCGCTTGCAACGGGGAGCGGAAGTTCCTGTACATCCGGCGCAACATCAACCGGCGGAGGCACGTCAGCGGCTTCCGGCTCATCGGTGCCTGCAGCGGGGAGCGGGAGTTCCTGTATATCCGGCGCAGCGTCAATCTGCGGAGGCACGTCAGCGGCTTCCGGCTCATCGGTGCCTGCAGCGGGGAGCGGGAGTCCATGTATATCCGGCGCAGCATCAATCTGCGGGTGCACGTCAGCGGCTTCCCGTCCATCGGTTTCAACCCTGGTCAGCACGTCAATTTCGAGGATCTCGTCCCCGGAACCAAGTTGACTCAGTTCCTCCTCCAGCGATTGCGCGCTTTCCGGCACCTCACGGGCCCGGACTTTCTCCAGCATATCGGCGAGACGGTCATGCGCACGCCGCAGCAGATCGAACAGTTGCCCGGAGGGCTCGACCTGTCCATCGACAACGCGAGTCAGCAGGGTTTCCAGACTGTGGCTGAGATTGCCGATGGCGCTGATATCGACCATGCGGGCACCGCCTTTCAGGGTGTGCAGCTGACGCTGGAATTCATTCATCAGCTCCCGATGACCGGGATCCGCCACCCAGGCATGCAGGGTGGTTTCGCTGCTCTCGATGATCTCTCCCGCCTCTTCCAGGAATATCTCGAACAGCTCGGGATCCATATCGGAATAGTGATCCACGTTTTCTGCAGGCGTCACCACAGCCGTCGCGATCGTATCCGGCACACTCCCCGTCTCCGGTTCCGTGGTGACCGGACCCGGACCGAAGCTGGCCTCGCACGCCGCCTCGACCGGTGCTTCCTCCGGGTCATCGGCAGGGTGGCAATCCGCCACAGGGAGCGCTTCCGGCAGCGAAACGTCCGGCAAGGCGTGAATGCTCTCATGCAGCGACTGCAGCAACGCGGGATCAAAGGAGGTGTCCGGGAGCCTGTCGGCAAGACCGGACATCGCCGCCGTACAGGCCTTGAGCACATTCACGGCGTTACGCTCGAGCGGTTGCCTCGCCTCGTCAAGCGCACCGAAATAGGTATAGAGTTCGCCAGCCAGATCCCTGATGAAGGAAACACGCGCGGATTCCGCGATTCCTGACAGCGTATGCAGCGCACGGTAGAGCGGCTCCGTGACATGGCAGGCCAGTTCACTGTGCTCGCAATCACGGATAAAATCCTGCATGGCATCGAGGTGATCACGGCATTCCCGGCCGAAGATATCCATCAGCTCCGGCTCGACTTCCACGACATCGGTCACCGGGGTATTTGCCTCATCACCCCGCGACTCTGCCACATCAGTCGCGATGCCGGAAACGGACGGTGTGATGCTTTCGCCACGCTCCAGCCGTTGCGCGGCCTCCATTACCGCGCGGTAATCGGCCGCCGGTTCACTCCCGCCACCGACTTGATCAAGAAGCCGGGACAAGGGTGCGGATACCTTGCCAAGAAATTCCATGAGTTCAGCATTTACCTCGATCGAACCGTCGATGACACGATGCAGAAGTGCTTCGATCGCCCATGCGAACTCACCGACGGCCATGGCGCCTGCCATCCGTCCACTGCCCTTGAGGGTGTGGAATGCCCGGCATGCGGTTACCAGCGCCTCCTGATTGCCGGGGTTGTCCAGCCATTCCGGCAGGCTGGTCGAAATCGCCTCCAGCTGCTCAGCGGCTTCCTCCATGAAGATCTCGACGATTTCCGGGTCCGCCCCCTCGGCGAGTACCGGAAGTTCGGACCCCGGCATATCGTTCACCAAACCGGCGCTGTCGCTGATGCCTTCATGCTCCACGGGTAGTGCCTGCGTATCATCGACATCGCAGCTGGGCTGCGTAGAGTTTATAGTGGCGTGTGCATCATCAGCAGGGACGGTGATTGCGGGTGCGCCGGATACCATGAGATTGACCGCCTGCATAACCAGGCCGTTGACATCGGTCCGGGGTGCGGGTCCACCCTTGACCTGCTCCAGTAATTGAGACAGGGAACCGGTCACATGCACCAGCAGTTCATGATGCCACTCACCGGTTCCGGCTGCGCCATCTATAAGTTGTTTGAGAAGACGCTCGAAAACACAGGCGAATTCACCCAGCGCAAAGGCGCCGACCATTCGCCCACTGCCCTTCAGGGTATGGAACGCACGACGGACCGTTTCCAGCATATCGTCGTCACCGGTGCCGTCTATAACCCTGGGAAGAAGCTCATCAAGCAGGCCGATTTCCCCTGCGGCCTCCTCAAGAAAAATCTCAAGTATCTCGCTGTCTGTGTCTTCGGCGATAACCTGCAGGGCGGTGATTTCTGGCGCCTCCGTCGCAGCGGGAACGCTGGCCGGAGGAACCGCGTTCACGGCAGCAGGTTCCGTGTGCGACTGCATTCCGGCAGGCAGGGTTGAATAACCCAGTTTTTCGAGACTCTGCTCCGCGACATCGAGCACCATGCCGCCATAGACCGCACCTTCCTTCAGTTCCTCGACATAATATTCGATGCTGCAAATAGCATCGGCGAGAGTATCCAGCTGCTGTTCTCCGGGAACCTGCTCTCCTGCAATCAGCTCCCGCGTAACATATGCACAGGCCTGAGTAACCAGTACGGCAGCACGCTCCTCACCCGCCAGCAGCAAACCGCCCCTGACCTGATCGAGCTGTTTCGGGACATCGGCAAGCACGTCACGCGCACCCGGCATCCTGATATAGTTATCGATACGCTCCCTGGCGCCCGCCATATCGGAGATAACCTCGCGAATGACGGTCTCTAGCCCCTGCCTGCAAACAAGATCCCGGGTGGTTTGCGACTGGCCAGGGAGCACATGGCCGGCGTTGATCTCACGCAGTACCGCCTCAACCTCCAGCAAGGCATTTGCCACCGGCAGCAGCCCGGATTCCTGCAGGGACTGTTCGTCATCAAGCATCGATCGGACATGACGTTCCTGTTCCGCCAGTGTGTTTCCAGCCTCCTCCAGGCCGATCATGCGGACGATATTTCCCAGTGCATGCAAATCGTCAGCTGCGGCCTGCAGATCAATTGCTTCACCCGGTGAAGCATGCATGAAATCGTCGAGCCGCTCCCTGATCTGTTCAATCCGCTCACATGCACCCGCTGAAACACTGCTGAACAACGTATCGTTGCACCCTGAAAGGCTTTCAGAAGCTGCACGCCGATCTGATTCGCTCGGCGCATAGATTCCCCTGATGTCCCCGGCCCTGCCCGTCGAAATATCGGACTGAAGGATATAAAACAATATCTGACTCAGCAGGTCTTCCGGGATTGATTCTGAAAATGCCGTCTCCCCGATATCGATCAGTCGCTTGAGCTGGCGATCAATACGCCCGAACAACTGCTTTATTTCAGTGGAAGCAGGCACCGCCCCCCGCGTCAACACCTCGGCAAGTCCGGCGCTGAACCACCACAGACGCGCAACCGACTCGTTCCTTGATGCCTGCTGCAGGTTTGCCAGCACCTCACGCAGCTTGAGCAGACCGCTGCCGTTACTGTCTCCGCGATACCACTCCACGAGTCCCGTCTGGAATCGCTGCCTGTAAGTGATCGCAAGCTCCTGCACACCGGGCAGTTCGGATAGCTGCTGCGAGTTAAAACAGGCGGCGGGGACGGGTTGGGTCAGGTCGGGAGTGAATACAACGGACTCCGGCAGCGGCTCCTCGCCTCTCAGGGCGCGCAACCGGTTTATGAGCGGTAACAGCACGACAGGTGCATCGCACCGCCCACGGCCCAGTCGCGACAGGTAGTCGGGCAGCTGAATAAATGCCGCCATCAGAGCTTCCAGAGTCTCCACCGCCGGCATTATCCGTTCCGCAACCAGGGCGCCGATGACTGCCTCCATCTCTTCCGCCAGCCTGTCCGCCCCCGTCAGATCGACCATATGCAAAGGTCCGCGCGCCTGGTGCAGGCTGCTCATGCACTCCTGCAGGTACCGCGCGTCACCCGGAGTCTCCGAATATTTCTCAAGGCTCTGACGGGCCTGATTCAGTATCTCGTAGAGCCCAGGTTTGACCCAGTTAATTGCGGTGTAATCGATCGCTTCTCTCATGCTCTTTCCCGTCAGCCCGCCTCTGAATCTACAAACCGGAGATCACAGACAAACCTGGTGCGTGGTAAAAGATTTCCTCGGCACAGGGGATACACGGCTCCCTGTATGGTCGGCAAGGTTATCTGCCCGTCACTGAGGCAGCTTGAAACCCGCCACGGATTTGTCGAGATCCTGTGCCAGCCGTGCCAGATTACCGATGGATTGAGACGTGCGATCTGTACCGGCGGCAGTCTGCGTCGTTACATCCTGGATCCCGCTCATGGTCTTCGATATCTGCGCCGCCGCCGCCGCCTGTTGCCGGGCAGCCCCCGAGATGGTCTGTATCAGACCGGCCAGCTGCTCGGAGACACTTTCAATCTCCTCCAGCGCACCGCCGGCATCCTCCGCCAGCCGGGTACCGTTCACGACGCCCGAGGTGCTTTTCTCCATGGAAATGACCGCCTCGTTGGTGTCCGCCTGAATCGCCTTTACCAGCGCTTCGATCTGTTTCGTCGCGTTTGCCGAGCGCTCCGCCAGACGTTGCACTTCATCGGCAACCACCGCAAAGCCACGACCCGCCTCTCCCGCCATGGCCGCCTGGATCGAGGCATTCAGTGCCAGAATATTGGTCTGTTCGGCGATATCATTGATAAGCTCGACGATGTCGCCGATTTCCTGGGAACTTTCACCAAGCCGTTTGATGCGCTTGGAGGTTTCCTGAATATGTTCGCGGATCGTACCCATGCCTTCCATGGTGCGTTTCACCGCATTGCCACCGTTCTTGGCGATTTCCACCGAGCGCATCGCCACCTTGGAAGACTCGCTTGCATTGTCCGAGACCTCATCCAGGGAATCGGTCATGGCATTGATTGCGGCGCTGGTATTGGCTATGTCGTTAGATTGCTTCTCGCTCGCCCGGGACAGTTGCTGCGCGATCTCCTCGGTCTCGTGTACCGCACCGGAAAGCTGCCGTGAGGTCACGTTGATGGTCTTGACCAGCCCCCGCAGGGAGTCGACGGTAACATTGATGGAGTCGGCGATCGAACCGGTGAACTCCTCGCTCACCGTGGCCCGCACTGTCAGGTCGCCCTCTGCCAGGTCACCCATCTCGTCCAGCAAACGCATTATGGCCTCCTGGTTCTGCGAATTCTCGTCCTCGACGACCTTGCTGCGACGTTTCTGGACGCGAAGCGTTTCGAAACCCATCCAGAGCAGAATCAACAATGCCACCGCACCCAGCAAATAGGCCAGTTCCATGGATACGAGCCGGTCATCCTCGGTTGCGACATAGGCATCCTTCAATCGGTCTGTAGCCTCGAGCAGCCGCTCACCCTGAAGGGACACGGATTTCGCCGCCGCCTGTGCAACACCCATCTTCCTGGTTTCTTCGGCGGCGGTTCCGACATGTTCACTGAGGCGTCCGAACAGTGTGTCGATCTTGCGTAACTTCGACTGCGCCGCCTTGTTACTTACCTCCTGGATACCACTTCGGCCATGCAGCAACCCGTTGATGACGCGATCAAACTCGGCACTGTCTTTCACGAAAGCCGTCATCGCTGTTTCGGCATCGTCACCGGTCATGACTTGCTTGATATTGTTCACGATACGCTGGCCAAGCACGGACAGACGACTCGCGAGGCTGACCTGCGAGGCGCTTGCACCGTTCTCCAGCAGGATCCCGACCACCTCCTCGCTGTTCTCAAGCAAGGGGGGCATTACCTCGTTCATTACCTTTGCCGTCCCGGCTACCGCCAATAGCTGTTCCTTGCCGTTGATTACCGCGTCAATATCGCGGCTGATACCGTCCCAGCTTGTTTCGAATGCGAGAAAGGCCTCGACAAGAGGTCCGCCCTTCACTGCGGCGCCTGATGTAAATTCATCTCGCTGGGTGGCCAGCACACTGACGAAACGCTCCTTTGTCAGAGCAAGCCGGTCAAATGCCACACTGTCTCCGGTTGATGCGGCCAGCGCATATTTCGCAATACGTTGCGAAAGCACCTGTTGTTCACCGATGGATTCCAGATTGCGCTGATCGGTTTCGGCCTGGTTGCCGACATGCACCAGCACACCGACAATTGCCGCTACCGCGCTCAGCATCAGGAAACTCAGAAACCGCATCCAGTTGCTGGATCCCAGGCGCTTTACATCAAATGTTCCTTTCATGGTCTGTCTCCTGACCGATCAATATCTGATTCCGGAAAATATTCCCTGCTCCACCGCACTATCCGGCTTCACCGCTTCAGGCTGCAACATGCAGGAACTGTGGCGATTCAACCAGACTCAATAGCTTGAAAATACCCCACTGCTCACCATCAACACTGAAACCCTGATGCACATAGGGCCGCAGTACTTTCTCTATTTCGGCAGGTTCCGCGACGAATGCTTCCTCGGGGAAATGCCTCAATCCCATGACCTCATCCACGACCAGACCCGAATAGACCCCCTGGCATTCGGCAATCATCACCCGGGTCCGCTTGCCTATAGGGGTCAAACGGCCATGCAGGTACCCGTTCATATCGATTACGGTGAGCAGCCTGCCACGTATATTGGCAATACCCCGGACCCAGGAGCACGTGTAGGGGACAACAGAGAGCTCCGGATATGTCACTATCTCGACCACTTCGCCCATGGCGGCAACCATCCTGCTGGCTCCGATACGGAAGGCCACACCGGACCACAGGCGTCTGATCTCGGTTTTTCGCGACGGATCGACTGCGCAGAACCGGCAACGGCCCTCGATATCTTTCAGGATGGAAACGGGATCGATCATCATGGCGGCTATCGGCGTTCGTAATGTGCTCGCTAGCTGGCGAGGGCTTCGTTGATCAGCGACAGCAGGTCGGTCTCGCTGACAGGTTTGGTGATATAGTCACGCGCACCCTGACGTATACCCCATACCCGATCCACTTTCTGGTCCTTCCTGGTCACGATAATGACGGGAATTGACGAGGTCTCCGGATTCGAGGAAAGTTCCCGGGTAGCCTGAAAGCCGTTCAGTCCCGGCATGACCACATCCATCAGTATCAGATCCGGCCTCATGAGTCGGGCCACTTCGATTCCTTCATTGCCATTCCCGGCAGTCAGGGTCTGGTAGCCATTCTTCTCCAGCATCTTCTGCAGCAGATGTGCATCCGTAGGCGAATCATCAACGATCATAATCTGCTTCATTGCCATTCCCTCATTATTTATCGACAGGCTTCCTGCCACGCCAGACGTGGCTGCAATCATCCGGAGCTGCTGCCATAGTGTGCAATGACAGCAAGCAACTCTTCCTTCGTAAACGGCTTGGTAATATAGCGATCGGAACCCACCACGCGACCGCGGGCCCGGTCGAAAAGACCGTCCCTGCTGGACAGCATGACAACCGGTGTATTTTTGAATGCGTGGTGATGCTTGATCAGAGCGCAGGTCTGGTAACCGTCCAGTCGCGGCATCATGATGTCCAGAAATACAAGATCCGGCTGATAATCGACAATCTTGCCAAGCGCCTCGAAACCATCCACGGCAGTGATCACCTCGAAACCTTCTTTCCTGAGCAGAGTCTCCGCAGTTCGGCGAATGGTCTTGCTGTCATCGACCACCATGACCCGGCATGTGCGACCGGTAACGACGTCATCCTCCCGGCTCAGGTTCGTCTCGATCACGGTCGTTCCGGCGCTACTTTGCATATCATCTATCTGCATGTTTACAAACGATTTAGTCGAACCTGTCGCGCCACTACCCGGCACCGGCCGCCATTTGCCATTCCCCGGTTACGCATGGCAGGTAAATTAAATTAGTATTGGCTCTCAACTACAGCGATTTATCGTCCAGACATGGACAAACTTTATTTGTCTCCGCCGGGGACCTGCACACGGGAAGCGTGATCACATGACCATAAAACTGGGTGTCGTGATGGACCCCATCGAGTCCATCCATGTATACAAGGACAGCACGCTCGCCATGCTGCTGGCGGCCCAGGCGAGGGGGTGGGAACTTTATTACATGGAACAGGAAGATCTTTACCTGCGGGACAGCCGTTGTCATGCCGATATGAGCCGCCTGACGGTGAGCAACGACGCACAGCGGTGGTTCGATCGATCTGACCGCCAGCCCCTGCCGCTGGCAACCCTGGATGTGGTTTTGATGCGCAAGGACCCGCCGGTTGACATGGAATATCTGTATACCACCCTTCTGCTTGAACGGGCCGAGGCGGAGGGCGTACTGGTCGTCAACCGCCCGGCCGCATTGCGTAACGCAGGAGAAAAGCTCTACACCGCCTGGTTCTCCTCATGCTGCCCGCCCACCCTGGTCAGCCGTCAGATTCATCGCCTGAAGAACTTTCTGGAGGAGTTCAGCGATATTGTCGTAAAACCGCTGAATGGCATGGGCGGGGCTTCCGTATTCCGGGTCCGGCATGACGATCCCAATCTCAACGTAATCCTGGAAACCATTACCGAAAATGGCCGGCGTTCCACCATGGCGCAGCGCTACATACCCGAAATAACAAAGGGTGACAAGCGTATCCTGCTGGTGGATGGCGAACCCTTTCCCTATGCCCTGGCGCGCATACCTGCCCCCGGGGAGTCACGTGGCAATCTGGCCGCCGGGGGAACCGGCAGGGGTATTGAACTTACTGAGCGTGACCGCTGGATCTGTGCACAGCTGGGTCCGGCGTTGCGCGAAATGGGTCTGTTGTTTGTCGGGCTGGATGTGATCGGTGACTATCTGACTGAAATCAATATCACCAGCCCGACCTGTATCCGCGAACTCGACACGCTGTATAACGCGGATATCGCCGGCCAGCTGATGGATGCCATCGAATTGCGCCTGGAGAGCTGAATTACACCCGAAACGGCGCTATCCTGCCGGTACTCTGCAGAAGTGGTATTCTGATTTGTTGCCAGATTGCTACAATAGCTGACATAAATTAACGATCAAGGGGCAAAACGACGATGATGTGGGACACGGGAACAGTGGCAATCCTGGGCTTTATTCTATTGGTTGTGTGTGCATGGATTCTTTTCCTTTGGCAAAACACCCGCAGGATGCATGAGCAGCTGAAACAGGTTGCTCAGCAGCAGAGCCTGATCAGGCATGATGACAGCGTCCGTGATCTCTGCCGTGCCGTGCATTTGCTGCAACCAAATGCGCATGCCGGTGTCGATTATGTGATCCGGCATGACAATCCCGGCGACGAACCCTATCTAGACGAATGGAATGCCGGCGAGAGGCAGCCCACACGCGAAGAACTGCGACACGCCCTGGAGAAAATAATCCATGACACTGGCAAGAATTACGCCTCGATGCGCAGTTCGGAATACCCCAGCGTCGGCGATCAGCTGGATGCAGCCTACAAGGCACGGCAGGGAAATGACGCAGAGCAGATTGCAATCGATGCCCTGATCAGCGAAGTCAAGGACAAGTATCCTAAATCGGTTGACTGTCTCTGATTACATCACCGGGACCCTTCATGAACGCCCCCGGTGAAGCATTTGCAGCAGGCGGCGCCAGATCACCCTGTTGATGACGGACGCACAAGGGCACGAATCGGCACCTCTCCGCAGTTTGCGGTCGCGAGCCATGTCAGACCAGCAGGAACGATGCAAGGCGTAATCGAGACATCCCTG
>Ga0210074_1000635_pt1 | contig 11959 bp, 8 predicted proteins | sample China_Galinas_Co_FD_184860 | JGI IMG/M metagenome (GOLD analysis project Ga0210074, IMG submission 184860) | Wetland microbial communities from San Francisco Bay, California, USA, that impact long-term carbon sequestration -... | ecosystem: Environmental > Aquatic > Marine > Wetlands ... | reverse complement strand
ATAAAGCCTTCAAAAGCGTTTATCTGTTCAGACATAACATCATCTTTTGTAATGATATGACCATGGTTGATCTTGTTAACCAAAACGTTGTCGGCAATATATTCCGGCATATCCTTTAAGGCATTTGACATGCTGATGATTCGATCAGATGATTTTTCGGATAAAGCCAGATCTTCCAGTTCTTCTAACGTTATAGCATCCGTAATTGAAAATCCACTGCTTTCAATGCGCCTGAGTTCTTCAAGATGACCACCGCATCCCAAGGATGCGCCAATGTCTGCACACAGGGTTCTGATATATGTTCCGGCAGAACAAAGGACCTCAAAGCGTATGAATGGCGAATGAATCTCAAGTATTTTAAGGGTTATTATGGTAGCTTGCCTTGCCGGTTTCTGTACAGGTTTCTTGCTGCGTGCAAGTTTGTAAAGCGGAACCCCCTTATGTTTTAGGGCCGAGTAAATCGGCGGCAGCTGCTTTATATTTCCTTCAAACTTTTTAAATGCGGAATGTATTGTTTTTTTAGAAAATTCTACATTATGACTTACATTCGTAACAGTCCCGGTTGAATCCTGTGTATCTGTTTCAACGCCAAGGTGAAGAACAGCCTCGTATTTTTTTTTGCCGTGCAGAAAAAATCTGGAAAGCTTTGTTGCACGATTGATGCAGACTACAAGCACACCTGTTGCAAAGGGATCAAGTGTACCGGTGTGTCCTGCTTTTCTTGCTTTCAGCCATTTCTTAACGCGGGCTACCACTTTGGCGGAGGTGATGCCCGGGGGTTTATCAACAACGATAACCCCGCTCGATTCTTGCCTTTCAAAATTTGGCATGTAAAAAAAATCTGCCTTCTACACTTTATTGGCGTTGTCTAATATTGATGGTTTCGTGAAAAGTCAATTTTTGCTCGCTCAGTGACCATTTGGGGGCATTTTAAGCGGTGATGCTAAATTTCAAGAACTCGTCGCAAACTCCTCAAACAGCTTGAAATTTTTAACGCATCACCGCTTAAAACGCTGAATCCCCAAATGATCAAATGTCGCTCACAAAAGACTTTTTACTACTGCATCAATATTAAGGGTGCGAAACCTGAGTTATATTTTATCTGCCAGACTAAAAATCTTTGATTTTATGTTAGAAAGTGTCGATTCAATGCTAAATCCGGAAGCACTGGCGTGACCGCCTCCACCAAACAAAGATGCAATGGCAGCAACGTCAACAGCCCCATCAGAACGGAGGCTGACATGAAACCGGTTCGTCTTTCTTGATTTTTCGTTACCGTTATGGTGTTCCTGTATCAAAGCTGCGACTTCAACATCCTCAATACGTTGTGCGTAATTAATAAGGCCGTCAACATCCTCGGGCTGTGTATGTGTTTCATCAAACATCTTCTGGGTCAGTGTCATGATTGACAGTTTACCGTTTTTGGACAGCTCAATAGAGTCAAGGGCAAGATTTAAAAGTTTTATGCGACTCAGAGAATATGTGCCATATACATGTCGGGCAATATTATGAGGATCGACGCCGATTTCCATCATTTCCTGGCAAATGGCAAAGGCTGCTCTGTTGGTATTTGAAAAGCGAAATGAACCTGTATCCGCTAAAATTCCGGTATATATTGAAGTGGCGACGGGTTTACTAAAGGGAAGGCCCATCTGTTTTATCAGCCGGTATACGATTTCGGCGGTGGCACATGCGGATGTGTCTATCAGTTGAAGATGGCCAAAACACGTATTTGTAATATGATGGTCGATGTTCACAATTACCGGTATCTGTTTCACGAGGGAGACAGCCTTTCCAACCCGGCCCAAGTCGCCACAATCAAGAATAACGGCCGTATCATAGTTTAAACCGTCAATCTTCTTCACGACACGATGAACTGCCGGAAGAAAGCGATATACCGCCGGAATGGGACTTTCACAATATAAGGTTATTTTTTTATTCAATGCCTCTAAAGACAACCCCAGAGCGATCAGAGATCCGATGGCATCGCCGTCAGGGTGGACATGAGTAACGGCGAGGATTTTGTTACTATTATTAAATTGTTGTATTATTGAATTCATCTTCTGATCTTACCGACTTAATCATTTTATCAATGTGCGATCCGTAATCAAATGAATCATCGTAAAAAAATCTAAGCTCCGGCATATAACGTAATCCCAACTGGGCGGCAAGTTTACGCTTTACATATCCAAGCGCGCTCTTAAATCCTTCAACAGCTGCTTCCATACTTTCTTTGCCACCGGATGTAACAAAATACACCCGTGCAAATTTTAAATCCCGTGACATCTTTACGCCTGTAATTGTGGCAGCTTCAAGACGGGGATCTTTAATTTTTTTAAGAAGTATATCCGACAACACTTTTTGTATTTGACCGCCGACCCTGTCAGATCTTGAAAACGGTTTCATATATTGATAATCTCCATTTCTGTGCCGATGACCTCAGCCAGATTCAGCTCGTCAACGAGATTGAAAATTTTGTCTATCTTGGAATTTATAACCACTCGATTATTTCCAACCAGGGCAAATCCTATCATTGCGCGTTGGTATATATCGTTTGATCCTATTTCTGCAACCGAGGCATTGAAATTGTTACGCACTTGGCTGATGATCGATTTGACAATTTTTCTTTTGGCTTTTAAAGAGTGACAATCATGCAGCCTGAAGGTAACAATTCCTAAACCGGCAACCATGACACCCTCACCCTATTCAAATTCAGGTTTGATTTCTTCCACATAGTAGCATTCAATGACATCGCCAAGTTTGACATCATTAAAATTTTTAATGCCAATTCCGCATTCATAACCGCTTTGGGCCTCTTTTACATCGTCTTTAAAATGACGAAGAGAAGAAATCTTGCCCTCAAAAACAACAACCCAGTCTCTGAGGATGCGTGCGAACTGGCCCCGTTCAATTTTGCCTTCGGTTACATAACAGCCTGCTATGGAACCGACTTTTGGGACATGAAACACTTCTCTCACTTCAGCTCTGCCAAGAGTCCGTTCTTCAAAAGTAGACGACATCATACCGACGATAGCATTTTTGACGTCTTTGATCACATTGTAAATAATATTATAGAAACGTATATCGACATTTTCTTCATGGGCAAGCATTTGAATTTTGGAGCTAGGACGTATATTGAAGCCTAAGATGATCGCATTCGACACGGCAGCAAGAGAGATATCCGATTCATTCAAGGCCCCCGTGGCCGAATGGATGACACTGATTCTGACTTCCTCATTGGAAAGTTTGGTCAAAGCATCAGCAAGGGCTTCGATGGAACCTTGCACATCGGCCTTTATAATGATGTTCAGATCCTTAACCTCATTTTCCTGCAATTTTTCATAAAGCTTTTCGAGGCTTAACCTGCTGGTTTTAGCAAGTTCTTTTGACCGCTGTTTCTGAGTTCGATGCGAACTGACCTGTCTGGCATCCTTCTCGTCCGCTAATGCAATCAGCTCATCTCCTGCATTGGGCACACCGGAAAGACCGATAATTTCCACCGGGGTTGAGGGACCTGCAGATGTTACTTGTCGTCCCCTATCGTTCAGTAATGCACGTACTTTACCATAGTGTACACCGCAGACAATCGGATTGTGAATTCTAAGGGTTCCCTCATTAACCAGGACCGTTGCAACAGGCCCTCTACCTGAATCCAGCTTGGCCTCAATGACGTGTCCTGAGGCGAGTTTGTCCGGATTGGCTTTAAGTTCAAGCAGTTCAGCCTGCAAAAGTATCATTTCAAGCAAATCATCTATCCCTCGGTTCTCTTTTGCAGAGACCTGTACAAAGATGGTATCGCCACCCCAGTCTTCAGGAACAATTCCTACATCGGCAAGCTCTCGCTGAACGCGATCAGGGGCTGCATCCGGCTTGTCTATTTTGTTGATTGCGACGATAATGGGAACTTCTGCGGCCTTGGAGTGGTTTATCGCCTCGATAGTTTGAGGCATAACACCGTCATCAGCGGCAACGACCAGAATAACCAAATCGGTAACTTTTGCACCACGGGAACGCATTTCGGTAAAGGCTTCATGGCCCGGAGTATCCAAAAAGACGATTTGTCCTTTGTCCGTGGTTACATTATAGGCACCAATGTGTTGTGTAATACCTCCTGCTTCATTTTCAGTGACTTTGGTTTTCCTTATCACATCAAGCAGTGATGTTTTTCCATGATCAACATGCCCCATGATGGTAACAACAGGGGGTCTTGAAATGAGTTTGTCCGGATCATCCTTTTGTACCTTTAAGACTGTCTCTTCCTCAAAGGAGGCTTTTTCAAGTTCATATTCAAATTCTGCGGCAACGAGAACGGCGGTATCAAAGTCTATCACTTGATTCACCGTTGCCATGACACCCAAGTCCATTAATTTCTTTATCATTTCACTGGCCTTTATTCCCATTCGTTTTGCCAGATCAGACAGAGCGATGGCATCGTCAATTTTTATTCTGCGCTTAATGGCCTTGGGTACGGTAATCAACGGTTTTTGTGTAGAAATAGCCGCTTTTCCTTTGGCTGCCTTTCGTCCCTTTCGAGCTCGATGCCCTTTGGCATAAAGATCCGCTCCCTCAACAACTTCCCTTTTTCGGAAGGAAATTTTCTTTTTGAAAAACTTTCTATCCGTCACCCCTTCAGCAGGTTTTTTTACCCATTTTTTCTTCTCTTTCTTGATTTCTTTTGTAGGTGTATCTTCCGGAACCGTTTCGATCTCAGGTTTGGTTATAGGTGTTTCTCCGGGTGTGGAAACAAGGTCTTTATCAATCTCGGGCTTTTTATCCTTGGGGGGAGGCGTTACAGGCAGCTTTATTATCTTTGCCGGCGTATCTTTTTTACGTTTTTTGGTGACTTTTTTGGGTTTTAATTTCTTTAGAGCAGCAGGTTTTTCAAGTTTTTTTATGACCGGCTTTTCGGCTTCGGGTTTTTCTTTGACAACTTCGGATTTGGCCGTAATTTCATCAGGAGGTTCGATTTTTTTAACACGTTCTTTTTCCCTATCTGCTGTTTCATCAACCGCTATTTCAGGCTCTTTGGTTTCTTTTTCGAGGGACAGTCCTTTTTCTTTAAGAACTTTTTCAGATTTCTGATCCTTAATTTCTATCTTTTCGGGACGCAATTCCGGTTCAGCACTTGTTTCAATTTCAACCGGTTTTTGTCGGACAATTTTTTTACGCCTTCTGATCAGTGTCGGCTTTACACGCGTTTCCTCAATTTCTTTTGCTGGCGAACCAAGAATCTTTCCTTTAATACGGGCTAAAGTGTCGTCATCCAGAGAGCTCATATGGCTTTTTGCGTCAATATCCATATCCCGTATTTTTTCAAGAAGCATTTTATTGGTCATGTTAAGATCCCTGGCAAGTTCATATATTCTGATCTTGGCCATTCAATCCCCCCTAAAGTAATTTATTTGTAGCCTGTTGGTTGTGTTGTTTTTCTATCCCCTGAAATTAATCGGGTTGTCATGTTCAAACAGAGTATTTTCTTTATTCGACGTTACTTATTTTTGTCTTACGATTTATTTGTCTGGATCATTATTTTACTGCTCAGCAGAATCTGCTTCCTTATCGTCCGTTAATATCGTCTGCTTGGCCACATTCTCATCGCTGCCGGGTTGGTCTTCAGCGGCTTTGGAAGAATCCGATATATCCGGAATATCATTGTCATCATCGCTTTCTTCCGGTATAGCTTCTTCGGATGTTTCAGGGGCGTGATCCTCATCGCTGCCGGGTTGGTCCTCAGCGGCTTTGGAAGAATCCGTTACATTCGGAATATCATTGTCATCATCGCTTTCTTCCGGTATGGCTTCTTCGGATGTTTCAGGGGCGTGATCCTTGCTTAATATATGCTCCTCTGCAGCATCAATAAGTTGGATGGCCTTTTCTTCAGTAATATCTCTTATTTGAATGAGATCTTCTACAGAGGCTTTGCTAAGTTCATGTGCAGAAAAAAAGCCTTTTTCATACAATGCATCTGCCAGACTGATCCCAACATCCGGCAGTGAGACCAAAGAATCATATCCGTCCTGCATGGCTTCGCTGTATCGTGTTTCACTGATGACATCAAGGTGCCATTTGGTTAACTTTGAAGCCAGCCGTACGTTCTGTCCTTTTTTCCCGATGGCTATCGAAAGAAATTCATCAGGAACAATAACCTCCATGGAGCGATCTTCTTCGTCTATGATAACTCTTGAAATTTCCGCAGGCGCAAGCGCATTGCATACAAATCTTGCCGGATCAATATGATATGGAATAATATCTATTTTTTCACCTCTGAGTTCCTGTACAACGTTTTGTACGCGGCTGCCTTTCATTCCAACGCAGGCGCCAACGGGATCGATATCAGAATCGTTTGACGTTACGGCAAATTTCGCCCGTACGCCGGGTTCGCGTGTGGCCCCGATAATGGTGACGATTCCCTCGTTTATTTCCGGCACCTCTGTTTTAAAAAGGGCGACTAAAAAGTCAGGATGCGTTCTGGAAAGAACAATCTGCGGACCGCGTGTGTCGTAAAGGACATCGATAATGTATGCTCTCATGCGATCACCACGACGGTAAGATTCCTTTGGGATCTGTTCTCGAGCCGGAAGGATTCCTTCTGTATGCCCGAGATTAACAATAATATCGTTCCGATCAAAACGCTGAACGATTCCATTGATGATTTCACCCTTTCGGTCAATAAAGCCGGAATAGACGGCATCTCTTTCGGCATCTTTCATTTTTTGTATAATGACCTGCTTGGCAGACTGAGCCGCAATGCGCCCGAAAGTGGAAGTGTCCATTTTTGTCCCGAGGCTATCGCCGACTTCGCATTCCGGATCCAGCTTTCGTCCCTCTTCAATGCTGATTTGCACGTCGGGTTCTGTAACGATTTCTGCAACATCTTTAAACTGGAAGACCTCAATTTCACCGGTCGATTCATTGTATCGAACTTCAATATCGACGTTTCCTCCAAATTTTTTTCTCGCAGCAGATACCAAAGCCTCCTCAAGAGCCTTGATCAAAATCTCACGGTTAATGCCCTTGTCTCGACTCACCTGTTCGACGACGCGCTTTATGTCTGATATAAACATCCGTTTTCTCCACTATTATTTATTAGGGATATTCTCTGCCAACCTGGCTTTTACAATTTCATTATACGGAATATCCACTATTTGATCATCCATCGAAACTTTTACCACATCTTCCGATATGCCCATCAGAACACCATTGATTTTCTTTTTACCGCCAACAGACGAAGTAGTTCTGATGTTTATCCGGTTTCCTTTAAATCTATCAAAGTCACGTTTTTTCCCCAGCGGCCGATTCTGTCCCGGCGATGAGACTTCCAGGTTAAACGGCCCCGTGTCTTCCAGATATACATCTATCATGTCACTTGATTGACGACTGATATGTATGCAATCATCCAAGGTCACACCACCGGGTTTGTCGACATAAAGACGAAGTATTCTGCCACCGGCTTCACGTTGGCACTCAATGTGCACCAGTTCCATCCCCTCGGCCTCGCACAGTGGCTCTAATAAATCTTTTGTCCGGGCAATCATATTTTTCATATTATCCGGAGACCATTGGTTTTGTTTCCGGCTTTTGTCTTTCGGTTTTTTATTGTTCTTTTTCCCTTTTATCCTTTTCAATGGTCTTTCAACTCGCGTTCCCTAATAAAAAAACAAAAACGGGCTGTCGCCCGTTTCTTCTCATACAGGTAGATCTATTGGTGGATTGAAAAACGTTACCTGTTCATTTAATTACCCATGTGAGAAAAATTAAATCCAAATCACACCTACATTGCCAGAATCTACACTCAGCAACCTTTATCATGAAAAGGCGACCTTCAATGGAGCGGGCAACGAGATTTGAACTCGCGACTCCAAGCTTGGGAAGCTTGTACTCTACCACTGAGTTATGCCCGCCCGTTCAGAAACACAGAAATATTACAAAAGATATGCATTGTCAATATTTTTCAATATTAATTTTGACGGCTTCGTAAAAAGTCCAACTTCTGCGTTGCGCTGCATTCCTCGTCACTGCGGCGTACGATAAGTAGGTCTCATTCCTCGGAATTTGCGCGTCTTGAATTTGGAGCTTTTGACTTTGCCGTCGAATACTGATTTTTTTACGAGTTTATCAATTTTATAGGCAAAGATGGGAGACGGATCAGGTTAAAAGATCCCGGATTTTTTGAAGTTCGGTGCAGATTTCTTGGAGGACGTCAGTAGGAGGCTTTTCCCTTTGACCGGTGGGCTTGGTTTTTATTCGTTGTTTGGCGCCCTCAATGGTGAATTTTTTTTCATATAAGAGATGCTTGATCCAGAGAATCAGCTCTACATCTTTTTTCCTGTACAATCTCTGACCCGAGGAGGTTCGTTTGGGATTTATCTTTTTAAACTCAGACTCCCAAAACCTTAGAACATATGCCGGGACACCGACAATCGAACTGACTTCTCCAACTTTGAAGTAAAGTTTGTCCGGCAATTCTTTTTGATAGGAGGTGTCGTTCTGCATGTTGATGCTTTAACAAAAACCTATTGGATGAGACCTGTTGGTGATTTTAGCCATATATGTTTATCTCAGGGGTCGGGTTGTTTTTATTTGTCGAATCGCTCCATGGATAATGCTTTTTTAAAAAAGATTATCCATTCCGCTCTACGAGGCTTAGGCTTTCCGAACCGGAGGCTGATAAATAAGTTTTTACAAATTAAACTCCCCGCTTCCTCATTTATTTTTTTAATTATTTATTATTAATATTATTGTCACCTTTTGAAACGCTCAGTTTAGCTAAAACTATTCGGCCGGCAAGGTTGCATCAAACGTTTTAATGAGTTGGTTGGTAATGGTTTTATGAATATGATTAACCCTGTTATCCTCCAAGGTTTCTTCTGTAGATCGATAGGTTATTCTAAAGGAGACACTTTTTTTCCTTATTGGAATCGGATCCCCGATAAATACATCAAACAGATATATATGTTCCACCAGTTTTTCTTTGAGCATTTCGACGGATCGTATAATTTTATACGTTTCAACATCATTGTCAATGATAAGTGTGATGTCTCTTGAGGTTGCCGGAAATTTTGGGATGGGGAGGGCGGATTTCGTACCCGGAACCAATTGAATGAGCCGGTCGAAGTCAATCTCAAAGATAAATGCCGTTTGCTTCGAATCGTAATTTCGAAGTACTTTTGGATGGACTTCTCCCACAAGGCCTATCGGTTCATTTTCATCAAGGATTCGTGCCGTAAATCCAGGTATTGTATATACACAGAATTCCGGCGGCATCCGCGTAAATGTGGGCTTTACAATTCCGAGGTTTCTTAAGAGCTCTTCAAGCACACCTTTTATATCATAAAAATCACAATTGATCTCCTTTGAGGACCAGGTCGAATCGATTCTGGTTCCTGTCCAGAGTCCTGCCAGCATTTCAACTTCATCAGGCTGATTGTCTTCTTGGCCTGTGTGAAAAAAGACATGGCCGACCTCAAAAAGCTTAAGATTTTTATTTTGTACCGATATATTGAACCTCATCGTTTCAAGAAGACCCGGAATGAGAGATGTTCGCATAACCGCCTGATCTTCAGAGATCGGATTGAGGATGTCCATCATCTTTCTTTTAGGATCATCTGGTGGAAGTTCAAGTTGGTCGCATGACAGTCTACTGATAAAACTGTAATTTATGGCTTCACTGAATCCCAGACCGGTCATCAGTACTTTTGTTAGGTCCCTTAAATCAATTTTTTTGTCGGGGTGTCTGGCTTCGGCAGGTATCAGTGGAAACGTTGTTTCGATGTTATTGTAGCCGAATAGCCGGGCAATTTCTTCCGAAATATCTTCAAATCTTCTGATATCGACTCTGCATGAGGGTGGCGTCACCTGAAGTTTGTCCTCATCTATTTTTTTAACTTCAAATTCAATGGACTTTAGATATTTTTCAATGGCGGCGGCATCCAGCCGGGTGCCCAGATGTCGGTTTAAGCGCCGGGTGCTGATATCGATGGTTGTTTCAGAAAACGGAAGCGGATATTCATCGATGACCCCTTTAATACATTTGCCCCCGCCGAGTTCAGTAATGAGTTGTGTTGCCCGATTTAATGCAGTGATGGTTCCGTTGGGGTCCACGCCACGCTCGAAACGGTGGGAAGCATCAGTGTTCAGGCCTGTTTTTTTAGACGTTTTTCGAGTGCAAACCGGATCAAAATATGCGCTTTCAAGAAGAATATTTGTTGTGGTATCTTCAACTTCTGAATTCAGACCGCCCATGACACCTGCCATGGCCACCGGTTTTTTTCCGTCACAAATCATCAGCATTTCCGGATCAAGACGGCGTTCTTTCCCGTCCAGAGTGATGAAGGTTTCGTTTTCTTGAGCCGTTCGCACTACAATCCGGTGTTCGTCAAGACGGTCGAAATCAAAGGCATGCAGCGGCTGGCCGGTCTCCATCATAACAAAGTTGGTAATATCCACAATGTTATTGATCGGTTTTAAACCTACTGAAACCAGGTGGTCCTGAAGCCAAAAAGGAGAGGGACCGACAGTAATATCGAAAATCAGGCTGGCGGCATATCGCGGACAAAGGGTGGGGGCCATTATGGTTACTGAGGTGTGATTGGAAATATCACTTATAGACTCCGGCATAGAAATTTTAGGATAGGTTACCTTTTTATTCTCAATGGCGGCAATTTCGCGTGCTGCTCCGATGATACTGAGACAGTCCGGTCTGTTGGGCGTCAGATCGATTTCCAATACCGGGTCTGACAGTCCCAGGGCCTTATTCAGGGAATCGCCTTCCGATAGATGGTTTCCCAGCTCCATAATGCCGTGGCCGTTGCTGCCGAGTCCCAATTCGAGTTCGCTGCAAAGCATTCCTTCCGAGGTTTCTCCACGGATAATACTTTTTTCGAGAGCGGTTCCTCTTGGGAAACTGGTTCCCGGAAGGGCGCACGGTGCAAACATATCTGTTTTGACATTGGGAGCTCCGCAAACCACAGAAATGATATCTGTACCGATATCTACGGTACAGAGCTTCAGCTTTTCGGAATTCGGATGGGGATCAATATTGACAATCCGGCCCACATGAACGCTGTTCAAATAATCGTATCGGTCCGAAACAGCCTCAACTTCAAGTCCGGCCATGGTGAGAGCATCAGCCAGATCATTTGCATTCAGGTTAATGCTAACGTATTCTTTTAACCAGCTTAGACTGACCTTCATGTTAACCCTATCGTTTCATAAAAAATATGCCAAAAATATATTAAATTAAAATATTTCATAATGTTACGCATGTCACACAGAAGGTATTGGAAGAAACCCATCATGGATTCCAAAAAACTAAATTTTTATATGGCATATTTTTTACCCTTCGTGAAAGCCTTTGATACCATAATTCCTTCGTTGCCAAGGGTTTGCAGTAGCTTACTACAGCGAAACCCTTGGGCGCCTTTCGTAGTGAAACGAAGATCCCGCTATCGGTTGGACTCACGGCATCCTGAACATTTGCAACGTTAGGGTTAGAATTGCTTCAGAAACCTTAGATCATTTTCAAAATACCTTCGGATGTCGTCAATACCGTATTTCAACATGGCAATCCGTTCCACTCCCATTCCGAAAGCGAATCCGGTATATCGGGATGTATCGTATCCAACGTTTTCAAAAACAGCCGGATGAACCATGCCGGAACCCAGAACTTCCAGCCAGCCGGTTTTTGAGCATACCCTGCAGCCCTTGCCTTTGCATATAACGCATCGGATGTCGACTTCCGCACTTGGCTCGGTAAAAGGGAAAAAGCTGGGTCGAAATCTCAAACTGGTCTCTATATCAAATATTTGATGGACAAAGGTCGTCAATATGCCTTTAAGATCCCCAAAGGATATATTTTTATCAACCAGAAGCCCTTCAACCTGGTGAAACATGGGTGTGTGGGTCAAGTCGGAATCACATCGATAGACCTTGCCAGGTGCAACAATCCTAACCGGAGGAT
>Ga0210074_1000634_pt1 | contig 11995 bp, 8 predicted proteins | sample China_Galinas_Co_FD_184860 | JGI IMG/M metagenome (GOLD analysis project Ga0210074, IMG submission 184860) | Wetland microbial communities from San Francisco Bay, California, USA, that impact long-term carbon sequestration -... | ecosystem: Environmental > Aquatic > Marine > Wetlands ... | reverse complement strand
GATCTGCACCGCCAGTTTTTCCAGGTCACGGTTTTCAGGCGCATCGCTCAGCTGTTCCCAGACCGGGGCGAATACGACTTCCCCGGTCACCGGCTGCCCGGTCGCCGGGCTGAAATCTCCAGGGTAGGCGGAAAGCGTGGTTTCCTGGGGCTTCTTCATCTGCACGGCAACCCTTTTCCAGTCCCATCCGCGCCCGAACGTGCCCCACACCTCCAGCCCGGCGTCGGTAATTCCGGCTTCCCTGAAAGCCTCCACCGCTTTTTCGGCTGCCTGGCGGTACCCCGGCGAGCCGCTCATGCGCGGGCCGTTCTGATCTGCGATCAGGGACATGTAGTCCATCACCCTCGAGTGATAAAACGCCTCCTGCTTGATGCGGTGGACCACGTCCAGGTCGACTTCCTCGGCTACGCCGTAGCCGGGTGTAAGCAAAAACAGCGCAGTGACGGTGATGGATAATAAGCATTTCATAAGGATGAATCTCACTGAGTGGAAAATGAGTCTACCCGTCGGACCGTGACCTGTCATCCACGAATCGTCCCTGCTATTCTGTTACGCCGCGGGAACAATTTTAAAAAAAGGAATACTAGTGAAAATCAAATCCTGGCTTATCGTGTTGCTGTCGGGCTTGACTGCCCTGCCCCTGTTGGCGAGCGAAGTGAAGCTCGTGAGAGAACCCGACTTGTCCGGCGAAACCCTGGTTTTCACCTACGCGCGGGACATTTGGAAGACTTCTCTTGCCGGAGGCGAAGTCACGCGCATAACCAGTTTCCAGGGCCAGGAGGCGCACCCGAGTATTTCGCCCGACGGCCAGTGGGTCGCTTTCACAGGGGAATACGAGGGCAACCAGGATGTGTACGTGACCGCAATTTCCGGCGGTGAGCCCAGGCGGCTCACTTTCCATCCGGCGGCAGACAGCGTGGTCGGGTGGAGCCCTGACGGCCAGTCCGTGTTGTTCAGCTCCGGGCGCAACAACGCACCCAGGGCATGGCAGCAACTTTTTACCGTTTCGGTTGACGGAGGCATGCCGCAGCAGTTACCCATGAACCGGGCTTTCGACGGGGCCTTTTCGGCTGATGGCAAACACCTGGTCTACCGCCGCTCAGGTCTCTGGGATGCCGGTTGGCGAAATTATCGCGGTGGGCAAAACCAGCCATTGAGGTTGATCGACCTCGAAGATCTGTCTGAGCGGGACCTTCCCTGGAATAACTCGCTCGACCTGAAACCTCAATGGCAGGGTGAATTCATCTATTTTCTGTCCAACCGTGAGCAGGTCGACAACGTATTCCGCGTGCCGGAAAACGGCGGTCCCGTCGAGCAACTGACTAACCACCGCGATTTCGACGTGAAGGGATTCAGCATTGACGGAGACAACCTGGTTTACGAATACCGGGGCGGTCTGTATCACAAATCACTGGGTGGTGAGCCAAGGCCTGTCAGCATCAGCCTGGATGCGGACTTTCCCTGGAACCGCCCGCACTGGGAAGACGTTTCCGGAGACATCGAGTCCGCGAATGTGTCCCCCAAGGGTAAACGGGCCGTTTTCGTTGCCCGGGGTGACGTGTTTACCGTTCCCGCAGAGCATGGCGACGCCCGTAACCTGACCGACAGTTCGGGCAGCCGGGAAGTGGCTGCAGCGTGGTCGAACGATGGCCAGCGGATCGCCTGGTTTTCTGACGCCAGTGGCGAGTACCGCCTGGTGACGGCTGATCAATACGGCAAGCAGCAGAAAGAAATTGAACTGGCGGGAACGGGTTTTTACAGCGAACTCCAGTGGTCTCCCGACGATAACTACCTGGTATTCAGTGACCAGAAACAACAGCTTTGGCTTGCTGACCTGGCCGCTGGCAACGCCCGTGTCGTTGCGCAACAACCGGTGGTTGACCCTGACTGGAGCATGGCGCCCGGTTGGTCGCCGGACAGCCGCTACCTGGCCTACTCGGTGCAGGGAGACAGTTTTTTCCGCAGCCTGATGATCTATGACGTCAAGGACGGTAAGACCCACCGGATAACCGACGGTATGGCGGATGTCCGCTTTCCCGTTTGGGACAAGTCCGGCGACAGGCTCTACTTTGCCGCCAGCACGGACTTCGGGCCGCATGCAGCCTGGCTCGACCTGAGCAGCGTGGCTTTTACACCGCACTATGGCATTTACTACTTCCTGCTGACCGACGAGGCCAAATCGCCCTTGCTGCCGCAAACCGACGATGAAGAAGCAGATTCCGAAGACGACGGGAAGGACGACGGGGAAGATAAGAAAGACAAGAAAGAAAAATCAGTACCCGAAGTGAAAATAGCTTTCGGAGATATACCCCAGCGCGTGCTGCCCCTGGGCGAATCCGGGCGTATCAGCGAACTGAAGACTGGCAAGGAAGGCGAGCTGTTTTTTCTGAAAGTCATCGATGATAAAACAGCCCTGTTCAAGTATTCCCTGGAAGACCGCGAAGCCACCTCGCTGGCAGCTGATGTCGGTCAATACCACCTGAGCGCCGACGGCGAGCAAATACTCGTGAAAACCGGAGAAGAATGGCAGTTGTTCAGCTCAGCCGAGCCACTGGGCGATGAAGCCAAGACCCTCAACATTGAGTTGGCAAAACTGGTTGACAATGCCGCTGAGTGGCAGCAGATTTTTCGCGAAGCCTGGCGTTTCCAGCGCGATTACTTCTATGTAATCAACCTGCACGGTGCGGACTGGGATTTCGTGTACGAGACCTACCAGCCGCTGGTTCGCTATGTCAGGCATGCCGCCGACATGACCTATCTGCTGGACAATCTCGGCGCGGAAACCTCGGTAGGCCACTCTTTTACCAATGACGGTGATTTGCCGGATGTCGGCGAGGGCAAGGTGGGTTTGCTCGGCGCCGACCTGGAACTGACCGGCAAAGGCTTTCGCTTCAAGCGCATCTTCCGCGGGGAAAGCTGGTATCCGGATGACCAGGAAAGCGCGCCCCTGGCCAAGCTGGCCGGGCAGGTACGGGAAGGCGACTACCTGCTCGCCGTGAACGGCCGGCCAATCAGCCAGGACGCCAATCTGTTCGCGGCGATGCGTGGCACCGAGGGTAAGCAGACGCGGCTGACGATCAGCCGGACCGGACAGGCTGCTGACGCCAGCGATGTCACTGTCGTGCCGATCGCCAGCGAACGCAACCTGCGCCGTAATGCCTGGGTGGAAGACAACCGTAAGCGCGTTGATGAAGCTTCCGGCGGCAAACTGGCCTATGTCTGGGTGCCGGATACCGCGGAACAGGGATTTGAATATTTCAACCGCTATTTCTTCGCCCAGAGCAAGCGCCAGGGCGTCGTGGTCGATGAGCGCTTCAACCACGGCGGCTTCATCGCGGAATACATCATTGATATCCTGCGGCGCGAACGAAACGGCTACTTCAACAACCAGATGAACCCGGACAGCCCGATGACCAGCCCGGGCTCGGGGATCTGGGGTCCGAAAGTGATGCTGATCAATGAAGTGTCCGGATCAGGAGGTGACATGCTGCCGCACATGTTCCGTTTCTACGGCATCGGCACCCTGGTGGGAAAGCGCACCTGGGGCGGACTCGTCGGGATATGGGGCGTTCCGAACCTGGTCGATGGGGGTCACATCACCGCGCCCCGAAGCGGTTACTTCAACCTGGATGGCGAATGGGAGGTCGAGAACCAGGGAATCTCACCGGATATCGAAGTGGAACAATGGACGGTGGAGACGGCAAAAGGCATGGACCCGCAGCTGGAAATGGCCATCAAGGTTGCTCTGGAGCAGCTTGAAGCCAACCCGCCGCAATCCAGATCCCAGCCGGCTGACCCGGTTCGGGTTCCACCGTTAAAACCCTAGCGGCCGAAACACACTATGTCATTCGGGTGAATCGATGAAAGGGGCGTGAGTCCAGCCTCCGGGCGTCTGCCTGTCGTTCCGAAAAAGGCCCGTCCGTTTGGATGATTCATCCATGATAATGAATTATTAACTCTATATATCAATGACTTGTGTCATTGATAATTTCACTGATCCATGCTCATCATGGAACACTATCTGAAAGCCAGATTATTCATACAAACACTCAAGAAAAATCCAATAACCTCCCAATCGGGTAGTGCCCCAGGCCTGATCAGCAGGCTTATCTACTTTAGCGCCGGCAGCGGAAGCCAGCTAGGAGGTCGTATGTTCAGATTTACAAAATCCGTTGTATTGATCACATTGATTACCCTGCTTGCCTGGAGTGCAGGTCCGGCAGTGGCGGACACCGAAGCCTATTTCACAGGCGGTGGCGTCATCAGGGACGGGCGCGGCCCGGACGCGCATAAAATTACGTTTTCCGTCGATATTTTTCTGGCTGAACTGGATCAGCCTGAAGGCCAAATTCAATTCCAATTTCATGCCATAGGCGACCCTGGTCTCGACAAGAGCACGTTCGAAGCCACCGAGTTCAGTGAATTTTCCGTCAACACGCTGGAAACTGAAGAGCTTGGGAATTTTACCTATATCAGGTTATGGGCCCATGGCGAATTGAACCAGGAGGACGGCTGGTCCGTGCTGGCCCGATTTACGGATTTCGGGACACCCGCCGGCAAGCAAAACAAATCAGACGCCCGCGGGGACGCGCTCCGAATCGTGTTGTTCGACCCGGATGGTGAAGCCGTCTACGACACCGCGCAGGACTACCCCAGGGAGCAAAGCTGGAGAGCATTGCTGGATGGTGGGAACGTGACCTTATACTTCAGTTTTGACCAGGCGGCTCCCTGAGACGCAGTGATTCAATCAGGGCTGTGTATCGCGGATGGTTCCGTAGTGGGTCCAGTTCGGGATCGTTTTCGATCCAGGCTCGCGAAAATATCGAGTTTTCCAGCAAATCCAGGGCTCGATCGATTTCTCCCGCCTGGGCAAAAAAACAGGCCACGTTGTAGCGGGTGCTTGGGTCATCGGGGGCGAGTGAAAGCGCCTTCTCTGCCCATTCAAGGCCTTCCACCGGTTGATCGAGGATGAGAAAAGCCGTGGCAGCAAGGTAATACGCGCGCGGATTGTCCGGATAGTCTTCCAGGTGCTGCCTGGCGCGTTCAATGCCTACTCTCGCGTAGTGACGCAAGGCGACCTCGTCTCCGGCTTTCTGGTAACTGGCGACTACCAGGCACGGGCTTTCATAATCGTAGGGATTGAGTTCCATGGCCCGGGTGAAATTCTCGATCGCGCCGGCCGTGTCACCCTGGTGCTGCGCCAGTCTGCCCAATTGGTAATAAGCCTCGAATTTCTTCGGCGCAAGCTCGGCCACCCGCAGGAAGTCCTGGTGCGCCTGTTCATACTGACTGTTGGCGAGATGGGCGTAACCCCGGGCCAGGTGGCTTTGGGCATGATCAGGCTCGATCTGTATGGCCTTCTCACTGGCTTGCATGGCAGCTTGCCGTTCGATATCACCGCCGCCGAGAAAGATCGCCCTTGATGCGTAAGCTTCGGCCAGGCTGCTCCAGGCCCGCAGGAATTCCGGGTCGGAACCGGCCGCCTTTTTGAACAACTCTATGGCCCGTTCATTGTCTTTTTGGCTGAAGGTCATCAGGTAGCCCCGCCCACGCAGGTAATACTCGTAAGCCCTGACGTTATGCGTCGTCGGGCCGGGTAACGAAACATCACCCAGCTTCAGTTTGAGGACATTCAGGATCCGCTCGGCGATATCGTCCTGGATCGCAAAAATATCGTCCAGTTCACGGTCGTAGGTTTCGGACCATAAATGAGAGTCCGTCGAGGCTTCGATCAACTGGGCCGTTATGCGCACCCTGTTTCCGGCTTTTCTCACGCTTCCCTCGAGCACATGCGCAACACCCAGCCTGGCCGCCGCGGAGGGCAGATCGATATCCTTGCCTTTCAGCGCGAAACAGGAAGTCCTGGAGGCAACCCGCAAGCCTGGAATGGTGGTAAAAACGTTCAACAGTTCTTCGGTCAGGCCGTCGCAAAAATGTCCCTGGTCCTGCTCCGCGCTCATGTCAGGAAAAGGCAGGACCGCAATGGATTTTTCATTCGCCAGGGGTGCTGCCCGTGATGGGGTTGTTTCGCCAGGGGCTTCATCTGTGCGCTGAATCCCATCCGGAGTGACGTCGAACACCCAGGAAATAATCAGTGCGGCGGGGAACCCGATGGCCAGCAACGCCAGCACCAGTGTGATCGACCATTCCGGCAGTCCAAGCGCCGGGAAAATGACATCGGCGAGTTGCAGAACAACCCAGGCCGCCACCAGGTAAGCAATGGCCACCTTGACGACATGCCGTTTTCTCAACTCGTTGAAGAAGGCCTTCATCAAGGCATTATAGAGACTCCAAGGGTAAAAAAAAGCCGCCCTGACGGGCGGCTGATTCTTCTTTTACGACGCTGCTCAGATCCAGCGCTTCTTGTTATTGATCGCTTTTGACGGTTGATTACTGATCATTCACAAACGTCGGGCATGCCATGCCGGCGGTAAAATACCGCTGCAGGTCATATTCCAGTGTTGAGTACCCGCGATCGATCATGGCCTGGTTAGGAGTAAAGATCACGTGGCCGGCGGTGCAGGTCGGGAACGAAAGTGAACCCGTGCCCCATTCCTGACCGGTATTTGCGGCGCTTGGATCACCCCATGTTCCGCCTTCGGGAATGTACACATTCACGTTCCCCGTCGTACCCACTTCAGAGGTGAGCGCTGCGACCAGCCAGGTCTGCTCGCCGTTCGGGCCGTAGGTGTAGAGGGAAACATACAGGAACTTGGCCGTGCCGACGTATCCGACTTCAAGCAGGATGCCTTCGCCGTCTTTCGCCGGGTTCCACCAGGTACCGCTCAGACCCGGATCCAGACCGAAATTGGCCAGGCTGCCGTCGTATTGATTGTTGCCGACGTTGTCGTGAAAATCCTTGGCGAACAGGGCCAGTTCTTCTTTTGTTGAGGATCCATGGCAGCTCTGGCACACGAAATCCAGCGTGACGGCGGCTTCTCCACCAACCTGCACGACGCTGCTGCCATCCGCCGAGAACATCGGGGCGGCGGGATCGGTGTTGATACGGAAAATATGGGTTCTTTCGTCGCCCTGGAACGGACCAAGAGCCTGCGCCGATAAAGTCGCATAAGGCATGTGGCAATCTTTGCATTCAACACCGGCGTTGTCCATCACGGTGCCCGCATAGGTATTCGCCTTGCTCGCGTGGCAATCCGCGCATTCGTTGACAATTCCGTATTGTGCGTTCTGGTGCGGGTTGTGGCAGGAAACGCAGGACTGGCTGGCGTGTGCCCCGGCCATGAATTCGTTGTACTGACCCTCAGGCTTGATGAAGCCGCCGCTCGCTGCAACGACATTGGCCGGTCCGTTGTTGTGGCAGGTGCCGCAGAACGCCGGGGCGGTGTCTCCGGCTTCCATGCTGGCTCCCGGTCCATGGCAATGTTCGCACTGGACGCCGGGCAAGGCAAAAGTACCGGATATCCCCGGCAATCCGGCCGGACTGCCGCCGGCCTGGTAACCGGTTGTATGGCATTCGCCGCAGTTGTACACCAGGTTGGCTTCACCCGCATGGTAATCAGACCATTCGCCGGTCAGCAGGTTGAACTGATTATGGCCAGCGACGGGACGGCCCTGGCTGTCGACTGAATTGGTGATGATATAGCCCTGGTCATTCAGGTACAGGGCTTTGGTCCGGTTCCCACCCACGACGTAACTGATGTCATCCCACATCAACCAGCCGGGCAGTGGCAGTGAGCGGTTCGCGGCGTCCACGCCCTCCATCAGGATTTGCTTGTGCCCGGAAGTCAGCCAGTCCTGATACTGCTGTTCATGGCAACCGCTGGATCCACATGACTCGGCGCCGTCGTACTGGGCGGCGACAAACACCGGCACAGCCGCAAAAACCAGGCCCAGGGCCAGGCTCGCGATAGCCCGCAGAGCGGGTTTGTTTGAGGGGGACTTGAACATTGCTTTCATTGCTGGCTCCTTCGATCCTAAGGGGTGGTCACGAACCTTTTACACCGCGTAAATATACATCCGACGCTGGCGCAAATCCCGAATTCATTCATTTTTTTGTACTTTTTTTGATCTTGGTCAAGTGCAGCCCGGATGCGCCGGTTAACAGTTGACACCAAAGACCTATTCGGAACCGGGGATAGCAAATTTCGCACCCACCATTGATATCGCTCGGAAATTATTGAATAATCCGCGAACGTACCGGCGCAAGGGGTTGCAACCGGTATTTTCGGACAAGGATCAAAGGGATTTGTGAGTCTTTTAAACTGATGTGGCCGGGAAGAATGGCATTTTCCCGAATCATCATAAAGGGGATTTCACACAATGGGGACCACCTATTTTTTGTTGCTGGTCGCTGCCTGTCTTGGCGGCGCGCTCCTGGTGTTAAGGCGAATCAACACCAACAGCCATCTTTTCGGACAGAAAAGCGATGGCGTTGAATATGAGCAGGTAAAGACTTCCAAACGCAGTACCGGACTCGATGAAGAGGTCGAACATCCACGGGTTCTGGCCTACGTGGATTGGTACTTCAAGAAATTTGACGCAGGTTCGGAAAGCCTCGAAAAAGCTTTTGTTGGCAGCGCTTTTGTTGCCAACGAAGAGTTGCTGGAAACTTCCGGAATGGAAAGACGCGCCGTTCACTGATCCCCGGGTCGGGTGAAGACTGACCGCCCCCGTTCCGAAAGGACCGGGGGGCCTTTATTTCGCGCGGGCGTTTTTCTTTCATGGATGTTTTCCATGACATTGTTTTATGATGTCTTTCTCCATTGGAGATTCGAGGAATGAGAAGGTCGCCGAAAACCCTTGCGGTTTGTGTCGCCATGCTGGCGCTGCCGGTGGCATTGTGGGCCCAGACCGTGTCTACCGTAGCCCCACTGGATGCGCAAGAACGTGCGGCACTGTCTCCTTCACGTGCAACGCTTGAACAGGGCCGGTCGGTAGCCGACAGCGCATGCGCCAAATGCCATGGCATGGATGGTGTGAGCACGGGTCCGGGCATCCCCAGCCTGGCTGGGCAGCGGACGGTTTATCTGCTCCGGGTGTTACGTGAGTACCAGGGGCGTGAACGGCGCAACGATGACATGAACCATACGGTCGGGTTTCTCAACGATGAGGCCCTGCTCGCCGTATCCACCTACTATGCTTCCCTCACACCGGCGCGGCGCATTCTGACCGAAGACGAACTGCCGGTTGTAACTGATTCGACTGCCGGTGGCGACCCGTTTGCGGGTATCCGTGACGATCTAAAGAAATGCACCAAGTGCCACGGTGAGGATGGCAACAGCTCGGCTTCAGGCATGCCCAACCTTACCGCGCAATCGCCGGAATATTTCGTGACCTCGATGAACGCTTACATCGACGGCGACCGGGCACACAAGCTGATGACGAAGCTGGCCGGAGGCCTGGACCAGGCCACCCTGGAAAAAATAGGCGTGTTCTACGCGGTGCAGGAGCCGGTGCGCACGCAAACCGCGGGTGACGGCAATGCCGACCTCGGCCGCGAGTTGTCTGAACCCTGTGCCGCCTGCCACGGCAGCGACGGCAACGCCAGCGGCAGCGACATGCCCACACTGGCCGGACAGGACGCGCGTTACTTCATCAAGGCCATAAATGCCTACAAGGAAGGCCTGCGACAGCACGAAAAGATGTTCGAAGCCGTGGAAAATCTGAGCGATGCCCAGGCGGCGGACATGGCGACGTTTTTTGCTTTACAGGAACCGGTGCGCAGAAACGTCCGCACACCGCTTACGGCTGAACAGTGGCTCGACCGTTGTGAGCGCTGCCACGGCATTGACGGCAACAGCACTGACCCGAGGTTCCCAATGCTGGCCGGACAGGACCCGACTTACCTGGCCGGCGCCCTGCAAGCCTATGCCGGCAAAACACGTAACAGCAGCACCATGCATGCAATGTCCAGTCCCCTGAGCGAATCCGATATTCAACGAATCGTGGAATACTATGCCTCAAGAGAACCCAGGTCCGTGGTCTATATGCAGATACCCTGCGAGGAAACCCCGGCCAGTGAGTAAGATGACCGCAACCACACCCAGGAGTAAGCAAGTAATGAAAATCAAGTTGGTAATGGCAATGATGTTTGTCCTGTTACTGGCAGCCGGTACGGTCCAGGCCGGTGGCGATGCCGCCAATGGCAAGGCTCTGTCCGTTGACTGCTCTGATTGCCACGGTGAAAACGGCATGGGCGATGACGAGACGCCGGCCATAGCCGGACTGGAAGAGGCTGAATTTGTTGCCGACCTCAAGGGCTATGCTTCCGGTGAACGTGAAGACGAGAGCGGAATGATGGCCGATTACGTGACGGACCTTAGTGACCAGGACATGGCTGACCTGGCGGCTTACTACGCGACCCTCGGAAAGTAGTAGATACGCCTGATCATTACGTTGCATTAACCCGGTCCGGTGCCCAGGCGCCGGGCCGCAGGGGCCAAGCCACATGAACGATAAACCCATCCACCGCCTGTACCGGCACTTCCAGGAATTGCCCATCAGCATGCGCACATTGTTCACGGGTGCGTTGCTGGTCCTGGGACTGGGCTACATATTTGCCATGCTGTACATTTTTGCCGCGCACTCGGCAGCAGACGGCAAACCCGGGTTGTCGGTGGATGACATCAAGATCACCTACAGCGGCAGCAAGGAAACCACACCGCTGGAAAAGGCGCTGCGCGGCCCGATGTCAGGCATGCTGCCTCAGAAAGACCTGGCAACGATGCTCGACTGGATTCGTGCCGGCGCCGACAAGAAAACCTACAACGCCGGCATCGAAACGATTGTTTCCGACAATTGCCTGGCCTGCCACGATGGCAGCAACCCCCACCTGACCAACCTGGACGGGTTTGAAAACATCAGCACAGTGGTTGTCCAGGATACCGGCGCGGACCTGTTCACGCTGGTGCGGGTGTCGCATATCCACCTGTTCGGTTTAACCTTCATATTTTTCATCGTCGGCTTTATTTTCAGCCACGCCTACCTGCGGCCTGTCTGGCTCAAGAGCGCTATTATCATCGCGCCGTTTTTAGGCGTGATTTCGGATGTGTTGGGCTGGTATGTCACCAAGGTATTTACGCCGTTCGCGTGGGTTGTATTAATCGCAGGCGCGGTGAATGGCCTGTCGTTCGCCGTGATGTGGGTAATATCGATGTACCAGATGTGGTTTTACCGTGTTCCGGAACATGTCCGGAACCGGCGCGATGATCCGGATGGCCTGTAGGAGCGGCCCATGGCCGCGATATCGCGAGCATGGCTCGCTCCCACAATAAGCAAGCCCTACGGGTGACTGGCGTAATACGCTGAAATTTCCTCGAGCAATTCGTCGCTGTAGCCTGCGCTCATTTTGTGCATCATGGAGCTGCCGCGCTCACCGTCACGGTACTGCTTCATGACCCGCAACAGGTACTCCTGCTTCTGGCCTCTCAGCGAGGGCACGATCATGGTGGACTGCCCGGCCGGCTGGCCATGGCAGCGTTCACATTTGGCGATTACCACTTCTGTTTGCTCACCGGTTCCGGCCACAGAACCGCCGGCCTGTACGGAATAGAAAGCCGCGATATTCTCGATTTCCTCATCGGTCTGGTCGGTGACCATATCCTCGTGACCGCGCTGGTTATCGCGATAGGCCTTGATGGCGTTCACCAGGTAGGTGGGCTCCTGGCCTGCCAGGTTGGGGATCATCGGGTCCTGGCTGACTCCGCGATCGCCATGGCAACTTCCGCAAATCGCCGTTAGCGGCTCACCGGCGGCGGGATCGCCAAACGATGGTGGGTCACGCTGTGCAGGCGTTTGTGAAGCAAAGTACATCGCCATTTTCTCGATGTCGACGTCATCCAGGCCGCGGAGCATTTCCTCTTTACCCACATGGCCGCGACTGCCATCGGCATATTCCTGCGTCGCCACGATCAGGTAGACAGGCTGCTGACCCGCCAGGCTGGGGGTACCGGGCGTGGTGCTTACGCCCCGTTCACCATGGCACTCTGTGCACACGGCGGCCACTTCGGCGCCCTCGTGATAAGTGGAATCACTG
>Ga0210074_1000633_pt1 | contig 12007 bp, 10 predicted proteins | sample China_Galinas_Co_FD_184860 | JGI IMG/M metagenome (GOLD analysis project Ga0210074, IMG submission 184860) | Wetland microbial communities from San Francisco Bay, California, USA, that impact long-term carbon sequestration -... | ecosystem: Environmental > Aquatic > Marine > Wetlands ... | reverse complement strand
GTTCCTGCCGGCCTGGATCAAATATGCCGAACGATATGGGAAAAAACCGGCCTGGCTGCTGTCCATGGCCATCAATACCGGCGTGTTTTTAGGCGTGTTTTTTTTGGGTGCGGGCGATGAATGGATCTACGGGGTTCTGGTGGTCGGCTCCGGACTGGGTTTCGGGGCGACCCTGGCGCTGCCATCCGCCATTCAGGCGGACGTCATCGATTACGATGAGTTGCTGACGGGATCACGGCGTGAGGGCCTGTACATCGGCATCTGGTCTGTTGCGAAAAAATTGGCCGCCGCCATCGGTGTCGGCACGGCCCTGGCGTTTATGGGGAATGCCGGCTACGAACCGAATCAGGACCAGCCGGAAAACGTCGTGCTGACACTGCGGGTCTTGTATGCCCTGGTCCCCTGCCTGTGCAGTATCGTGGCCTTGGGAGTGGCCTTCGCCTACCCATTGGATGCCTCTGTGCACCAGGCGATTCGCGCGGGCGTCACGCAACGCCACCTCGGCAAAACCGTCACCGACCCCCTCCGACCCGAGCGCCTCATCATCCCGTAGCAATCCCCCCGCCATCGGCTCAGGGCATCTTGAATCCATCAAACGGGTCGGGATCGACCAGGGTTTCAGGCGGCGTATATTTCGAGGTGAAATCAACGGCGCGGATATCATCACAGATAGCGCGGATATGGGCCACTACGTTCTGGTGATCGGGGTGGACCTGATAGCGCTTTAGGGCTTCCAGATTGGCAAAGCCCGATACCAGCGCAAAATCATAGGACCGCTCCGTGCGGGCGATGTCACGCCCAAACTCGTAGGTCTGGATTTGGATTATTTTATCCGGCAGGGCGTCGAGCATGGCCGCCAGGCGTTCCACGTCTTCTTCGCTTGTGCCGGGTTTGAATTTCATCAGAACAATGTGATGCAGCATCATAGGCCCCCCAGATCGTATGTCATCAAGGTCAAAAAAAGTGAGGACCGCCCGGCGACTTAGGTTTTATCTTCTGCGCCGTGATTGGAAATGGCGCCCCGCCACCAACGCCAGAGCAAAAATGCTCCCCCACAACAGGCTGTTGACGGCGATGGGGATGGCAATCAACTGTCCCGGAAACCAGTGGCGCGGATAAAGTGCCATGGCCAGTATTGGGAAATAAAGCCATTTCGTGGCCACCGTCAGCAGGCCATATAACAAAGAGTTTGCTGCCCCGTCCGCCAGTGCTTCCCCGACGCGGAGCGTCAACGGAATGATCAACAGACTGGCCAGAAAATGGCTCACCGTCAAAACAGCACCGGCGGCCAATGGATTCGGTAGTTTCATGCCGTGGCGTCCTCTTCGCCGGATACCGGCCGGTAAGCGAACCAGGGCCGTTGAACATGTCCCGGGCAACCCGCGACCGGGCAGGTCCACACCGGATCGCTTCCGGGGGGTACGGGGCGGCGGTCATCGTTGCGGCCCTGCGCCACCCATTGGCGGGCCTCCGCTTCCGAAGCCGCCAGACCATGTTGATAAGTGGTTCGGCCAAAGCAGTGACAATATCCGTATAACAATTCGAAAGGCAACGGGGCGTCCTCCCTGATTTCGGCACTGGCGCTCGAAAACGTTTTCTATAGTCCGACGCCGGAAATTGATCAAGATGCGATTGCGGACCGGTGCCCGCGCAGTGCGCCGCAGGGCAGAAAGCGCGATCGTTTCGACAGTTGGTGCTGTGGCGCGTTGCGAAAATGGGTCACGAAGACGGCGGCGATGGCTGAAATCCCTGCGCCCGCATCCAGGCGGCGTACTGGCGAATGCCCGCCTCCACGTCATAGCGGGGTTCGAAGCCCAGTTCTTCTCGGGCACGGGTGATGTCCAGCGCCTCGCAACGCTTCATCAGGGCACCCTGCCCCAGCGTCACGGACACATCGAACGCGGAATAGAACTGGGCCAGTTCGGCGATGCGGCCCACGGTCGTGGGAACGCCGGTCGCAATATTGTAAATGCGGTGCGGGGGATCATCGGCCTGATACAACAGGGCCGTACCGCGGCCGGCATCTTCGACATAGACAAAATCCAGCTGCTGGTCGGCGCCGCGGTCCATTTCGAGCCCCGACAACCCCTCCAGAGCACCAAAAGCCAGACGGTAGAGCCGGATGAAGCGCGAGGGCAGCTTCCCTGCCCCATAGCAGAAATAGACCCGGGCGATCCGGAAGTCGAAACCAAAAGTCTGGGCATATTGCCGCCCCAGAAACTCGCAGGAGGCTTTGGTGGCGCCATAGAGATCGGAAGGATTGACCGGTGCGGCGTCTTCGGCAATGATTCCGGACACCTCTCCGTACACGGCGCCGGTGCTGGTGTAGACCACCTTGGGAATCTCGAATTGCCTTGCGATTTCCAGCACGTTGTGCGTTCCGGCGATGTTGAGATTGACATTGCCGTGAGGGTTTTCCAGGACCAGCTCCCCCATGACCCCGACCGTGTGAATGATTCCGTCGATGTCGTCCCGATAGCGCCGGAAAACATCCGCCATCTGGGGAAAATCCATGATATTGCCCTGAATGAAACGCATGTTGCCGGCCACTGCTTCCAGGCAATCCGGCACCACCGGGTTGGTGTCGAAAAGAATAACCTGTTGCCCTTCGCCGATCAGATATTTGGCCGCCCAGGAGCCGATATGCCCATGTCCGCCGGTGATAAAAACCGCCATATTTTTCTCCCCCAATGGTGTGTTTAGTCGATTAGAATCCTTTCAACCCGTTATTCGACAACCTGAGAACCCTTGCAGAATGTTCGAGTTGGATTCGAGGGCAAAGGCGGCGTGCGATGAAAAAGCGGAGCATGCACGCCGGTATGTGAGCACTTTTGATTGCACGCCAACACCGCCATCGGATTCAAGACGGACTTTCTGCAAGGGTTCTAAATCCCTTTGGATTTCATCCACGCCGCCGTATTGAAAAAACTGGTCACATAGCGCCCCGGTGGTACCAGTTCATCACAGAACGCCCGATCCGTTTCGTCCAGTTCGACGTCGGCCCCCGGCAGCAGGCTCTCCAGCTGTGCCAGATTGCGCGGCCCGATGATGGTGCTGGTAATACCCGGCTGGTGAAGCACCCAGGCCACGGCCAACTGTGCTGCCGTGCATCCCATAACGTCCGCCCGTTCGGCAAAACGACGGCCAACGGCAACCCCTTCCGAGGTGATGCGTTCGCGAAAGACGTGGCGCAAGGTCCCCCGGCTGCCCTCGGGCAGGTCATCGGCCTGGGTGTATTTACCGGCCAGCACACCGTGCGCCAGCGGTGCCCAGGCCAGCACACCGATATCGTAAGCCTGGCACATGGGCAAAATCTCATTTTCAATCCGTCGATCCAGCAGGTTGTAGGGCGGCTGTTCACACACGATTTTGGGTAATCCATAACGGTCGGCCAGGTGCATGGCTTCCACCGTGCGCCAGGCCGGATGGGTGGAACAGGCAATATAGCGGATCTTACCGTCGCGACGCAGCTGGTCCAGTGCGGCCAGGGACTCTTCCTGGGGCACGCTGAAATCGGTGCGGTGCAGAAAATAGATATCGATGATGTCCGTCTGCAGCTGTTTCAGGCTGCGCTCGCACGCTTCGATAATGTGATGGCGCGTATTGCCCTGGTCATTGGGTCCGGGGCCGGTCCGGTTGAAACATTTGGAGGTCAGGAGAATATGCCGACGACGTCCGTTGCGCTTGAGCGCTTCCCCCAGGATACGCTCGGCCTCGCCTTTGTTGTAGATATCGGCACAGTCAATGAGATTGATACCGGCGTCGATAGCGGCATCGACCATGCGGCAGGCGTCGTCCAACACGGTGGGGTTTCCGAAATTCATGGTGCCCAGCACCAGTGACGAGACCTGCAAACCGGAACGTCCCAGTCGTCGATATTCCATGCGGTCCTCCTTTCCAGATGAAATGTGGCCTGCCCGATCAGGGTGCGTCTTTCCTGTTTAGCAAATCCGGTCCAAATTTGTACAGGGCTTGTCGACATCGGCCATGCAAAGCGCACGGGCCGTTTTTCAACCATAAGGACGCCATCATGTGCAGCAGGCATCAATCGGGCGCCCTGCCTGGCAACCGCAGTGTTACATCGCAAAGACGATACGGTTGAAAAATATGCTTGACAGGCACAGCGGGATTATATACTGAATTTTGAATTCAAAATACATAATTCAATTTCACAGCAATTTGTCAACCATTTCTTCATGTCAACCGCTTGAGAGAGGGGGCATATGCAAAACCTGGGAGCCGCACACGCCAATCTGGACCAGAAGGTGTATCAGATTCTCAAGAACATGATCATGGAACGCAAACTGCTGCCCGGCGAAAAGATCCGCCAGGAAAAGCTGGCCCATGATCTCGGTATCAGCCGCACCCCTCTAGTGGCGGCCCTCAAGTATCTGGAACAAGAAAAGTTGGTGGAGTCCCAACCCCGACGGGGATTTTTCGTGCGCCTGTTCAAAAAACAGGAAATGATTTCGATATTCGAGCTGCGCGAGGTTTTAGAGGGGTTGGCCGCCCGGCGGGCCGCAACCCTGATCACGGACAGCCAGATCGAGCAATTGCAGCAATTTTTCCGCCCGTTCGCCCAAGCGGTGGAAATCAAAGATTTCCGCCGCTACTCACAGGAAGACCGGTCGTTCCACAACTTCGTCATCCAGATCGGTGCCAAAGAATTTCTACGGAGCATCCTGGAGACCTACAATATTATCAGCTTCAGCTATCAGGTGATTTCCTCGGAAGGCCTGGTGCGACCGCCGAACGAAACCCTGGGAGAACACCTGGCCGTCGTCGAAGCGATCAGCGACAGAGACCCGGAAGCGGCGGAAACCCTGATGCGCAACCATTTCAAGAAATCCGCGGCGTCACTCATGCAGGACGTGGCGAAACTTCGGCCGGTCTGATGCGTCAGGGGAACTGACATTACCCACAGACCGACAACCACCAGGATGAAAGGGGGGATAGACCTCGCCAAAGGCAACCCGATCGTTTTTGCATGTGCCCTGGCCGGTCTTCTATCGACAGACATCCGGCGCATGCGGCAATGGTCGGCACTTGATTTTTTGCAGGACACCACCATCAACCACAATTCGCAAGGAGGAGGAAAGGGTAATGAAAAAACTTCTACTCATCAGTCTGGTTGTTCTTATGGCGATCGCCGTGGCGGCCGGTGCGTATGCGGCCAAGGGCTTTCCCAAACGCAACATTACCGACGTCGTGGTCTGGGGCGCGGGCGGGGGCACCGACACCTGCAATCGCATCATCATGGCGGAAATGGCCAAGTTTCTCGGTGTGAACATCAACGTCATCAACAAGACCGGTGGCGTGGCGGGCTCCGTCGGAATGAGCTACGCGTACAGCCAAGCCCATGACGGCTACACGCTGTGCGGCCTGTCCGAATCCAATGTCACGGCCGGCGTGCAGGGCGGCTGGGACAAGAAGTTCGACGTGTGGGACACCTTCATCGTGGGTGGTTCTCCGGATGTAATTTCGGTCACCCCGGACACCCCTTATAAAACCCTCAAAGACCTGATCGAAGCGGCCAAAGCCAATCCCAAAAGCATCAAGGCCGCCGCCAGTGGAGCGGGCTCCATCCACCATTTGAATCTGCTGGCCGTCGAGAAGGGTTCCGGCGCCAAGTTCAACTTCATTCCCTACAAGGGCTCGGCGCCGGCTCAGAATGCGGCCATGACCGGCGAAGTTTCCGTCGTGGTCACCTCTCTGGCGGAGCAGCAGCAACTCCTGCGGGGCGGTAAACTGCGCGCGCTGGGCATGCTGATCCCGGATGCCTTCGAGGTCGAAGGTCTGGGCAAGATCCCGAGCTCTTTCGACGCCTATCCCGGACTGTCCGAATACCTGCCCATTTCCCAGGCCATCGGATTTGCCGTTCCGACGGATGCGCCGGCCGATGCCAAAGCGGCCCTCGTGGATGCCTTCACCAAGGCCATGGCCACCGACAAGGTCAAAACCTGGGCCAAGGAAAACTACTACCTGCTCTCAGGAAAAACCGGTGCCGAATCCAAGGCGGTTTTTGATGCCCTGGAATCGAATTTCGCCTGGACCCTCTGGGAACTGGGTGCCGCCACCGTGGATCCCGCAAGCCTGGGGATTCCCAAACCGTAATTGCTGTCTATTCCAACGGACGCCTGCTGGTATGGCAGGCGTCCGCACCAGCCCTCCGGATCCGCCCCTGCCGGGACCCGGCGGGTTCATCCACGATTGATCTAAGGATCGTTCATTATGATGGACAAGGATAAACTCCGCAAAGCGGACATCTTCTCGGGTAGCATCATCATGCTCTTCGGCCTCTGGATTATCAGCCAGGCCCTGCAGATGCCCATGAAGGATTCCTATGGGGGCGTACAGAATGTCTGGTATGTTTCCCCGGCCCTGCTGCCGCTGTTCGTGGGGAGCATGATTGCCTTGCTGGGCGCCCTGCTCATCCGCATCGCCCTGAAAACGGTTGGCCTTCAGGGGCTGACGGATACCCTGCACTGGCTGGGCAGTACGGCGTTGATTCACTTTCTCAGAACCCCGGCCCTGTTTCGTTTTTATGCCATGATCGTGCTGTTTTTCAGTTTTGTCTTCCTCAACATCCCGCGCATTGATTTCTTCCTCTGCGCGATTCTGTTTTTAATTGTCTTCATCACCATGTTCTACTTCGATGACGACGTCCTGCTGAAAAAAATGTTGTATTTCTATCTTGCCGGAACGGTGGCGTTCCTGGCTTTTTTCTCTCTGGGGTTGTCCAAAACCCTGGAAGCGACCCTGCCCTACCCCGGTGACTGGCTCACCCTCGCCTTTATTATGGCCTACGGCATCTACGTCTGGATCTTGATTCGCAACGTTCCCCCGCTGCGTAAAAAATATCGTACCGCTTTGATTTTGACGGTGGTGGCCCCGTTTACGATCGGGCCGATTTTCAAATATTTTCTCCTGGTTCCCATGCCGACGGAAGGTATGGTCGTGGCCGTGCTGGATGCCATCTGGTACTGGGATTTTTAGCCTGTAACTGCGGGAGCATGTAACCCCATGATGTTATTTGATCGTATCGGGACCTTTTTGGGCATTGTCTTCCATCTCGCCACGGACCCCATCAATATCGCCGTCCTTTTCGGCTCCGTGCTGATGGGAATAATCTTCGGTGCCATGCCGGGGCTGACCTCGACCCTGGGGGTGGCGCTTTTGACGGCCCTGACCTACGGCATGGACACCTCTTTAGCCATGGTGTGCCTGCTGGCCATCTATGTCGGCGGCACCTACGGCGGATCCTACAGCGCCATCCTGATCAACATCCCCGGCACGGCCGCCGCCGCGGCCACGGCCCTGGACGGCTACCCCCTGGCCTGCAAGGGCGAAGGCGGGCGCGCCATCGGGCTGACCACCACGGCCTCCACCATCGGCACGATCATCAGCATGCTGTTCGTGGTCAGTATCTCGCCGATCATTTCCTTCTTTGCATTGCAGTTCACCTCGTTTGAGTTCTTTCTGCTGGCCTTTTTCGGTATTCTGATCAGCGGCACCCTGACCAGCCCGGACCTGGTCATAAAAGGCTGGATCGCCGGGTTTCTGGGGCTCTTCCTGGCCTGCGTGGGGCGGGACCTGCTGCAGTTCTATCCACGCTTTACGCTAGGCTTTTCGGAACTGGACAGCGGAGTCGAGGTGGTGCCTGTGCTGATCGGGGCTTTCGGCATCCCCCAGATTATCCAGGTGCTCAAAGACCGCTTCCAGATCGGCGAAACCCAGAAGCTGCAACGTATCATCCCGGAAATTGGCACGGTTGTCCGCAATATCCCGGCCATTATCCGGTCAGCCCTTATCGGGGTCGGCATCGGCGCCGTTCCCGGCATCGGCGAAGATATCGCCGGCTGGGTGTCCTACGGCACGGCCAAGAACACCTCCAAACATTCAGAAACGTTTGGCAAAGGTGAGCTGCAAGGCGTTTTGGCCAGCGAAACGGCCAATAACGCCTGCGTCGGCGGCGCCATGATCCCCCTGCTCAACCTGGGCATTCCCGGCAGTCCGCCGGCCGCCATGCTGCTGGGAGCCTTGATGCTGCACGGGGTCACCCCGGGTCCCATGATCACCTTCGAGCACCCCACCTTCATCATGGAGGTGGCCGCCATCCTGCTGTTAGCCTCCTGCGCCATGTTTGTCACCGGCCTGTTGCTGGCCAAACAGGTGGTCAAGGTCCTGCGCATCCCGACCCAGATCTTCATGCCGATTATCGGCGTGCTGTGCATCATCGGCTCCTATTCCCTGGGGTTGAATATCTTCAATCTCTACCTGATGCTGCCGGTTGGCATTATCTGCTACTTCCTGACTGAAATGGGCTATCCCATCGCGCCCCTGGTGATCGGCGTTATCCTGGGACCCATGGCCGACGAAAACCTGCGGCGCGCCCTGATGGTCTCCCAGGGCAGTTTCATGCCCGTCTTCCAGCGGCCGGTGTCCCTGATTCTGTTTTTGATTATCGTGCTGACGGTTGTCAGCCAGTTCAACTGGTACCGCAATCTCAAAGACCGGCTCCTGCAGAAAGTCTTCCCACGCAGGAACCCCCATGAAACGGTTCCAAACGAAAAAGAATCGGACAATTAACCCATGATGGCGCAACCGCTTACCGGTGTTTCACCAGCCTATTTCATTTCCCGCTATAGCGACCGTTTTTCGGCCAAACAGGTGGCCGAAGGTATCGAAGACGTGGCGGCGATGGGTTTTGGCGGGTTCCAGCCCGAGGTCTTCCACCGGGAAGCGCTTTCCGACTGGCAGCAGGGCGGTGCGGCCCTCGTGGCCGGACGAGCCAACGCGTTGGGGCTGCGGGCAACCCAGTTCGTAGCCCACTTCATGCTGCATGCCTTCAGCCATCCAGGCCGTTTGAAGACAGTTTCCGCCCTTGAAGATATCCAGACCGTTCTTGATATTGCGGTACATTTTGACGGCTGCCGGATCATTACCATTCCGCTGGGCGCTTTTGACACCGGGAAAAACGGATCGACGGATAGCCACCGCGATCACTTCCTGCGCTTCCGGGACACGATCGGCCGGATAGCCGCAGTGGTCAAGAGGGCCGGTTTCCGGATAGCCCTGGAAATCATGCCCGGCGCGGTCCTCGGGGGCATCGACGATTTCATGCGCCTGAGTGCCGATCTCGGCAGCGGTGTCCTCGGTCTCAATTTCGACACCGGCCATGCCTGGATGGCCGGAGAAGACATTCTGCGGATTCCGGAACGCGTTGGCCAACAAATTCTGGGCACGCATCTTTGCGACAACTTCGGACATGAAAACCTGTCGCTTTGTCCCGGCACAGGGTCCATCGCCTGGCCCCGACTGATCCAGGCCCTGGGCGCGGCCGGCTATGACGGCGCCTGGGACATGGAAATCATCTGCCCCCCGGAACGGTGCCGGGAAGAATACGAACGGGCCCGCGACTTCATTACATCCCATATACAACCAGCGACCGCAGGCATCCCTGCGCCCTAAGGAGGATCACATGCTCAAAATGGGAATTATCACCGGATTTCTTTCCCAGACCAAAGACCGTTTCCACGAGTACAATACGCCTTTGGCGGTAGAAGAAAAATTCAAACTGATGCGCCAGATCGAAGGCTATGACGGAGTGGAAATCGTCTATCCCTATGAAGTCAAAGACCCGGCCCAGACCAAGGCCATCCTCGACAAGTTCAGTTTGAACGTCGCGGCCGTCAACGTAAATGTCAAGGCCGAACCCGAGTTTCGCAATGGGGGCCTGACGTCTCATGAAGCGGATGTTCGGGCAAAAGCGGTCCAGTTCATCAAAGACGCCAAGGATTTTGCCGCCGGCGTGGGGGCGGACAAGGTCACCTGCTGCCCGCTGGGGGACGGCTACGAGTTTTCTTTCCAGTATGATTATGCCGCCACCTGGAAGTACCTGGTGGAGGGCTTCGGCGCGGCCGGCAGCTACAAGCCTGAAATCCCCCTGTTTATCGAATACAAACCCAGTGAAACCCGGGGACGCTGTTTCATCGATTCGGCCGCCAAAACGCTTTGCCTGCTCAACGATATCGGCAACCGGGGCATGGGCGTCACGCTGGATTTCGGCCACTCCATCTACGGCAACGAACACCCGGCCGAAGCCGTGGCCATGCTGGCCGAAAGCCCCTACCGATACTACATCCACGTGAACGACAACGACGGCAAGTGGGATTGGGACTATTTCTGCGGCACCAAGCATTTTCTAGAGTACGTGGAGTTTCTCTACTATCTCAAAAAATACGGCTACAACGACTACCTGACGTCGGACACCTCCCCCACGCGCTGGGACATCCGGGGCACGTTTGAAGTCAACAGCCGTCTTTCCAACAAGATCTGGGACAAACTGGAGGACGTTGACGGCGGTGAAATCACCCGCTTGATGACACGGGGGGATTACCTGGCCACCTGGAGATTCATCGAAGAAAATATTTTCGCACTGAAATAGACGGTTCAAGAATGAGGCTCCCTGAAGGGGGCTTGAAAAACGGTGTTTGACGATATGATTTTTATTTCCCTTTGTCCCGCGCCGAGCATCGGCGATGCGGACGGGAATAAGCGCGCGGACTGTTTGAGCCCGCGAAAAAGGCGGGCGAGTTTCCGCGTGCTCCGCCCGCACCGGCGACGCGCAGGGCTGAGCGGGACACGGGCGTGTTCTTTTGCTTCGTTTTCTGTCACGCGACAGAAAATGAAGAAACTATTTCAGAAAAGCACCCCGGATCGGTCGAACCTCTCCGGGTACTCCACCAGAGGTGGTGGGTTTAGGATAAAATTTACCTGACAGACACTTGGCGGTTGGTTCAAGAGAATCATTTCTCACCGGACCGGCCGCCCGGGAAAGATCTTGATCCTCATGCCTGCGGCTATCGTTTCCAAAACCGATCAATTGACCCGTCTGCCATCGGAATGGCCCGAAGACCTGCTGGCCGATATCAAGGCCCGGGTTCTCGCCTCGGGACGCAAGATTGTGGTTCTGGACGACGATCCGACCGGTACCCAGACCGTGCATGGCGTCCCGGTCCTGACCACCTGGTCGGTCGACGCCCTCGCCCGGGAACTGAAAAGCCGCTTTGCGGCGTTTTACATTCTGACCAATTCCCGCAGCCTGTCGGATCCGGCGGCCAGCGCGCTGGGGAAAGAAATCGGCGCCAATCTGAAGCAGGCCAGCCTGGCAACCAAAGTGGCGATCGACGTCATCAGCCGCAGCGATTCGACCCTGCGCGGGCATTTCCCCGGTGAAGTGGACGCCCTGAAGGACGGCCTGGGCGTGTCGCAGTGCCCTTGCCTGCTGGTACCTTTCTTCCTGGAAGGGGGCCGCTACACGATCGACGATGTGCATTACGTTGCCGATGGGGATCAACTGATTCCGGCCGCCCGGACGCCCTACGCCCGGGACACCGTATTTGGCTATCGACACTCCAACCTTGGCCGTTGGATTGAAGAAAAAACCGGGGGCCACTCACCTGCCGGCCGCATCACATCGATTACGCTGGAGGATCTGCGCCTGGGGGGACCGGCGCCGGTGGCACAAAAACTGATCGCCATCGCACCGGGACATTACGGCATCGTTAACGCTGCATCCTACCGGGATCTCGAGGTCCTCGTGGCCGGTCTGCTTCAAGCCGAAGCGGCCGGAAAAAAGTTTATCTTCCGTACGGCCGCCTCTTTCGTTCGCGTGCGGGCCGGCATCGCACCCCGCACCTTGATCAATCGCGATGAATTGACGGCCGCCAATGATCATGGCGGGTTATTCGTGGTGGGCTCCTATGTTCCCAAAACGACCGCACAACTGACTGCTCTCCAACAGAGCACAACCATCGCAACGGTCGAAATCGCGGTTGATCATCTTCTGGATAACGCCCGCCGGGACGGCGCAATCGAGCGTGCGATCCGGACCGTCAACCGGCACCTTGGAAAAGGGGACGATACGGTCCTCTTTACCAGCCGCAAGCTGGTCACGGCGGATCGCGCCGAAGACAATTTAACCATCGGGCGGCACGTTTCCGAC
>Ga0210074_1000631_pt1 | contig 12018 bp, 11 predicted proteins | sample China_Galinas_Co_FD_184860 | JGI IMG/M metagenome (GOLD analysis project Ga0210074, IMG submission 184860) | Wetland microbial communities from San Francisco Bay, California, USA, that impact long-term carbon sequestration -... | ecosystem: Environmental > Aquatic > Marine > Wetlands ... | reverse complement strand
ACCGGATATCCAGGTATAGCGTTCAATCCAGGTACCGAGCACGATCGAGCCGCCTACCATGGCGATCACCGGCGGATTATGGCGATTCGGGTTAATCGCCAGGGTCACGAACGGAATGACGAACTTAAGGGCCAGGAAGGTCCACCACAGCGGCCCCAGATCGTGATACATCATATACCAATAACGGCCCATGTCTTCCGGCAGACGTCCGTACCACATAATCAGATACTGGGTAAAGTAGAGGTAGGTCCACAGGATGGTCATACCCAACATGAATTGCGCCATAAAATTCATGATATGGGCCGGCATCTCCTTGGCAAGCTTGCCCGAGCGAATCAAAAAGTACAGCACCACCGAGAAGAAGCCCAGGAACATGTGGAAGTTGCTCTGGAAATGATAAAAGCCATAGCTGTCACTGCGCCATCCCGGGAACTGGGTCATTTCGAAGTCCCAGGCCACCATCGTTCCGTACAGTACATAGGCAAAAGGAATCAGCAGGGCGATATTACGAAAACGGCGCTGCACGGCGTAAGACTGATCCACCTCGCTCAGGGCCTGATATTTGATGAACATCCGGTACAAGCCCCAGATAAACAGGAAACCAATGATTTCACGCGCCATCAGAAACGGCATGCTGCGCCAGCCATTGGGAATGATAGGCTCGCCAAGGGGGTTCTTGGTTTCCGTCACCCACGCGAAGGTTGAACCGCTCTTAGCCAACAATACCACCAATAAAATTCCCGCTATGGGAAACAACACCGACATTGAACAGGCCAAATGCCGGACGGCGAAGCGCCATTTGCCGTTACACAGATGCAGTATCGACGAGAACGTCACCCCGTTCAGCGCGATATACAACACGATCAGGAAGTCGGTTGTCAGCACGGACCAGCTACCGAAATTTTGCATGTTATCCCCTCAATCTTGTTTGCGTCTTACCAAGACTCGCGTTACATCTAGTCCGATTTCGCCGTATGCATCTGGTCATGATTAAGATCCGGGGGATCCTTGAGCATGCCATGTTTTACGTAATTAACAACATCCCAGCGCTCCGGCACCGTAAGATCATTGGCGCCGCGGTGGTCCGGGCGCGCCATCGGATCGCCGTAGGCGGGCATCACATAACTGCCGAAGGTGATGGTGCCGAAAATCCACCCTTCCGACAGCTGCTTCTGCGCATAATCCTCGCGGAGATTGATGGCGCCGATCCTCTGCGTCACCGGCGAGTTGGCGCCGCCCGTCAAACCATGGCAGGCGGAACAGTAGATCCTGAACAGGTTACGCCCTCTACCGATAGATGCTTCGCTGGGCGGGGTGGGATTCTTTAAGTCCTTGGCCTCGTCCCGATTGTGGATCTTTGTCGGGAAGCCGCCGACCGGTATCGAGCGCTTCGGGAATGGCACCATCTCCAGCTTGCCGTCCATTTCCACAGGCTTTTGCGGCTTGATACTAGGCTGATTCATCATATCCTGGGACCAAGGCCAGGCATAGGCAGCACTCGGTATAAGCAATCCAAGCAAAACAACCGTTAACAATCTCATCGCACGACCTCTTCCCGGAGCTCCACTACCTTGTGCTGCTGGAACAAGCTCTTCAGGGCTTGCACATTCTTTTCATCAACTTCCAGCAGTACACCCACTTGATCCAAGCTGACCATTTCACTGTAAAACGTATCGCGTCGCCTCAGCATGCGGGCGCTGAGCAGAAATGACACGACGGTAAAAACCACCCCGAACAGGATCAGCATCTCATAGGTCAGCGCAAAGTTGGAGGGTAGCGGAACCACCGCCTTACCGCCCTGCGGCTGCACCAGGAAGGTAGCCTGCGCGGATGCAAGCATGAGAAAACCGAAGGTCATGCCGAACACCGCCCCCATCAAGGTAAACTTGGGTATATGGCTGGGGCGTTCACCCAGTACCTCTTCGATTTCCGGGTGTTCGATGGGGGACTTCAAGGTCACATCGTCGACGGACACCCCTTGTATCTTATTGTTGCGGATATCGGCGATTGCCGCGAAGGCCTGCTCGAAATCGCTGAATAACCCCATTATGCGATGCTTGCTCATATTTATCTCCCTAAGCGCCCGGCATCTCTGTGGCGGGTTGCGGATCCGATGTACGGCGGTGGAAGGCCAGGGCCTTATCATCCTCAGCGGCGCGGCGGCGGTGATAAACCATCTCTTTCACTTCGTACATGGAGACCGACGGGAATACCTTGACGAAGATCAGGAACAGCAAGCCAAACCAGCCGAAACTGCCGAATACGATTGCCCATTGCACGATACTCGGCCATAACACGCTCCAGGCGATAGGCTCATACGAGAACGACACGGTGGGCGAGACGATCATCCAACGTTCCAAAAACATACCCACGTTGAACAGCAAAGAGATCACGAACATGGTCGGCAGGTGCGTGCGCACCTTTTTGAAGGCCAGGGTAAAGGGCAGTACCGAGCCCAAGAACACCATCATGAGGAATAAGGGTGCATAGTGGCCGGTGAACTTGTCTATCAGCACTTCCTTCGTCGGGATGTCATCCCCATACCAGCCCGTGCCGAACTCGATGAACAGCAGATAGGTCCATGCCATGGCGATAACGAAGGTCAGCTTGGCGGTCTTCTCCAGAATGGGAATGGTCATGTATTTCTCAAAGCGGAAGAAGTAGCGCAGGATGATGAACAGCGTGATGATGGCCGCGCACCCCGAATACAAGGCCCCGGCCACGAAGTAGGGCGGGAAGGTAGTCACGTGCCAGCCGGGCATGATGGACATGGCGAAGTCCGCAGACACGATGGAGTGCACCGACACCGCCAGCGGAATCAGGAAGCAGGCCATCAGCAGATAGGTCTTGCGGAAGTTACGCCACTGCCTGTCGGTGCCTTCCCAACCCATGGACAAGAACGTATAGAGTACTTTACGCCAGCCCCTGGCGTTATCGCGGCAGATGGCAAGGTCGGGGATCATGCCGATGAACAGGAACGTAGCCGATGAACTCAGGTAAGTGAAGATGGCGAAGGCGTCCCACACCAGCGGCGAGCGGAAGTTGGGCCACGCACCGCGATCACTGGCATAGGGCAGCACCCAATACATATTCCACAGACGGCCTAGGTGGATGACGGGAAACAGGCCGGCGGTCATCAGAGAGAAGGTGGTCATCGCCTCGGCGAAGCGATAGATCGGTTTACGCCAATCCGCGTGGATGATATGCAGAATCGCCGAGAGCAAGGTTCCCGAGTGGCTCATGCCGATCCAGAAGATGAAGGTGGAGATGTACAGACCCCACATCTGCGGCCAGTCGAGATCGGCGGTACCGATACCGGTCTGATATTGATAAATCTCCGCAGTCACCGCGCATGACAGCAAAAGCAAGCATACGCCCACGGCCACCCAATAGGCCATACGTGGATTCTCCAGACTACGCAGCACGTCCTTATTAATCTGGGCCCACTTAATCTGTTCGTTTATGTCTTTTGTTTCCATGTCTCCCCACCAACTTCTTGGATTGAAAGCCCTGGCTATACGCCGCACATAGCGTCCCGCCGTTTATACCTCGCGCACCCTCTCCAGAAACATGATCTTGGGATCCGTATTGAGATCCTCCAGGACTCGATAACCCCGCAACTCGGAATCCTCTTTCTTTTTCTCGACTTCACCAACCTCTACCTCATTGAGCTTCACCTCATGAGCCGCCCACATCTTACTGACCTTGGTATCCGAAACCATCAGGTCACCGAAGACAATCGCGGCGGTCGGACAAGACTGCTGACATGCGGTTTGGAATTCGAAGTCTCTAACCTTGCGATCTTCCATCTTGGCCTTGTCTTTGGCCGCGCGGATGCGCTGCACGCAGAAAGTACATTTCTCCATCACGCCCTTGTCGCGCACCGTCAGATCGGGATTGAGCTGTAGATGCAGCGGCGCAGGCCAGGAAACATCGTAATATGACCAGAAGTTGAAGTAGCGCAAGCGGTACGGACAGTTGTTGGAGCAATAACGCGAACCGATGCAGCGGTTGTACACCTGGGCATTCAATCCGTCCGGCGTGTGATAGGTCGCCGCCACCGGGCATACCGGCTCGCAGGTCGCCGACATACATTGCTGGCAGTTCATCGGCAGGAAGCTGGCACCCTTTTCAGCGTAATCGCTCGCCGGCAGTTCGGAGCCCAAATCAGGCTCATCCCAGTAACGCTCAATGCGCATCCAGTGCATCGCCTGGTGCTTGGCGAAACGCTCCTGACCCACCACCGCCAGGTTGTTTTCCGCATAGCACGCCACCGCGCAGGCATTGCAGCCGATACACTTGTTGAGGTCTATGGCCATCCCCCACTTGTGTTCGTACTTGTGGAAGCCGCCTTCCTCCCGGCCGCGGCGATAGCGCGACCAATCCTCGAGAATATTTTTAAACGACATCCTTACCACCCCCTTCAGTACGTCTGAATACATCCGCGGTTATCGTCGCCACCAGCTTGCGGCCGTGTTGCGTTTCGCTGCCGCCGAGCTTCGTCAATGTCTCATTGCGCCCGGACTTGGCCACTTTGACGCGCGTGCCGTACATGGCCAACTCGCCCGTCTTGCCGTCACGCACCGGGCTGAGGATCTTCAGCGGATTGACGCCACGCCCCTTGGCAAAGCGCCCGTATTCCGTGTGACCCTGACCCAGGGGGACCGCGATAGCATCGGGATGTATGCCCTTGAAGATATAGACTCTGGTTTCAATCGTGCCCTGAGCAGAGGTGATTTTCAGGTAATCACCTTCTTTGACCCCGAGCTTTGCCGCCGTCTTCGGATGCATCTCGGCCCAGGAATCCCACACGACCTTGCTGATCTGATCCGGCGCCTCTTGCAGCCAGAGAATATTGGCGTGGCGTCCGTCCCACATACCCAAACGGGGTGAGGGAATCAAATGATAGGGATATTCCGCATTGGTGCTGTAATCGGGCACAGTGACCGCCACTGCCTTGGCCGTCAGCGCCGGAACCTCTTTGCGCTTCACCTGAATCAGACCCTGCTGCACGGCTTGCTGCCAGAAGGCCTCGTCGCTGACCGCGCCCTGCTTGACATCGGCCGGAAGGCTGGCGAAGGCCTGTTGCAGATAGGCGTAATAGTCTTTGAAGCCACCGTACTTGCCGGCGTCGCGGGTCTTGAGCAGGTCCAGCACCACATCGCCGAAACTGCGCGTCGTGGTGGGATAGAGCGGTTCCATCACCGGCTGTTGAATGCTGATGATGCTGCCGTCGCCCTGGTATGCGGGAACATGGGTACCCCACTCTTCATATTGCGAGTAGATAGGCAGCACCACATCGGCATGCATAGCCGTTTCATCATGGAAGTTGGTGAGCACGACCTTGAACGGCGCTTTATCCAGTTTGTCGCCCAAGGCCAAGGCGTCGGGGGCGGTGAAGACGGGATTGGTCCCGTAAATGAACACCGCGTCATGCTCGCCCTTGTCGAGCGCGTCGGCAAACGCCAGAAGATCTCCGGTATTACCTTCCTTGGCCACCAGTTGGCTGAAAGGAAAAGCGCCGCTGCTGACGATGGTCTTGCCGACATTGCCCAAGATTATATTGAGCAGCATGGCCGCAGCCGCCGTATCGTAGCCGTGTTCCTGGCCTTCCGCCGACATGCCGCTCAGCACCAAACTGGGGCTGCGCTCATTCAGCCAGGTCGCCACCTTGGTCAGACGATCGCCCGGCACACCGGTGATATTGGTAACCGTATCCAGATCATATTTTGCGATGGTGCTGCGCACTTCGGCCGGCAGCTGAGCGCCGTCACGGTTGAATTTGCTCAGCAGCAGATTGGCGATTCCCAGTGCGAACACACCTTCCGTACCGGGGCGGATCGCCAACCACAGATCGGCATTGCCGCCGGTCAGGGTCATCTTCGGCTCGACTTGTACCAGGATCCCGCGCGGCGCTTCACGAAACTTGGCGTACATCGTGGAGAAATGCACCGGCGACTGCCAGGGACCGAGGAAGTCCGCGCCGAACGACAATATGACCTTGGCCTGATCGAAACGGTAACGCGGCAACGCCTCGCCCAGGACTTCGCGATTCACCGCCTGGGAAACGGCGGTATTCACCACCTCGTGGACATAATGATGCTTGGAGCCCATGGCATCCAAATGGGCCTGCAGCAGCACCGCCTGGTGACCGCTGACGGTGCCGGTAAACCAGGCAGCCTTGCTGCTGGAACCCATCTTTTGCTTGATGGCATCCATGGCCTCGTCCCAGCTCGCCTCCACCAGGCTGCCGCCTTTACGCAGCAGCGGCTTGGTCACGCGATCCGGGTTGTAATGATTCTGCAATCCCGACTGACCCATCTGGCACAGCTTGCCGCTCACATCTCCGGCAGGACTGCGGTTGATTGGAGAGATTGGATTACCTTCCACCTTGAGAACACGCCCCTCGCGAACGCGGCCGTGGATACCACAGCCGGCCGGACACTGCCGACAGGTAGAGGCATACCACACCCCGATGCCGGGAATGGCGTACTCTTCCGGAATAACATAAGGAATGACATTTTCCTTACCCTGCTCAAGGGTGATGTAGCTGGGCATATCGCAACCTGACAATGCTGCCGCACCCGCCGCACCCGCGCCGCCCCAGCCCATGATCTTGAGAAAATCTCTGCGGTTGACCTTATTCCCACTCATAAGCAAACCATCCATTCCAGTGATCAGCTCGGCGCAAAGCAGTTCGCGCCACCCTACGAAACAATTTCAGCACCCACGCACTCTATTTATTATTTATGACACTTCCAGCAATCATGGGGACCGTTGTTCGCTTCATGGCATCGCACACAAAAGCCCATATTCAGAGGTTTCACCTTTCTTGCCACTACCATATTCTTTACCTGACCATGGCAAAAGGCACACACCTCATACGCCTTCTCGACTTTCATACCCGGATTACTGAAGATAAATCTCTTCAAATGTTTCTCGTGGGTAAAGTGCACAAAATCAGGAACGTCGTGCACCTTCTTCCACGGCGGTGCTATGCCTTTTTCCCAATATTCGGTGAGCTTCTTGATACGGGGTTTGTCGGTTGCAATAACCGAGTGACAACCCATGCACTTGCTCAAAGGCGGGATGCCGGCCACCTTGCTGCGACGCGCATAGGTATGGCAGTACATGCAATTAATCTGATTGACCTTGGTATGAATATAGTGAGGGAACTCGATGGGCTGGACCACGTCCTTGCCATCGAAGCTACCCTTGGGCGGGACCGCATTAGGCACCTTGAAGCCGTCATCGGCGTAGCCGCCATCATAACTGCCTTTAGGGGGTGGGCCGTTGGGCACGCTGAAATCTCCCTGGGCGTATACCGCCCCGGATTGCATCAGCACGACCACTGCAATGAACAGCGAAAGGAGCGACATCATGAACGCCCCCGCTTTATACCCCAAATGATCAGTTCCCAAACGCTGCCATGAACCACGATTCTTGACTGACATCTTTCCCCTCAATCGGTTTCTGGTTCCATTCCCAGCTCAGCGGCCGCCGAATCACGACAAAGACCGGCCCTAAAGCTACCGCTGGCACAGACCAAAATAGACTATTGCTTGGGATTCCGCTTATTCAGCCGCAACCATGACTACTCAGCGAGAATCATGGCCCAACGCGCGACTAAAAAGCAGCCATGGGACAAGACACAAAGAACACCCCTTATCCCCTGTATATCCGAAACAGCAGCGTTTACACGCCCAAAAAAATATCCATTAAACTTCAGTTGATATTGTTATTTTTTGTTTATTTAAAACACCGGACTATCTGCCACCATACTAGTCGGGTTTTGAATCCTAGACCAACTTAACACACCGTGTCAACGCTCATAAAAAACTTGCGCTAATCAATATAATTTTGAGCGTCTCCAAGGCGGAGCAGCACCCTGCGAGGGCACAAAGACTACGCAAATTTCCACCCTCGATCAAGTTTTTCTAGTTACCGCCCCAACATTACAAAATGAACATCCGTTCAGGTAAGCGGAAAAGCCTATAAAATAGGCAAAAAGATGCGTTTCACACCGGACAATTTAACAGCACATTTTGTAAAGATTTGTGTGCGTGCCTGTTTCCGCCTAGATAGGATTGGCAATTTCTATAATATCATGCTGCAATTTATAACGACTTGCCAAGTGCTCACACAGTGCACGTACGCCATAGCGCTCCGTGGCATGATGCCCGGCGGCAAAAAAGTGAATATTCATTTCCTGCGCCACGTGAAAGTTCTGCTCCGAGGCCTCGCCGCTGAGATAGGCATCGAGACCGGCCTCCGCCGCCGCCTCGATATACTTTTGCGCCGCCCCCGTACACCAACCGATGCGCCTTATCGGCCGTGCGTCCCGCGCCGCAATATGCAAGGGTTCTCGTCCCAAGCTGTGCGCCACATGGCGCGCGAATTCCGCGCCTTCCATCGCCTGGGCCAGCTCGCCATACCAGGCGATACCCGATTCTGGACCGAAGCAACCTCTCACCTGCAGCCCCAGGATTCGCGCCAGCTGGGCGTTGTTGCCGTGTATCTCATGGGCATCCAGCGGTAAATGATAGGCCAGCAGGTTGATATCATGCTCAAGCAGCAATGCCAGGCGCCGTCGCTTCATGCCCACCACCGCGGCCGCCTCGCCCTGCCAGAAATAGCCGTGATGCACCAGCAAGGCGTCGGCCCCCGCGGCCAAGGCCGCTTCCACCGCGCTGAAACTGGCGGACACCGCGCTGGCCAGGATGCGGATCTCGTCGCGCCCCTCCACCTGTAAACCGTTGGGGGCATAATCCCGAAAACGATCGATCTGCAGCAATTCATTGGTATAAGCTACTAATTCGTCCCGTTTTACCATGCGCTTTTCCTTTGGTTACGCTAAAATTTACAGTTGAGCTGGCGCGGGTGGCGCTCAGGCACTCGCGCCTCCCGCCCGGTAGTCGATAAGGATGAGGGTTAGTGCACATTCCCAGACCCCGAGTAATATATTGATGTCACCGCGTAAAATATTCGTCTTCCTGCTGGATGCCACCCTGGCCGGGCTGGCATTCGCCTTTGTGCTGCTGCTGCTGTTTCGTCCAGAGACCTTCAGCAATCACACCACGGTAACGATCCAGGAGGCGCCGCCACACCCGGCGACAAACGTGCCAACTGCCGGCCCCTCCGGCCCTACCGCATCCTACGCCAATGCCGTACAGGCCGCCGCCCCCGCGGTGGTGAACATTTATACTACCAAGGTCGTCACCCAACGCGGTCCTGCTTTTTCGGACGACCCGTTTTACCGGCGGTTTTTCCAGGGCGATTCGGGGGTTCCGCGGCAACGCCTGGAATCCAGCCTGGGTTCCGGCGTCATCATCAGCACCCAGGGCTATATCCTGACCAACAACCACGTCGTCGACGGCGCGGATGAAATCCAGGTCGCCCTCACCGACGGCCGCAGCGCCTCGGCCTCCGTAGTCGGCACCGACCCGGAGACCGACCTGGCATTGTTGAAGGTTGACCTCACCAACCTCCCTACCATCGTCTTCGGCCATGCCGATGAATTACGGGTAGGGGACGTGGTGCTCGCCATCGGCAATCCCTTCGGCGTGGGTCAGACTGTCACCCAGGGCATCGTCAGCGCCACCGGTCGTCAGCAGTTGGGCATCAGCACCTTTGAGAATTTCATCCAAACCGATGCCGCTATCAATCCGGGTAATTCCGGGGGCGCCTTGATCAACACCGAAGGGCAGCTGACCGGGATCAATACCGCCATCTTTTCCCGCTCCGGCGGTTCGCAGGGGATCGGCTTCGCCATTCCGGCCAACCTGGCCAAAACGGTCATGGAACAGATACTCAAACAGGGAAGAGTCATTCGCGGCTGGCTGGGGATCAATGCTCAGGATATCACCCCGGATCTGGCGGAAACCTTCGGGATCCACAACCACCAGGGCGCCATCGTCTCGGGCGTCTATCCGGGCAGCGCCGCCGATCACGCCGGCCTGCTACCCGGTGATGTGTTGATGGCGGTCGATGATAAGACCGTGATCGACGCGCGCTCCGCTATGAACATCACCGCCTCACTGGCGCCGGGCTCGCGAGTGGATCTCGCGATTATTCGCCAGGGTAAATCCCTGGCCCTGCACGCCACCATCGGCGAACGTCCGCCGGTCAAGAGGCAATAGCCCCCTCAAGCGGGCGACACCCCTACGAAGGCGTCTGATTCTCGTTTTCTTCCTTCACGACGCCGACGGCATCAGGCTCTTCTCCCGTGTCATCGCGCAATACCAAAACCCGCGAAAAGAACAGGCCCAACTCAAACAACAGCCACATCGGCACCGCCAACAAGGTTTGCGAGATCACGTCCGGCGGCGTCAGCACCGCACCAATGACGAATACCGCGATGACTACGTAAGCACGCTTCGCCGCCAAGGCGGCGGGCGTGGTGATACCCGCCCACACCATCAAAATGATGGCGACCGGCACCTCAAAGGCCAGGCCAAAGGCAAAAAAGATCGTCAGGGTGAAATCCAAATACTTGCTGATATCGGTCATCACCGTCACCCCCTGGGGCGCGGCACTGACCAGAAAACGGAAGGCCAGCGGAAACACCACAAAATAGGCAAAGGCGATCCCGCTGTAGAACAGGACGATACTGGAAATCAACAAGGGTATGGCAATACGTTTCTCGCGGCGATACAGGCCCGGCGCGATGAAGCGCCAGAACTGATGCAGGATATATGGCATCGACAGGGCAATGGCCAGGACAAACACGAATTTGAAGGGGGTCAGGAATGGCGAGGCGACCTCCGTGGCGATCATGGTCGCACCGCTGGGCAAGCGCTCCAACAGCGGCTGGGCCAGCCAGGAATACAACTGATTGGTGAAGGGAAACAGCACCGCGAACACCAGTAAAACACCCAATATCATGCGCAACAAGCGATTGCGCAACTCGACGAGGTGCATCATGAAGGGCTGCTCTTGCTGCGGGCTATATTTAGGACTGCGACGATCCATGGTCTTGCTTGGCGGCGGGAGCCGGGCTGTCTCCGCCTACGGCGGGGGAATTCTTTTCAGCGGTGCCGCTGCCGGCTTCGGCATCTTGCTCCGGGGCGGACGGCGGTACGGCACGGCGGTGGGGGTCAAGCTCTTTGTGGAGTTCGGCGATCTCCATCTCCTTGGTCATCAGGCGCTTGATCTCATCGGCCTTATTGATCTCGCGTTCGAACTCGGTCTTGACGGCGCCCATGAATTGGCGGGCCTTGCCCAACCAAGAGCCGATGTTACGCACCAGCGCAGGAAACTCCTGCGGCCCCACCACCAGCAGGGCGATGACCGCGATCAATACTATTTCCGAGAAACCGATGTCAAACATGACCGCGCCGTCATGTCTTGGTCTTGCTGGATTCTTTACTCGTCACTTCACCTTCGATGGTGGTACCGGATTGGTTATGCTCGACATGCTCCGCGGCTTGAGCCTCCCCGGCGTCCTTTTCATCACCCATGGCACTGCGGAAACCTTTGACGGCACCGCCCAGGTCGCTGCCAAGGGTGCGCAAGCGCTTGGCGCCGAACAGCAGCAAGACGATCAACAGAATAATCAACAACTGCCAAATGCTAATGCCCATCTCAGCTCTCCCTATAAGTCGTCATTGCGCGAACCGTCGCCCGATCGTCGATCACGCTCTACGGCCGCATCTTCCCGCCATTCTACACGGACGTGCGGCGCACACCCACTATCACGCCGTCAAAAACACCGTATCGCCTTGAATTCTCGAATAACAAATTATTTATTGTGCTTGCGCGACGCCTTTTCTTCCACACCGGACACACCGAATCGCCGCGCCAATTCGTCCAAAACCTGCTCAGGGCGCAAACCCTGTTGAGCGAGCAACACCAAGGTATGAAACCACAGGTCGGCGGTCTCATAGATGATCTTGTCCGCCGCGCCATCTTTAGCCGCCAGCACCGTCTCGGTCGCCTCTTCGCCGATCTTTTTCAAGATGGCGTCCAGGCCCTTGGCGTACAGGCCCGCGACGTACGAATCGGCGGGGTCGGCATGCT
>Ga0210074_1000630_pt1 | contig 12020 bp, 14 predicted proteins | sample China_Galinas_Co_FD_184860 | JGI IMG/M metagenome (GOLD analysis project Ga0210074, IMG submission 184860) | Wetland microbial communities from San Francisco Bay, California, USA, that impact long-term carbon sequestration -... | ecosystem: Environmental > Aquatic > Marine > Wetlands ... | reverse complement strand
AAAGGTAAGCCAAACGCCTGACCGATCCGAAGCAAGTATTTCGAGCAGTAGCCTGCTAAGATACCCGCCTCTACTAAACTGCCGTCTCGAAACCAACAGGTCTTAAGAATGACTAAACGCCATATCCTGCTAACATGCCTTGCAATCATTTTTGCTTTTGTTTCAGAGCCTTCAATTCCAGCTCAAGTTCCACAGGCCGACCCTGATAAAGCCCTGGTCGTTTTTTACCGGGTAAAAATTTTTAAGGGCGGTGCAATTCGTTTCAATGTGCATCATGCAAATGGCGTGCTTGGAACTTTGAACAATGGAAGTTTTTTTTACACCTATCTCGAACCGGGCCAACATACATTCTGGGCTCAGGTCATTTCTCAAGATTCCATTACGCTGACATTACAAGCAGGCAAGACTTACTATGTCAAGGGCGAAACAAAAGTGGGGATCTATGCAGGGCGACCTGGATTTGTTGCGGTTTCGGAAAGCGAGGCGAAGGCTGATCTGGCAAAGCTGTGACACAGATTCCGCTGCTGGCCGGGAGCGGTGATTGCAAGGATTGAAAACGCCGGTCTTGAACTGTCCACTCGACGGGAAGCTGCCGGAAAGCCCCATCATACTGAAATGACTTTCCTGCCTTCGACTTGCAGGACATCCGCCTGAATTATTTGTGCTTGCCCTTGATGGTTTTAATTTCGTCTTCGGTAAGGTCAGGTAAGGTTTCAGTGTCCGTGATCCCGAGTGCCTTGCGCTGGGCGAGACGCCAGCGTTTCAGACGTTCGCCGATATTCGCCTCGTAGCCCTGGTTGGAGGGTGTGTAGAAATAAGTGCCGAGCACATCTCCTGGCAGGTACTGCTGCGCTGCGTAGTGTTCCGGTTCGTTGTGAGGGTACACGTACCCGTCGCCATGGCCGAGCGCCTCGGCGTCGCGGTTGGCGTCCTGCAAGTGTTGGGGAATCTGCACCTTGCCTTCGTCTTCGATTTTTCGGTAGGCCTTGAAATAGTGAGTCGCGGTGTTGGATTTTGGCGCGGTGGACAGATAAAGCGTGGCGTGCACGAGCGGGTACACGCCTTCGGGCAGGCCGACGTAATCAAACGCCTGGGCCGCCGCGTTGGTGACGACCAGGCCCATGGGGTCGGCCATTCCGATGTCTTCTCCTGCGAGGATCAACAGCCTGCGCATGATGAACCGGGCGTCCTCCCCGGCGTACAGCATCTTGGCCAGCCAGTAGAGTGCGGCGTCGGGGTCCGAGCCGCGCACGGATTTGATGAAAGCGGAGATCGTGTCGTAGTGTGCGTCGCCGTCCTTGTCGTACAGCACCGCGCGGCGCTGGATCGACTCTTGTGCGACCTCCAGCGTAATGTGGATGGTTTCGTCCGCGCCCGGCGGAGTGGATTCGACCGCAAGCTCCAGTGCGTTCAGGGCGTTGCGCACGTCCCCACCAGAGACGCGGATCAGGTGGGTGCAGGCTTCCTCTTCAATCCGGATCTTGCGGGTTCCGTAGCCCCTTTCGGGGTCGCTGAGCGCCCGCTCGAGCAGGTCTCGCACATCTTCATCCGCGAGCGGCTTGAGCTGGAAAATCCGGGACCGCGAAACCAGGGCGCCAATGACCTCGAAGTAGGGGTTTTCGGTCGTTGCGCCGATCAGCGTGAAGGTGCCATTTTCGACGTGGGGGAGAAGCGCGTCTTGCTGCGCCTTGTTCCAGCGATGAACCTCATCGACGAAGAGAATGGTTTTCTGCTGGTGGAATTTGCGCCGTTCCTGGGCCTGTTTGATGGCTTCCCTGAGCGCCGCCACGCCGGACAGCACAGCCGAGATCGTTTCAAAGTGCGACGCGGTCCTGTGGGCGATGATCTGGGCGAGGGTGGTTTTCCCGGTCCCGGGCGGCCCCCAAAAGAGGATCGAGGAGAACAGACGGTCGGATTCGATGGCACGCCGGAGCAGCCGACCCTCGCCGATGATATGGTCCTGGCCGACATACTCATCGAGCGTGCGCGGGCGCATCCGGGCTGCAAGCGGCGCCTCGGCGTCGAGCCGTTGGTTCATCGCGTGGTCGAAAAGACTCATGCGGTAATTTTATCATCCAGGGACATCAAGCTCGATGATTGGGCCGACAGTTATTCTCAATCTCCCTGTTGATTTCAGGATGATCGGCGTATCGGCTGGCCGAACGCAGACATCGATAAAATTAATCAACCTGCCCGCTTTTATTACCCTTTCGCATAAAATTGTCCAGCTTGTCGATTACCTCATCAGGTTCGATCAGATCCATCACGCCGGGAAACTCGATGCGCTGTCCCCAGCGCAGATCGCCCGGCGCCTTTTTTCTGAACCGGCGTGCCGCCTCGCCATATTTGTCGACACACAGGTCGAGGCTGTTGTATGGCCCGGAGCGGTTGCTTGGGGTGGCCGCGTAGAGCCCGATGACCGGCGTGCCGACTGCCGATGCCAGGTGTGCGGGCCCCGAATCCGGTGAGATCACGACCGCGGCCTGTTTCAGCAACGCCACGGACTGACGGATCGTATCCTTGCCGATCAGGTTTTGCGCCGGGTTGCGCATCGCGGCCTCGATCTCCCGGCCGGTTTCGACTTCCAGGGCGGAAGGCCCGCCGGTCAGCACGACGCGCATCGACAGTTCCGAAATGGCGTGGTCGGCCACCTGCGCGTAATACCCGGCGCGCCAGTTGCGCAGCGGATGGCTCGAACAGGGGCTGATCATCAGGATCGGGGCGCCGTCACCCAATGTTTCCTTCGCCCAGTTAATGTCTTGCGCGGAAACCGGCAGGTTCCAGACAGGCGGTTCCCCGGGCGCGCCCAGCGCCCGTGCAAATTCTAGGAAGGCATCGACCTGGTGTTGCCCGGGCACGCTGCGCACGGATTCGTTGATGAACCACTGGTGGCGGTCGCGCCAGCGGGGCCTGTCCCAGCCGATGCGGCGTTTTGCCCTGACCAGCGTGCTGAGCAGGTTGGCCCGGGCCGCCACCTGCATGTGCAACAGGACGTCGAAAGTGCGGCCCTGCAGCGTTTTCTTCAGTTGCCGGACCGCGCCAAAACCGCCTTTCTTGTCGAACACGATCAACTCGACGCCATCCAGTCCCGCGAGCAGGCGTGCTTCGAGTTTTCCGATAATCCAGGTGATCTGCGTCTGCGGCAGGTGCTTGCGTAGGGCGTGGATGACGGGCACGACGTGGGTGACGTCCCCGATCGCCGACAAGCGCATAATGCAGATGGAAAAATCAGACACCCAATACCCCTGGAAGAGAGAAAACAGCAAACGTCCCACTAGCTTGACGGCATATTGCACCAGTCATCAAATCAAATGCAAATGAGTGCCGGACTACAGGGGGCAACGGCAGCATGTGAAGGTAACAGCACGGGGCCGTGTGCTTTAGAATAGGGGGCTGATGAATCACCAGATACACAATGAAGAATCGTGGGCCGTCACGTATGATGCCGACCTTCTCGAAGCGCCGGAACCGAAGCAATTCAGCGCCGATTTCTGGCGTTCACGGCAGGCGCTGAACGGCGAGGCTGCCGGACGCGGCAGCGCATGGTTTATCCAGGCGCCCTTTGGACCGGTCGTGCTCAGGCGCTACCTGCGGGGCGGGTGGGCCGCGTATTTGAGCCGCGAGCACTATTTTTTTGCGGGTGTTTCGACGTCCAGGCCCTTCAGGGAATACCACCTGCTGGCCGCCATGCACGCACTTCAACTGCCGGTGCCGCGGCCGGTCGCCGCCCTGTGCCAGCACCGGGGCATGTTTTCGACAGGTGCGATCATCACCGAACGTCTCATGGACACGGAACCGCTGGCGGATGTACTGGGTGGTGAGCACACCGACAAGGACGTCTGGAAGGCCGTCGGCGCGTGTATCCGCCGCTTTCACGATGCGGGCATCTGGCACGCAGACCTGAATGCCCGCAATATTCTGCTCGACGCTGATTCACGCGTGTTCCTGATAGATTTTGACCGGGCGCGGTTCAACCCCGGTGAAGGCGTCAACGGCAAGGGTAATCTGAAGCGCCTTAAGCGTTCACTGGCCAAGCTCTGGCCTGGTGCGGAAGACAAGTCGATAAAAGATGCCTGGGAGAATCTGATGGCTGGTTACGATGAATAGCAGCGCACTGAGAATGATAAAATCGCAACGGCTGCAACTGGTCGCGGCGACGCCTGAACTGATCAGGAAGGATATTCAAGGACACGCCGCCCTGAGCGAAGCCCTGGACGCGATTGTTCCGGAATCCTGGCCGCCCGACCTGTACGGTTCCAGGGCGATGCAATTCGCACTCACGCAGCTGGACGAAATCTCCGAGCGCGGCTGGTGGTTCTGGTACCTGCTGACTGCCGGCAACCCCTCTGAGCTGGTTGGAATCTGCGGTTTCAAAGGACGCCCGGATGCATCCGGATCGGTCGAAATAGGCTATTCCATTCTCGCCGACCATCAACGCCGGGGGTATGCCACCGAGGCGGTAGCCTGCCTCGTCGGCTGGGCGTTCTCGCATTACAACGTCAACGAGGTCAGCGCAGAAACCTTTCCGCACCTCACACAGTCCATCCAGGTTCTGAAGAACAACGGCTTCGAACTCACCGGGCCGGGTTCGGAAACGGGCGTCATCCGCTACGCAATAAAGCGCAGCAAATTGAATTCGTGACGGCGCCTGCGGGCCCGGGTCAGCCCCTTTTGCCGTGCCCCGCCGTCTTTAGCGATGCGTCCTGGTCACCGGTACACAGGTTGCTGAGCCGCAATTCCGAGGTGTCACGCAACTGCAGGTTGCGGTAGCGGTATTTCAGGGCGTCCTCGTCGTGTACGGCCCACAAGTCCGGGTTGGCGCGGTACTCGTCGCAATAGGTGAGAAAACGTTCCTTCATGTACGGGTATAGCCACGCATCGTAATTGTTGATGTTGAGCGCTTCGTCCCAGTAGTCGTTGACATGGTCGGCGAAGTCAAACGTTCGTTGCATGATCCAGTGGTCTTTGTCCCAGGCGAGTATGGCCGGCTTGCCGGGGATGAAATTGTCGGAGAAAAGACTGCGGTAAAAACGATAACCCTCGTAATTTGCCACCAGGTCGGCATTCGAGTAGGAGCCGGTGGTCATCTGGCCGAATATGGCGCGTTCGGTATAGGCGGAATGCTCGGCCGCCTTGGCCTCGTCACCCATTTTCACCCAGCGCCGGTAGAACTTGCGCCCCTGGGAAAGGAAATGTCCGAGCTTGTCGGTACCGATCAGTACGTTATTGATTTTCATGGTCGGACCCACGCCAAACAGCCCTGCGACCCGCGTTGCGTGCAGCGGCTGGTCGCTGTAGATCGAATCGTGCGGCGGGGTCGAAAGCCGTTCCACCTCCCTGGAATTCATGGCGAACCGTTCCAGTTTGTCCACCCAGTGTTTGCCGCCGATCCGGTGATAGATCCCGTCCACGATTTTCATCTCGTCACGTTCGCCATAGGTATCGATGACGACGCTCGCGATCGCCTGGGTGACCTCGTAGTTCATCAGGGACGTGGAGTCCTTGATATGCTGCTGGCGGTTGCTGAACTGATCGGTCTCGTAAGCCCCGACGATTGCCGGGGCCGAGAGGGTCAAAAGAAATGTCAGTAAGAGCCGGACGCTCATACTGCTATTTTAGAATCGGAAGACGAAATTGAACAGCGTGTGGTTGCGGGCGCCAAATCCGTATTCGAGTCTGAGGGCGGCTCTGTCGGTAAATGCATATCCTGCGCCGACCACGTAATTCCACCTGTCCTTGGTTTCCAACTCCACCGCGAATGGAACCGGCCCTATGTAAGGTAAATCGAAGTTGCCGCTGTGGGTTTCATCGGTTTTCAGGTACATGCTGCCAACCCAGAACCGCCAGCTGTCCCGGATCAGGCCGATACGTGGTTGCACCGAGGTCGACTTGACTTTCGAATCAAGGTCGCCACTGGTGTTGGTTTTTGTAAAGGCCGTAGTGACGGAGGCGAACCAATTTTTCGACCCGTAGGCCAGCGTGAAACCGCCGCCGTAGACAGTGCCGTCGAACTTGACTGGCAGGTCTCCCAGGGAAATGGGCAGCCCCTCTATATCCGCCTGGCTAAAGTCTACGACCGTATCGATCTTTACCCTGCCCAAAATGCCAAAGACCCTCAGGAAAGGCAGTATCCAGGCATCCGCCTGGATATCGATGTGCTGGACTTCGTTGGTCACCTTGATCTTCGAGGGATCACCCAGCGAAACGCCCGGAAGGGCGAATGTGAGGCTCTTGATATCGTAATTCTGGTCCATGGTGTACAAATCCCCACCAATACCCCATGGACGCGGTAGCTGTATGTCCTCTCTCACCTTGTCCTTTAGGAAAGGCAGTGCGGAATCTGCCGACGACGATAATGGAATCAACGCTGCAAGTAAAAGTATCAGGCCTCGCATATTCTTCTCCAATTATATTCAGCCGGGTGCGATTATATCTCGTAGACCCTAAATTGCACTAACTTCCCGGAATCTGGCGCCCGACAGATGCCAAGCCGATGAATCCATGACTTCAGATCTATTGCTCTATTTTTAGAAGGTATTAAAATGATATCACTATGATATTAAGGAGCAGATGATGATCAAAGAAATTCAGAAAAAATATGCATCCGGTTACCTGGCGTTGTTTATCTTGCCGGTCCTGTTCATCGCCAATGGTTACATGTTTTTCAAGGCGGTTCAGGCGGCGAATTTTCCGCTCGTGGTCGTACATGTCCTGGTCGCAGTCGTCTTGCTCATCTGCTTCGGTGGTTTTTTCATGGTGCAACCGAACCAGGCCAGGGTGTTGACCCTGTTTGGCACCTACGTCGGCAGCGCCCGTGACACCGGCTTGCGCTGGGCCAACCCCTTTTACGCCAAGAAAACGGTGTCGCTGAGGGTGCGTAACTTCGACTGCGATCCGCTCAAGGTCAACGACAGTTCAGGCAACCCGATCGAGATTGCCGCCGTGGTTGTCTGGAGGGTGGTCGACTCGGCGGAAGCGAGCTTCGAGGTCGATGACTACATCAGCTTCGTCGAAATCCAGACCGAGGCGGCCTTGAGAAACCTGGCCACCAGCTACCCGTATGAATCCCACGGCGAAGATGAGATCGCGCTGAGAAGCAACCAGCAGGAGATCGCCGAAAAGCTCAAGCTGGAGGTCCAGGACCGCCTGCACAAGGCGGGCGTCGAGGTCATCGAGGCGCGGATCAGCCACCTCGCGTATGCGCAGGAGATCGCCAGTGCAATGCTCAAGCGACAACAGGCCCAGGCGGTCGTCGCCGCCCGGCGAACGATCGTTGACGGTGCGGTCGGCATGGTCAAGATGGCGCTGGACGATCTGAAGCGACAGGAGGTCCTGGATCTGGATGATGAGCGCAAGGCGGCGATGGCAAGCAATCTGCTGGTCGTCCTGTGCGCACAGGAAAACGCCCAGCCGGTATTGAATACGGGCTCCCTGTATAGCTAGGGCCGTTTGTCCATGCCTAAGAAAAGGGCATTTCCGCTGCGTATCAGCGAGGATATCTGGCAGGCGCTGCGCCGCTGGTCGGACGACGAGTTGCGCAGTGTCAACGCCCAGATCGAATACCTGCTCCGCGACGCCCTGCGCAAGTCGGGGCGAATGCCGCAGGATGCGGATGAAAAAAAACCGGGCGCCGGCAGGAAATAGCCTGCATTTTGCGGCGTTTCGCGGCGCCCGGGCGACCATCACCCTGCCGTTCGCCTTGCCAGGCCGAAACCTGCCCTGGCCCCGTCGGCCGCAAGCCCGGCCTGACCGGGGTCATTGCCCCGGAGTTCTGTTGAACCCGCGCAGGTAGGCGAGCCATCCTATCAGCGTGATACCCGCCCAGACATGCGCGTGACCGGCAGCCGGCCCGTAGCGGTATGACATCGCCAGGGTCATCGCGAGCCCCAGCCCACAGATGATGCTGTAGCCGAGGGCGGTATGGCGTGTGTGCCTTGTTTTGGACCACCACGCCCCGGCAAGAAAGAGTGCTGGTCCCGAGACGCACAGGATCAGTCCGATCCAGGACAGCAGCGGCTGCGTTCCACTGCCCGACCGGACGAGCGCATACACACCTGCGAATGACAACCAGGCGACGAGAACGGTGGTGAATACCGGTTTTGGCAAGTTCAATGTGGTGAACTCCGGGGTGACGTGTGAAAATACCGCAATTGTACAAGGGTTCGCGCCGGCGCGAGCTGAATGCCGCCGGGCCCGGGCCTGCCGGTGGGCGCCATGGCGTGCCCCGCCAGCCTGTTAACCTGTCCACGGAGTAGAGTCATGAAGCGAAAATATTTTCTGTCGATGATCCTGGTGTTGCTGACTGTGCCGCTGACGGCCTCGGCTGTCAAAAAGGATTGCTTTCCGCCGGAGCAAATACCCGGCAACGCGTTCCCGATGGTCAAGCTAGAGACCAGCATGGGCGATATCGTCGTCGAATTGAACCGTATGCGCGCACCGGCCTCGACCAACAACTTCCTCCGCTACGTGCTCGAAGGTGAATACGACGGCACCATCTTTCACCGCGTCATGCCGGGTTTTGTCGTGCAGGGTGGCGGCTATACAAAAGATATCGAGGAAAAAACCGAGCACGAAGCGATTTTCAACGAATCCGGCAACGGCTTGAAAAACATCACCGGCAGCATCGCGATGGCGCGTTTCGACGACCCCCACAGCGCCACCCGGCAGTTCTATTTCAACATGAATAACAATACCAGCCTGGATCCGAATTCGCGCAGCTGGGGCTACGCGGTCTTCGGCCTGGTGGTGTCCGGCATGGAAGTACTCGAAGCGATTTCCGATGTCGAAACCGGTTACAGCGAGGCGCTCGATGCGGAAGACGTGCCCCTGGTCCCGGTCATCCTGATCAAGGCCAGCGTGCAGGAATGAACCGCCTGCCGGGAGTTGCATGTTCCACAGGTGGGCTCCCAAGGCATAACCCCTGATGGGTTGGGGTGAGTTCTTTGCATTGAGCAGTGCGATGGTCTGGGCCCTTGCCGTCATCCTGTTTCGGCGCTCGGGTGAAACCCTGCCGCCATTCGAACTGAACCTGTTCAAAAATTTCGTCGGCCTGGGTTTGCTGGTTCCGACGATCCTGCTGTTCGAAGGCCTGGAATTGCCCGAGTACACGCTGAACGAACTGGTGCTGGTGTTCGTCTCCGGTCTGCTCGGCATCGCGGTGGCGGATACCTGGTATTTGCGCGCGTTGAACATGATGGGCGCCGGCAGAACGGGTATCGTTTCGAGCCTGTTCAGCCCTTTTGTCATCTTGTTGTCGGCCGTATTCCTGGGTGAACGGCTGGGTCCATGGCAGTGGCTTGGTTTCCTGTCGGTGATGTCCGGCGTTTTGCTGGTCACCTGGCGTTCCAACCGGATGGTCATCGATACGGCGGATGTCAAAAAAGGCGTCGTATACGGCGCCGGCGCGGTTTTCATGATGGCCGCCGGCGTCGTCATGGTCAAAGAAATACTCGAAACGCGATCGTTCCTGTGGACCGTCGAACTGCGCATGGTGGGTGGCGCTGCCGGCATGTTGCTGTATATTCTGTTGTATTCGCGGTGGCAGAGTGTCAAAAGCAATTTCAGCAAGCCGCAGGCATGGCCCAGGGTCACGTTCGCCGCGTTCCTGGGCTCCTATTTCGCGCTGATCCTGTGGTTGTTGGGATACAAGCTGATCGATGCCTCGGTCGCCTCGGTGCTGAATGAAACCAATGTGGCGTTCATCGTGTTCCTGGCCTGGCTGATGCTGGGCGAGCAGCTCAACCGGCGCAAGCTGGCGGGTTTGTGCCTGACGCTGGGTGGTGTGATCATCATGATGTCGGTGTGACGGCCTGCAACAGGGTTGACGCCGGATATACGTGAGAAAATGGATGCAGAATACCAGGTACACCAATAAGTGGATATTGAGCCTGCTGTTGTTGCTGGTGGCGGTATTTTCGCTGACGCCGGTCATCGATCAGCGCGCCGCCACGGATTATGAGCAGATATTCCAGCGCGCCTTTGTCACCTTTGCGCTGGCCAGGACTATCAACGGCGTGATATCCGTGCTCCAGGGCACTGAAATCGCCCTGCAACCTGCCGGCGTGGGCGTGACGCTGACGCCGGGCGAGATACTCGACCCGGTCAATGACCTGGTGGAGCGCTTTTCCTGGATCATGATGGGCGCGACCATTTCCCTCGGCGTGCAGAACGTGCTGCTGGACATCAGCGCCTGGTGGGTCATACAGGTGCTGGTCAGCGCACTGGCGGCGTGGTTGCTGATACGGGTGTGGTACCCGGGGCAGGGCGCACAGTTGAACCGGGTGTTGTTCCGCAGGGTATTCCCATTGCTGTTGTTCATACGTTTTGCCGTTCCGGTCATGTTGATCGCCAACGATCTGCTCTACCAGCAGTTCCTGGAACAGCGTTACCAGCAAAGCACCGAGGTCGTCACGGAGGCGGGCAGGGAACTGGAACAGATCCAGGCGGAAGTCAAAGCGGAAAGCCGGCAGAGCGATGATGTCGGCATGCTCGACTCCATCACGCGCGCCTGGAGCAATACGGTGGACGCCATGGACCTGTCCGGAAGACTGCAGCGTATCAAGACCCGTGCGGCGGAAGTGATCGAACACCTGATCCAGTTGAGCGTCGTGTTCGTGCTGCAAACCGCGATATTGCCGGTGGCCTTCCTGTGGTTTTTTACACAGGTCATCAAGCGCCTGTTCCGGCCCCTGAGTTTCAGGCGCGAAAGCGGGCAGGCATAGGCATCCGGCCCTCCCCCGGGGCCAAATTGCAAGGGCGTTACATCGCTTGCTTTACCTCCGTTGAAATTGACATATATGTCAAATAATGACACTATTGTCTAAATTTGACAGACCGGTCAAATTACCCTGTAAAAATGACAGGCCCCGCACGGCACGGGAACAAGTCCGTCGGCTGCCTGCCGGCAGGGAACCAGGGATTCCAGGCAGGGACAGGCTTTTTGGAACAAGGAGGATCTTATGGCGACATCCGGCCAGCCCATTGCGCGTGATGTGTCCATCCTCACGCGCGCCCTCGAAAAAATATTCCGCAAACTGATCCGGATGCTGCTCGGCAAGATTTCGCTGAAAAAACTCCAGGAAATGATCCAGTTGATTTTTATCGAGGAAGCCGAGGCGAAACTGAAAAAGGAATCGCCGGGGAAAAGCGTGGCGCTCGGCGACATCGCGCTCCAGACCGGCTTTGATACGCGAACCATCAAGAAGATCAGGGCCCACATCGCCCGGAGCAAACCCATTCACCAGGATGATGGCTTCCTCGATGGCTTCATGCCGCTGTTCAAGGTCTTTGACCTGTGGATGAACGACGCCAGGTTTTTCGACCCGGCGAGCGGAAAACCCCGGCGTCTCGACATCGAGGGCGGTGCGGGCAGTTTTGCGGACCTGGTCAAAACCGCCATCCAGTCCCGCGGACTCACCGCCCAGTCCGTGCTCAAGCGATTGAAGGAAATCGAGGTCGTGGACGTGGATAAGCGGAACGGCACCATCGTTCTGAAACAGGAGGACAACGTGTTCATCAGCAGGGACGACATGGATCTGCTGGAGGTCGGCCTGACCGCGATCGGCAACCTCGCAGGCACGATCTGCCACAACATCCGGCATCACCAGGACGACGAGGCAAAATACTTCCAGCGGGGTAGCTGGAACTACCAGTTCGATCCCGAAAACATCGATCGCGTGCGCAGCACCATTCACCGTTACCTGAGGAAAGTCGACGCCCAGTCGAGGGATTTGATCACTTCCCTGGCCGAATCGGAGAGTCAGAAGGGGCAGATCACCGCGGGTATCAGCATGTTCTACTTCGAGGAAGACCTTTCGGTCTGAGTGCGAATTCGCGCATAATTGGAGTGTCCCGGCAATCCGCGCCAGACGGCGCCGTCCGGTTTTATCCCTTTATGCCAGGCATGCTACAGGGTGTGCGGCAGTCGCGATGTCAGGCCTTCAGGTGTCCGCAATCCGGCTACGAAACGCCGGTAAATTTTCCTACAAATAAATAATTGACACATATGTCAATATATGACA
>Ga0210074_1000629_pt1 | contig 12057 bp, 8 predicted proteins | sample China_Galinas_Co_FD_184860 | JGI IMG/M metagenome (GOLD analysis project Ga0210074, IMG submission 184860) | Wetland microbial communities from San Francisco Bay, California, USA, that impact long-term carbon sequestration -... | ecosystem: Environmental > Aquatic > Marine > Wetlands ... | reverse complement strand
GGCGCTGGCGTATTTCGCGTATGACAAGTTCGTGGCCTCTGCCGGTCGCGGCGCCGCTACCAGCGAAACCGCGCAGCAACCCGATGTGCAACAGCCCCAGGAAGCACCGGCCGAGGCCGTGGAAGAAGCAAACTCCATCGCCGTCCTGCCCTTCGTCAACATGAGTTCCGACCCCGAGCAGGCGTATTTCGCCGACGGCATTTCCGAGGAAATTCTCAACACGCTGGCCCAGGTCAGCGAACTGAAAGTCGCGGGTCGTACCTCCTCGTTCGCCTTCAAGGGCAAGAACGACGACCTGCTCGCGATCGGCAAAGTGCTGCGCGTCAACCACATTCTCGAAGGCTCGGTGCGCAAATCCGGCAACCGCGTGCGCATCACCGCACAGCTGATCAAGGTCGATGACGGTTTCCACATGTGGTCGGAAACCTGGGACCGGGATTTGACCGATATCTTCGTAATCCAGGATGAAATATCCGCCGCCATCCTGGCGCAACTGAAAACCAAGCTGCTCGGCGAGCAACCGGTCACCGTCCAGACCGATACGAAAGCCTACGAACTCTACCTGCTGGCCAAGCAACGTATCTATGAGCGTAACCGGGCAAGCCTGGAAATGGCCGAAAAGCTGTTAACCGAGGCCATCACGATCGATCCGGATTTTTCACCCGCCTTTGCCCAGCTTGGAATAACCTACAATTTCTTGGGTGAGGACGGATACGGCACACTGCCGATTGATGTGGCAAGGGAGAAATCAAAACTCAACCTGGACCGGGCCCTGGAACTGAACCCGGACAATGCCGAGGCCCTGGCCGGTATGGGACTATATGTCACCAATTATGAACTGGATCATGAAAAAGCCATTGGTCTGCTGAAACAGGCCCTGGCGATCAATCCCAACCTGACAAATGCCAACACCTGGCTTGCAACTGAACTGGATACCATCGGAAAACTTCGGGCCGGACTGGAACTGCGCGAACAGATCTTTGCACGCGACCCGCTGCATCCACCAACGTTTGGCAATCTTGGACAGTCATACGCCGTCATGGGGCAAGCTGAGAAAGCCCTGGAAATGCTCGATGGATTGCAAGCCTACCTGCCAGGTGACGCAAAGCTCATGGAGGACTACGGCGAGGCTTACCTGATGACAGGTCAATTGGCCAAATCCCGGGGCTATTTCCGGCAAGCCTATGACAAAACGCCCAACGATGCGGTCACCCGTTTCTGGTACGGTGTGAACCTGCTCTTTTCACGGCAATACAAAACGACGGCTGAAATCACGACCGACCGGTTGGCAACACTGGCGCTGAGCCGCCAGGGCCGTGTCGAGGAGGGCTTGATCCTGGGCAACAAGGCCATCGGAGACGGACAAAATCCTGCGTTCTATTTTCTGGCGCTGGTCGAAAACGGCCGTTATGCCGAATTGATCAAGGTGCTGGAATCGCGTTGGTCCAGCCTGGATGATTTTTCCAGTAATTGGCCCGGAAGAAGCGGTTACGGCTACGCGGAGATGGGTTTGATTGCAGAGGCCTACCGTGAACAGGGCAACGAAGAAAAATTCGCCGACGCCATGCAGCACTTCAAGGCGGCACTGGATGCAGTGGTAGCAGAGGGCGCAGACAACCTTGCGTTAAGCCGTTCACTGGCGCAGTACGCCGTGCTGGCGGACGATTACGAAACGGCTATAAGCCTGTTGGAAAAAGCGTTTCGGCAGGGTTGGTATCTCGATACCGCCAATGCCAACGCCTGGCCTGTATTTAAAGTCCTCAACGGTGATCCGCGCTACGAAGCCGCCAAGTCGACCATGAATGCGCGTCTGCAGGAAGAGCTGAAAAAAATGGAACAGGAAAAGGGGTCAGGTTCATTTACTCAGAAAACCACCTGGCCAGTAGACACTGCGGGGGGTGAGTAAATGAACCTGACCCCTTTAACAACAAGCGGAGGCTCGGGTGAGCTTTTTTGAAGAACTGAAAAGACGAAATGTGTTCCGCGTCGGTATCGCCTATGCGGTATCCGCCTGGGTGCTGCTGCAGGTGGTCGACCTTGTGCTTGAAAATATCGACGCCCCGCCGATGGTGATGAAGATATTCATGCTGGCGTTGGCCATCGGTTTCCCGATCGCACTGATTTTTGCCTGGGCCTTCGAAATGACACCCGAAGGGGTCAAGCTGGAAAAACACGTCGACCGCAGCAAATCCATTACCCACGTGACCGCGCAGCGGATGAACCGCAATATCATCATCGCGCTGGCGATCGCCGTCATTCTCTTGCTGGTGGACAAGTTCACGCCTGGTACTGAAAGGGGGCCAGGTTCAATTTCCCCCCCGGAAACCCGGGTTACCGAAAGCACCGCGCAGGAGAAATTGGACCTGGCCCCTGCTGCGCAAAAATCGATCGCGGTATTGCCCTTTGTCGATATGAGCCCGCAGGGCGACCAGGGTTATTTCGCCGACGGCATTTCCGAGGAAATCCTCAACGTGCTGGTCAAGACCCATAGCCTAAAGGTGGCCGGCAGGACCTCTTCGTTCCAGTTCCGCGGCCGAAACGAGGACTTGCGCACCATCGGCGAGCAGCTCGGTGTCGAGAACATCCTCGAGGGCTCGATACGCAAGGCCAATAACCGCGTGCGCATCACCGCCCAGCTGGTCACGGCCAGCGACGGTTTCCACCTGTGGTCGGAAACCTATGACCGCGAGCTGACCGACATCTTTGCCATCCAGGACGAGATCGCCCGCGCCATCACCGACGCGTTGGCGATCGAACTGAACCTGGCGGATAGCAGCGAGAGTCTCGCTTCCGCCACTACCGGCAACATGGAGGCTTATGACCGTTACCTCGAGGCAAGGGGCCTGATCGCACAGCGCCGCGATTTCCTGCGCGCCATCGAGTTGCTCGACGAAGCGACGCAAATGGACCCGGAATTCGCCGAGGGCTGGGCTGCCAATGCGCAGGCCCACACGCTGTCCATCTATTACCTGAACATCGACAACAACAAGACAAAGGACACGGCCGAAATGCTCGCCAACCGGGCCCTTGAAATCGATCCGAACCTGTCGATGGCGCACTCGGTGCTGGGCGACATTTACCGCGATCGCAACCAGTGGGACAAGGCGCAGCAGAGTTACCTGCGGGCACTGGAGCTGAACGCGGACGACATAGAGGCCAACGAGCAATATGCCCAGATGCTCTGGCGCGCCAGTTACATTGCCAAGGCGTTCAAATACAGCGCCAGGGCCGTCGAACTCGACCCCCTGTCGCTGGTCAACCTGACCGTGCACGCTGCGCTTCGGTACATATCGGGCGACCGAGCCGAAGGCGTGGCGACCATGGACCGGGCGCTGCAGGGCGACACGACGCTGATGGACTACCCGTTGCGTGTAGCCATCAGCATGGCGATCAACGACGGCCGCATCGAGCGTGCCATCGAATTGACAACGGCGCTGTCACAAACCCAGTGGGCCCATTCCGGCGTGCCGGAAACGAATCAGCGCTTTGCTGAGTTTATTCCGCTGTTGAACTCCAGGGATGAAACGCTGGCATACCTCGCGGCCCACCTGGACCAGTACTTGACACTCGGGTTCACCAGCACCTGGCAGGTCGACTTGTTCTGGGCGGCGTATTACGGCGACTACGCGCTGGCCGAGAAGATCATGGACGCGGGCACAAAGGTCGATGAACAGTTGGGGCTCCTCGATACGACCTGGTTCTTCAACTATCCGATCATGAGCCCATTGTTCAATACCGAACCCTACAAACGCCTGGTGCGCAGAATCAACCTGGAGGATTTCTGGCGCAAAAACGGCTTTCCCGTCAACTGCAGACCGGTTGGAGATGACGATTTTGTCTGTAATTGATAAGAATAGGGGTCAGGTTCATTTTCCCCTTTTCAGGACTTTCAGATTGCAAAAGCAGTTTCCGGGGGAAATGAACCTGACCCCTATTCTCTCGAACTGGCGGAGACGTTGATGAGTTTTTTTAATGAACTCAAACGCAGGAATGTCTTCCGCGTGGCCATCGGTTATACGATTACGGCCTGGCTGCTGCTGCAGGTGGTCGACCTGGTGCTGGATAATATCCACGCGCCTGACTGGGTCATGCAGGTCTTCATGCTGGCGCTGGCCATCGGATTTCCGTTGGCGGTGTTCTTTGCCTGGGCGTTCGAGATGACGCCGGAGGGCGTCAAGCGCGAGTCCGAGGTTGACCGTTCACAATCCATCGCCCGGCAAACCGGCCGCAAGATGGACCGAAATATCATTATCGCGTTGACCCTGGCACTGGCTTACTTCGCCTATGACAAGTTCCTCGCTTCGGCCCCGGAGACCGTGCCACCTGCAACAGCCCAAACGGAAAAGGGGCCGGGTCCATTTTCCCGGGAAGCCACCCAGTCGAGTAATGCCGAAACCGCCGGAAACGCAAGCCAGGCCGCTTTTCCGGCAACACCGGATGAAAAATCAGTTGCCGTGCTGCCATTCGTCAACATGAGCGACGATGCGGAAAACGAGTACTTTTCCGATGGCATATCCGAAGAGTTACTCAACGTGCTGGTGCGGGTGAAGGGCTTGCGCGTACCGTCGCGCACTTCTTCGTTTACCTTCAAGGGCAGTGACAAGAAACTGGCGGAGATTGGCAGGGAATTACAGGTCGATCACATTCTCGAAGGCAGCGTGCGCAAATCCGGTGACCGTATCCGCGTGACCGCCCAGCTGATCGAGGTGAGCACCGATACCCATCTCTGGTCTGAGACCTATACCCGCCAGCTCGACGACATCTTCGCGGTACAGGACGAGATCGCCCAAGCGATTGTCAGCGCGCTCAAGGTCACATTGACCGGCAACGACCAGGCGCCGATCCAGACCCGCTCTACCGCCAGTGTAAAGGCTTACAACAAGTACCTGCTCGGCCGCCACCTGTGGAACCAACGCGCGCCGGCATCATTGCTCGCCAGTGTCGAACCGCTGCGCGAGGCGATAGCACTGGACCCTCAGTACGGGCGCGCCTGGGAGGCGCTGGCGGACGCCTATGTACTCATACCCGAATACCGTTCCGGGAGCATCCGCGAGTACATACCACTGGCCCACGAGGCCATCGACAAAGCGCTTTATATCAACCCGAAATCCGCCCCTGCGCTAACCACCTCAGCATATATCGAGTTCATGTATGACTATGACTTCGAGGTCGCGCGGAAAATGTTTACCAGGGCCATAGAAATCGACCCGGGCTATGCGACGGCGCACCAGTGGTACGGAGAGTTATTGGCGACCGAGCGCAAGCTGGATGCCGCGTTGGATCAGCTCAGGCTGGCGCGAATGGCCGATCCGCTGGCGCACATCATGCCGCATGATATGGGATGGTTCCTGATGTGGACTGACAGGAGTGATGAAGCCGAGCAGTATTTTCAGGAATCGATCGAGTTAAACCCGAACTTTCAGAATGCGTACCGAAACCTGGCGCAGCTGCAAATGAAGGATGGCCGCTTTGATGCGGCACGCGAAAACATTCGCAAGGCGTTTGCAATCATGAATTTGGACCCTGCCCCCGATCTCGCCGTCGTTGACGCGCTTGAAAACCCGGCATTGAGGGCAAAAGCAATTGCCTTGGTTTTGGCGGATGACCAAACGCCCGATGGCACGATGGGCAAAGCCCGGATGCTGATGTTCCTGGATGCACCGGAACTCGCACTGGACAGTCTCGAAAAGGGATTCGAGCAAGGCGACTCCTACGCGGTGCACATGAAACGTATGGATATCTATGACCCCCTGCGTGACAACCCGCGTTTCCAGGCATTATTGGCTAAGATGAATTTGTGGCCATGAATATCCTCAGTCCAAGCGCAGGGCAGACCCTGGTATCCGGCAAAATTCGCAGCCTGAACCGCGACGAAGTGAGTATTCATACCCACTGCTACGGAGACACCCGATGAGTTTTTTCAATGAATTGAAACGCCGCAACGTCTTCAAGGTGGGCGTGGCCTACATCATCATCACCTGGCTGCTGGCCCAGGTGGCCGATTTGATGGCGGACAACTTCGGCGCTCCCGACTGGGTGATGAAAACGTTCCTTGGTTTCCTGCTCATCGGCTTTCCGCTGGCCATTTTCTTCGCCTGGGCGTTCGAACTGACCCCCGAGGGCGTGAAGCGGGAAAAGGACGTCGACCGTTCGCAATCCATCGCGGCGCAAACGGGTCAGAAACTGAACTACACGATCATGTTTATCATGGCGCTGGCGTTGGCCTGGTTTGCCTGGGACAGGTTTGGCGCCACACCTGAACCAGTCGTGCCGGTTGAAGAAACGTCAGTTGCCGTCTCGGAACCTGCCGGGACGCCCGCGACAGCCGACAAATCCCTCGCAGTGCTGCCATTCGTGGCGATGAGCAGCGGCGTGGACGACGAATACTTCGCCGACGGCCTGACCGAGGAAATCCTCAATTCGCTGGCGCAGTTGCCGGAGTTGCTGATCACCGCGCGCACCTCGTCGTTTCACTTCAAGGGCCAGGAAATCCCGGTACAGGAAATCGCCAAAACCCTCGGCGTGCAGCACATCGTCGAGGGCTCGGTAAGGCGGTCCGGCGACCGCCTGCGAGTCACCGCGCAGCTGATCCGGGCCGCCGACGGTTTCCACCTGTGGTCGGAAAATTACGACAGCACCTCCGGCGACACCATCCAGGTGCAGGAGGATATCGCTGAAAAGATCGCCGAGGCCATGGAAGTGGTGTTGGATGACGATAAGCGCGAGGCCATGCGCCAGGCCGGTTTGCGCAACGTGGAGGCCTTCGTCGATTACCAGAAGGCGCGGACGCTTTACGCCGATGCACATGCTGAAGCGGATCAGGTCGAATACCTGCGCCGGGCCAACGAACAACTGGAGAAGGTCATCGAACTGGTGCCCAGCTACCCGCCGGCCTACATCGATCACACCGACCTCTACGTGCACATGCTGCTCAATGCCAGCATCGGGCAAAAGCACGAGGATGTCAGCGACGAGGACCTCGAAGAAGCGCCGGAAAAGATCAGGACGGACCTGGCCAAGGCCGCCGAAAACGCGAGAAACTTCGCAGAGCGCAACGATATAGAATTCGACCTCGCCTATCTTTCCGGCGATTGGCGCGGTTTTCGGGGTTATATCGACCGCTTCCTGGCCGAGGACGGTTGCAACCAGGCGACCTGGGCGCCGGGCATCATAGCGGTTTCCGGGCTAGCGGACCGCTACACACAACGCGCCCGTGAAGTACGCAAGTGCGACCCGATGGGTTCACATGCCTGGTTTGATGAATCGCGTGCCTTTTTGTGGGCGGGTGACGCCGAAGAGGCCCTGAAGGTGGCGCGTGAAGGCCTGCAGGTCGCACCCCGTGGCTGGCTCCCAATCGCCCTGGTGCGCGCCCTCGTCGCCAATGGCCAGTATGAAGAAGTCGATAATACCGTTGCTACGCAATTCCGTGTGCCGGAGGACGGCCTGATATCGCAAGCGCTGAAAGCGGCGGCGATGGGGAACCTGGAGGCTGCTTCCGCCTTTTACGAACAACTCACTCAGCAGCCCGATTACAATGATTTCTGGCTGTCCAGTTACTACGCCTGGGTCGGTGACAGGGAGAACGCCAATCGCCGGGCCGCGCAAATCGATACGCAGCCATTCGGTTCGCAATCCCTGTTATTGCTGGTTTATTGGTGTGCCTGCGGTGCGCCATTCGATCTCGAGGTCACACCCAATTACGCAGCGAGGGTGACCGCGGCCGGTATGCCGTGGCCGCCGGCCTCACCGATCAAGTTCCCGTTGAAGGACTGGTAAGTGCGCTTCATCGAAGAATTAAAACGCAGAAATGTCTTCCGCGTAGGGGTCGCCTACGTGATCGCGGCGTGGGTGCTGCTTCAACTTGCCGATCTCGTCCCCGGCAATATCGAAGCGCCGGGCTGGGTCATCAAGGTCTTCATGCTGGCGTTGGCGATGGGGTTTCCGCTGGCCTTGTTTTTTGCCTGGGCGTTCGAGATGGCATCAAGCGGGAAAAGGGTGTCGACCGCACCCAGTCCATCGCGACCCAGACCGGCCGCAAACTCGACCGGTCGATCATCGTCATATTGCTGATCGCGGTCATCTATTTTGCCTGGGACAAATTCAGCACGGAACCTCCGGCAGTTGAACCGGCCGCGATTGATACGATACAACCCTCAAAGGTGGAAGACGTACCACAATCCATCGCCGTGCTGCCTTTCGAGGACCTCAGCCAACTCCAGGACCAGGAATGGTTCGCCGATGGCATATCCGAGGAACTTCTCATTATGTTCTGATCGTGACGCGCGCCATGCACACGACGGCCAATGGCGCCAAATTCTATTGTGATCCACGCATACAGGTGCTGTTTGAAACAACCGGAATTCCACCCATGGAAGGAAAAAATATCTGTGATTGACGCAGATCATGGCCTGAATCGTGATGGTAAATTACGCTGTTTATCGTGCCGGTTTTGTCGGCGTCGGGCTTGGTCGGGTTGAATTTGATTCGGTGCTATGACTAAAGACACTGTGCGCAAAAAGACCAGGCCATGATAATAGCTGGGATAACGGAAAAAAAGATTGGGGAAACTTTTTTTATCGTGCATGCAGGAACCAGGAACTACGGCGCGTTCCTGATATCTCAGTGTATGAAAGTGACATGCTTTTTTGTTGGAGGTTGATTAAAAAGTACGTGCGCGTTTTCGACATTTACCAGCATCCAAAATACGGCTTCCAGGCCGTGCGCCGCGGCTTTTCGTGGCTCGCGTTCCTGGCGCCTTCCGTATGGGCCGTGCGCCGCGGACTCGGCCTGATCACGGTCGGACTGGTGGTCACCACCACCCTGATGTTCGATATCGCGCAACTGGCGGGCTCCTGGGTATCCGGCCCGGTCGCGCAGCTGTTGTTACTCGTATTGCTGGTCATCGTGTTTGGACTCAAGCCGGGTTTCGAAGGCTACCGCTGGCATGCAAAAGTGCTGGAAGAGGAAAAATTTTCCTTCAAGTGCACCGTCGCCGCCGAAAGCCGCCGCCGGGCCTTAAAGGCGGCCAACGACGACAATTACAGCGGCGATATCCACGTAGCCTCGTAGCACTTTTTCGCCCTGCATCATCACGCTTCCCTAGGTCATCTTTGACAGGATGCTGAGCAGTTCCTTGCTGCCGTCGGTCAGATCGCGTGCGGTGCGCAACGATTTTGGCGTCGCGGAACCGACCGAGCCGATCGCGTCGATCATCTTCTTGTGTTCACCGGCGACGTTTTTCCAGGCTTCCTTGAGCGGTGCGGTATCCGGTAAGCCGGCGGTGATGGTCTTGACCATCCCGTCATAATCCGTCAGCGCTTTTGCGGTTTTTTTACGCGCCTGGGCCGGCAGGTCTTTTTGCCCGGCCAGTTCCTTCGCCAGCACTCTTTGCTGGGACTTCAGCGCCGCGATTTCCAGTTCCGCGGACTTGCGTTGCTTGTCCATCGAGTTGATCCGCCCGGCGATGGTTTTGAGCGCGCCGGCCAATGCGCTGATATCTTTCTCGACCGCGGCCTGGTTGGAATTGAATCCATTCAGGGCGGTGGACAGATCGTCGGAGGCCTTCATCAGGGCACTGGCGGCCTTCAGGGCGGCGGAACTGGCGCCAGCCACGTTACCGGTAAAAAAAGACGCCGCTGCTGCAGCCAACGACAGGGCCGGTACGGCAATTACGCGCCCCACCGCCCTGGCCTTTTTGGTATTGAATTCTTTCAGGTCCTTTTCCCTGGCTGACTTTACGACCTCCTGCAGGGCTTCTTCTGCGAGTTTCGGCGCCAGCTTTTCGGACCAGTTTTTCCAAAGTTTCTTCAGTTCGTCCTCTTTTTTTGTCAGGAAGTCCGAGGCTTTGGATTCGTCCACACCATGCTTGCCGATGACCGTGCCAAGTGCTTTGACCTCGTTCCTGATGTCCTTGATGAAATTGCCCGATTTACGGCTGACCAGCGCGTTGAACGTTTTGTCCATCCCCTTGACGAGCGCTTTTGCGGCCGCGTTGCCCGGGACCACACCCAGTTCCAGCTCGACCTTGCAGGACATTTCAGTCGGCTCGATCAACTTGTGACCGTCCAGCTTTTCGGTCATCGTGCAGATCAGTTTGTCGCGGGACCAATTGACGTCGAACATGGCTGCCCTCTTTTCGTTTCATTTTGTCAAAACACGGGATGCCCCGCTGCCGGCCTCAAAGGACGAACATGGACCTTTCCCGCAACCCGGGGGATTGCCATAAGCTTGCGACCAGGTGTTTCTTCCCCCGCTTCTACCTGAATAATAGCAAACTCCGGTCCGCGTGCAGTTTCGCTCCGCGGTAAGAAATTTTGCCGTGGTCGGGGTTTCAGCCGCGCAAAAAAAAACCGGGTCCGGATAATCTCCGGACCCGGTTGGTTTGCGGATGCGTCAGACGGAAGCCGACCCGATCCGCTGTGCCGTTCAGTCGGTGTTTTCGAGTACCGGGCAGTCGACTTCCCGTTCAACGTCAACGTGAACCCCGTAGTATGCGTCAACCGGAACCACGATTTGTCCGTACTGTCCCTGGGCGAATGTTTTCCACTGGAACAGGCCCGGAGCAGGATTACTGGCAGCAGGAACGCTGGCGTAATTCTGCACCTTGATATTGTTATCGAATATCGGGATGCCGTTGTCCTCGCCCACCGGGTTGAGCGCAAACCGCCAGCCGGGGTTGAGCTCGATGGTAATCGTTACCACGCCGGCTGCGGGCGCGGAAAAGTGAACGTCACCGGCGTCCTTGGTCTGACCGGCAAACAGCACGACCGATTTCTCCACGTCCAGGTAATTGGTGTAGGTCGCCCAATTACCCCTTTTGACGTAGCGAGGGCCATTCGCCCAGGCCGTCTCTTCCTCGTAGCAACCGATACCGGGGCCCGGATCATCGGGGAGCGGGTTCCAGCAGAAACCATCGACATGGCTGAGCCCGGCAGGTGAGCCACTGGGATTGAGCGGCGACGCCAGACCTGAATCGCTCGTTGCCTGTGGCTGGTACACGTAGACATTGCCGCCTCCGCTGCCGCCCTTGATGATCGCTGCGCCGACGCCATCCGGCCCGGCCGCGAATTCAACGAACGTGCCGTCGTTGGAAGCAGTAATCACGTTACGCTCGCACCGTTCGTTGCCACCGATGTCTTCAAAGCCAAGACCGAAGTCGCCGGGATCCCTCTTGGTGCTCCAGCACTGGTAATAGCTCGCGTTGCCGAAGAACGCGACGCCCACCTCGGCGCAGGTGCGGTTACCACCGGGATTGGCGCCGGGGATGATATACGGAATGACACCGCCATCCGATACCGGCAAGCTGGCCGTACCTTCCACGGCCATCGCAACACTGCCGGTCAACAACGCCGCCGAAGCAAGCGCTGCAAATAAGACGTTTTGAACCTTCACTTTCGACACCCCTTACATGAGAAACAAAAACAATATGTTACGGCTCTGGAGTGATCACGAATGTGCACATCCAGAGCGAAACACGCCTTGACCGCATTTGCGGCGACGTCCTTGTTTTCCGTATCCAGAAATCGAAAAGCAGATAAGAACCTCGTGGCAACGGATTGCCAGCGATCCCGCCCCTTTTCATTGACCTGATTGTGGGAAGGGGGCTTTAATATATACCTCTAAATCTTCGGAGACAATATGCCGGAAGCAAGTTGTTTTTCAGATGGAAGCATGTCTTCGAAATCCCTGCTTTTCTGCCGGCATATCAACCGGAAAACCGGCGTAAACCAGTCCGCGCGGAAGCCGTGAGCGCCTTGTCGTTCAGACGCATTAAAGCTGGCGTCCCGGGGCTTCCCGGCTGTTTCCGGATTTTCCACCATCGGCACCGCAAGCGGCCGATTTCGATGAACGCGGGCGGGGTAACAGCATGAACCAAACGGGTGGTGCAGGCGCTGTTTGTGGTCTCGGCCGAAGTTGGTTAGGATGAAACCTCGATATGTCATCTGAAAACCCCAAGCTTTACGTCCTCCTGGTCAGCATCCATGGTTTGATCCGGGGCCACGATCTCGAACTCGGACGCGATGCCGACACCGGCGGGCAGACCTTGTACGTCGTGGA
>Ga0210074_1000628_pt1 | contig 12079 bp, 11 predicted proteins | sample China_Galinas_Co_FD_184860 | JGI IMG/M metagenome (GOLD analysis project Ga0210074, IMG submission 184860) | Wetland microbial communities from San Francisco Bay, California, USA, that impact long-term carbon sequestration -... | ecosystem: Environmental > Aquatic > Marine > Wetlands ... | reverse complement strand
TTGCCGGTAATAAAATAATCGCCCCAATTGTTTCTTATCAGATGAATACTTTTCCCTTTATATGCCATTGAATCCTGAAACTCCTCATAAAATAATCCGACCGTGTTGAAGCTGGTTGCATACCTGTCTTCAGTTACGTTTCCCTGGTCATCGACCTTAAGTAACGATTCAACAGGCCAGGAAAAATCTGCCGGCTGAAGCGTAAGCATTGAGCAAGCTGTGCCAATGAGAATCAATGCCGCTGAAATAATAATAAACTTTATCATATTTTCTCCTGATAAATTTAATGCTTAAATAATTTTTGAATTGCTTGATGAAAAAATAATAAGAAATAAATATCAATTTATAATCAATAAAAAAGCCGCAACAATGTGCGGCAATTAATTATGTATCTATCAAATAATATTATCTTCTTCCCCCGCCGCCACCGCCGTAGCCCCCGCGACCACCACCACTTCGACCACCGCCTCCACCTTTTCTGTCTCGCTGTGGACGTGCTTCATTTACAACAATCTTTTTCCCTTTCAGTTCGAAAGTATTAAGAGTTTCAATTGCTTTCATACCTTCAGCCTGATCAGGCATTTCTACAAATCCAAATCCTCTCGATTCCTGGGTAAACATATCGCTAATAACTTTGGCACTGCTCACTTTTCCGTGTTGAGAGAACAGTTCATTTAAATCCGCTTCTTTAACTTCGGAAGATAGATTGCCTACATAAATGTTCATTTTGAACTCCTTAATAAATAGAAAAAATTATCAGGTGACTATAATTTAAACCTGATTCTGTCTTTGTAAAAAGAGATAAAGCGGAAATTATTTGAGGCGCCATATCTTTATTTTAGGCGGACGGTCAAAATTAGAATAAATAATACGCTTTTACAAACGATTTATTTATTAAGTGGATCTTCGGTATACTTTACAATTAACCTTATTCCTGGACGGTTTGTGATATAATACCAGATCCATTCAACCATAACTCTCAGTCTGTTCCTGAAACCGATCAAATAAAGAATATGGATAAATGACCAGGCCAGCCAGGCTATCCAGCCTGACAGTTTAAAACCTTTAACAACACCAACTGCTTTGGCTTTACCTATGGTAGCCATAGTTCCGCGGTCGTTGTACTTGAAATTTTTTCTTTCTTTGCCTGATAAATTTTTTGCGATCACCTTCGCGACATATCTTCCCTGCTGCATTGCAACCGGAGCAATTGCTGCAAGATATTCCCCTTTTTCGTTTTTCACTGCGGCGGCATCACCAACAATAAAAATGTTTTCACTTTCCATTAAACTTAAGTCATCATTTACAATTGCTCTGCCTGTTCTATCAGTTTCTGTTTCAAGTGATTCAATCAGGGGTGATACCTGGTTGCCTGCTGCCCAGAGCACATTGTTTGATTCTATAAATTTGTCCCCGACTTTTACTCCGTTTTCATTTACTTCGGTTACTTTTTCACCAAGAATTACTTCAACCTGCAGATCCTTTAAATCTTCAACTGCATGCTCTGATAATTTATCTGGATAAGTTGACAAAATTTTAGGTAGTGCTTCAATCAAATATACTTTTGTCATCGACTCATCAATATTTCTGAAATCAGGGATCACATTTCTGTTCACAATTTCAGAGATAGCACCTGCAAGCTCAACACCCGTCGGTCCACCACCAATGACAACAAAGTTCAAATATTTTTGTCTTTTTTCAGGATCGGTTTCTTTTTCCGCAGCTTCAAGTGAAAGGAGAATTTTCTCCCGGATTTTTAACGCATCGTTTAAAGTTTTTAATCCGGGTGCATATTTTTCCCAATCAGTGTTACCGAAATAAGAATGCCTCGTTCCTGTAGCAATTATCAGGTAGTCAAATTCAATTTCTGATCCGTTGAAAAATACTTTTTTGTTTTTCTTATCGATTGATTTTACTTCACCGAGCAAAACTTTAACATTTTTGTCATCACTAAAAACTGAACGAATTGTGGTGGAAATATCAGCGGGTGACAATGCAGTTGTTGCAACCTGGTAAAGCAGCGGCTGGAAAACGTGATGGTTAGTTTTGTCTATAATTGTAATATCAATATCGCGTTTTGACAAAGCTTTAGCAGCGGTTAACCCCCCGAAACCTGCACCAACTATTACAACCTTTTTCATAACATTAAATCCTCCTCATCACAAAATTAAGTATTTGTTTTAGGTAAACAGTTGAGCAGTGTCACATAAAAAAAGTCGTCAACGAGGACGACTTTAAAGTTGGCCAATAACTTATTATTCATTTTGAATAAACATATTTCAACATTTCAGACTTTGTTGATTCATTTAGAAACTTGCCACTGAAGCTTGATGTGATAGTTGAACTATTTACATCATTAACGCCTCTTGATGCAACACACATATGATTTGCACCTATTATTACTGCAACATCTTCTGTCCCAAGAGTTTCCTTCAGCTCGGTTGCAATTTGAATAGTTAGTCTCTCTTGTACTTGTGGTCTCTTAGCATAATATTGTGCAATACGATTAAGTTTCGATAAGCCAATTACGTGTCCATTCGGGAAATAAGCAATATGTGCTTTACCGAAAATTGGAACGAAGTGATGTTCGCAATAGGAAAAAATAGTTATATCTTTTTCCACAAGCATTTCTTTGAATTTAAAACTATTTGTAAATGCTGTTGCCTTTGGTTTGTTATCTGGATTCAACCCACTAAACACTTCTTTAACATACATTTTTGCCACTCGTCTCGGAGTATCTTTTAGACTTTCATCATTAAGATCGAGACCAAGGATATGCATAATTTCTTTAAAGTTTTTTTCTATCAGCTCAATTTTCAGGTCATCATCAATCTTGAATGCATCAGCGTGTAAAGGTGTTTCTATTGAGGTAAATAAGTGATTTTCACCGATTTCATCTATATCTGTCTCTACCAGTTTTCTAATATTATTCATTTTCAGTCCTCATTGGTAATGTTATGATATTAAAACAGTGATGTGCCGTCTTTAGTTCAACAAAAAGCCAAGAGTAGCGAAAGGTTGAAAAAGCATTAATACAACTTAATCCATTCAATTTCGATTTTGAATGAACCTTGTTGTTTATCACTTATCAGGATGGATAGTTGTTTTATTTCTTTTGTATCGGGGGGATTGGAATCTTCAACTTCTCTTCCATAATACTTAAGCTTAAAATCTTTGAAAGGAAGTTTAATTATCTGCCACTGATCTTTTTCAGTTTCAAATCTTAAATTGTAATTATAACCCGTAAAGTATTTTGTTTGTCTGAAGGACAGGCTGTAGGTTTTTCCATCACCTTTTACTTTAATATAAATTCCCTCATAATTACTAAAATCATAATTATCGGTTGGACTTCTCAGAGACGCAAAGCCACCGTTGTTTTCAAGAGATACTTCTCCTGAAAAAAGCAATGAATTGTTTTCACCGACATCAATTCGTGAATCAGATACACCACCCATAACATCATCATTAACCACGCCCCATGTTGTTCTTGTTTCATTAAGAGTAAAATCGGCAAGTGTTGATTTATAAATAATTTCTTCTTGTTGAGACATAATAAAAGAGATACCTAATAAAAAAATTAAAACTAATTTAACAATCATAATAACCTGAGTGAAGATATTCCACCGTCAATATGTATTACTTGACCGGTTATCCAGCTTGAATCATCTGAAAGAAGATAAGCAGCTACTTTTGCAATTTCTTCCGGTTTGCCAAACAAGTTTAAAGGATGTCTTTTCGCTGAGGCTTCTCTTTTTTCATCACTATTTAACAATCTGCTTGCCATCGGGGTATCTGTTAATGATGGTGCAATTGCATTGACTCTTATTTGTGGTGCAAATTCGGCTGCAAGAGATCGTGTTAATCCTTCCACCGCACCCTTTGCCATTGCTACTGATGCATGGTAAGGCATTCCCGTCTGAACAGCAACTGTACTGAAAAGAACGATTGATGACTGATTAGCTTTCTTAAGGTTTGAAAAATATTTGTTGATTGCTCTAACTGCGCCGAGTGCATTTATTTTAAAATCGTTTAAATAGTCTTGTTCACTAAGACTTTTGAACGGTTTTAGGTTTATTGATCCGGGACAGTAAGCAAGACCTTTAATATCGTAATCAAGAGTTGGTAACTCTGCGTTGTCATCCATCATGTCAAAAGAATGAAACTGAATGTTTGTACTTGTTTCTAACTGGTTTTGGTTACGGCTTAATACTGTTATATTATTCCCTTCATCTACCAGTTGATTTGTTAAAGCTAAACCAATTCCAGAACTGCCTCCAACAATTAAATAATTTATAGACATTTTTACGACTTAAATTAATGAATGATTCGTATAGAGCAACAATACTAACAACAAATTGGTTCATTCAATAAGTTAAGTTCGCATTAAAGAATATTATGAGGTAATATTAAGCTTCTGTGTCTTCTTCCCATTCAAAATGAAAATTAAAATCCTCCGGTTTGATAAGATTTTCTTTGAGATTCTTTTGAAGTTCTTTCATCTGCTCTTTAAACTCTTCATGATTGAATTTGTAGATTTTTGATTTGTTCTCTTTAAGCTCTTTTTTAAGTTCTTCCATTTCCTTTTTGAATTCTTCGCTATTGAATTGTTGGTTTAGTTCTGGAAGATTCATTTTCAATTCCTCAAGCTCTTTATTGAGTTCGTCAAAATCAAAGTCGAAATCCTCTCCCACTACAACTGGCATGTGGAAACTGAATTTACTCCCACCGAATCTCATTTCATCAAGTTCATTATAGACCTTATGCTTATAATCTTCAACCAGATCGTCCGGAATTCTTTTTCCATTTTTGTAAATTGAGCTAATCTCATCACCATAAAAATTGGCTTCCCAATGAACTCTATCACCATCAATAGTTTCATAAAAGGAAATATATTTTTGTGAATCCTTATTAAGAGAATCTGTTGGCACTGTGGCACAAGAAATTGAACTGAAAATAAAAAGCAGAATCCCAACCAAATAAATTAAGTTTGAGGATTTAAGCTGTTTGAACGTTGTAAAGTTTTTCATTTTTTCCTCTTTGCTTATTAAACAAATTGATCCTTAAATCAGGATCTCCTAAATATTAAGACGCTATACTGTTAATAGTGTTTCACTGTTTGTGAGATATTAAAGCAAGAGATAAAAACTGCTGATATACGGTTGATTCCTGATTCGTATGGAATCACCGGACGACAATTTTTCAATTACCCTTTTTGTTTTCATTCAGCGCAAATTACTTTTTTATACTTATTATTATCTTTTTATAATGAAAATTGAATTTGAACAGATTATATTTATCTATTACTTTTTAATATTTATTCAGAGGACATAATGAAAAAATTATTCGGATTGCTAATTATCATATTTATTCTTTTACAAATTAATTCATACGCTCAAGACAGAGGTTTTGGACTGGGTATAATCCTCGGCGAACCAACTGGAGTCAGTGGAAAACTTTGGACAAGTGGAGAGAATGCTTTTGATTTTGCTGCTGCCTGGTCGTTTCAGGGAAATGGCAACTTATTATTGCAGGCAGATTATGTCTGGCACATATTCAGATTGATTCCGGTTCCCGATGGAAAATTACCATTTTATGTTGGAATAGGTGGTGAAATAATTCTGGCTAACGATCCTGTAATTGGAGTGAGAGTTCCGTTGGGTTTAGATTATATGTTTTCAAACGCACCCGTTGATATTTTTGTTGAGCTAGTTCCGATACTCAGGTTGGCTCCATCTACAGATTTTGATTTTGCTGGAGGTATTGGTGCAAGATACTGGTTTCATTAATTATTAAATAAAAAAGATAAGGCGGGTTTATCCCGCCTTTTTATTTATACTTGATAAATATTTATTTATTTCATTAAAACCATTTTCTTCGTTTCAACAAAACTACCTGAACGAAGTTGATAGAAATAAACTCCACTTGCAAACCTGTTTGCATTAAACTCGACAGAATATGTTCCTTCAGATTTATATTCATCTAAAAGAACCGCAACTTCTCTGCCCAGGATATCATAAACTTTCAAACTAACGACATTACTATTAGGTATGGAATATTTAATTGTAGTTGTAGGATTAAACGGATTCGGGTACGATTGGTAAAGTACATACTCTTCCGGTACGAAATAATCTTCATCCTCAACACCAGTAACCGAGGAAGAACCTAAAATGGCATATCCCTTATTATTATCCTCATGAACTTCAGTAATTACATTATCCTGGTCTAACACGGCATATATTCTTGGGTATGATGATAAACCGTTCGGCACTACCCATTTAAGTTCAACATCCATCCTACCACGGCTAGGTACCGGTCCGTTTGTGTTCATTTCATTTGTGCCATTCACACCAATAATTGGAGTACCCCCGGAATCCGGATCATTAAGATAAAATTTGACTGATACAGATGAAGGAGTAGGAATTAAACTATAATTTCTAACACGAGCTATAATGGTCAATGTATCTCCCGGTTCTGGTCTTTGGGGTCTAAAAAGTAAATCCTTTGTGTTATATCTTTTTGCTGGTTCGCTGAGTGCAAATCCCTTTTCCGGATCAAGTCGCCAAGGCAATATGAATGTTGGATCTGAATTATCTTTATACATCAACTCCCACCAAGAATCCTCACCAGGGGGTTCTGGAATGTTAACCGCATAATCCAATACGAGCGCATCACTAATACCCCAATACGCGTAAGGAGTAATTGCGTATTCTACCTGACCAATGCCAGGATCAATGTTTCCAAGATGCACCTGTACATCTATAGTGCTTCTTACCGATGTTTTATAGGTCACGGCTTCCTTATTGCTAAAATCTCCATCAAATCTGGCAACTCCGTAGCTAACTCCAATATCCCAACCATTTTCCTTTACCGTATCAGCTCCAACACTTCTAAAGCGTTCAATTTTCCAGTGTTTATCATACGAAGAAGATGCATCTACAACGTATCTATCAGTGTTTGTAGTTTGTAACAATTGAAAGACATTTGGATTATTGGTGAGACTATCAGGATAAGATAGCACGTTACTTACTTCATGATTAGGGGAATAGTTTTGAGCGAAATAACTTTTGCTTCCAAACCATGTTCCATTGGAATTAATCGGCACCAAAGTTAAAAACGTGTTTCTTGGGTAAGGTTCATTTCCATGGTATACTGGATATTCCCAAACATCATAATCAGTTACAATAGTGTATACTCTATCGTCATCTCTTGCCTCAATTTGATCCGTTATTTCTATTTTGTCGGACGCTGTACTATCTTTATTAAAATGTCTGCCATAATTGTGCAAAAGATGATATTCATAATTAGTTGAAATTCCAACTCCCATTGGCTCAACACTAACACTTCCTGATATAGAAAGTCCAGCAGATATCACCCAGTCTCTATTGATTTCTGTTGTAACTTCAACGATTTGAGTAGTACTTTTAATGTATTTAGAAAAAAAGTCACAGTCTCCACCATTATAACAAGAATTAATATCAAAAATATCTCCGTTAAATATATCGAAATGTACCGGTGGGGCATTAATAATTACAGTTGGTTGTGCAACTCCGTATTCAATAGAATGCTCTGGTTGCCCGATTTTAAAATCAAATCCATCAAAGTTGCCAACAGCTATTGCATATTGGTGATAGGTATCATTTTGGATTTCATCGCCCAAAAGTTGGGCATAAACACTTTCGGTTCCATCATCAAGGGTTGAATCTGTGAACGTAACAACCTCCGTTAAAAATCCTTTGGGAATATTAGGAATTGCTGCAACAATATTTTTTACAATTATAATATCATCACGATTATCCATATTCATATCACTAACTTTAAGATAATTACTGCTTTGTAAATAATCGCTGCCTCCACCGTTATCCACATTTATCAATGCTTTAGTTTGAAAAGAATAGTCATCATTAATAGCTGCAACCCGTACTCTGTTTCCAGCAGCAAATATAACTTCGTCTCGTTTATTAAAAGTATTATTCAAATCCCCGGTAGCCACACTAAATTCTGTAAGAGGATTGGTGCTGTGATTATTAGAGCCCGATAGGGTATACTGTGCCCTTGGTCCAACTGAAATCGTTTGCAGGTTTTGTGCTACTTTTAAAATATAATGATGCGATACATGCAAATTATTGGATTGAAATTTTGCCACTGCACTAAATACCAGTTCCTCACTTTGATCATAATCAAATTGTCCTTTAGCAGACGACATGATAAAATCCTGTAGGGTGGTTTGAGATAATGCAGGCACTTGTATAACTGTAGTTCCTTTGGCCACTATGCTATTACCCTCAGATGCATAAATACGAACTGTTATAGGGATCGAAGTTGTAACCCCTGATTCCCAGGTATAAGAGATTAATTCATCAAGACCATCACCGTTTAAATCAGCGGTTTCGATATAGTATTTGACGAAATGGGTAAGAGCTGATCCTGCTACTTTGGTATCAGAGAACCTCTGAACTAATGTTGTCTGCAAAGTTGAGTCCACATCATACAAGCAAAATATTACAGAATCGGATGCATCACGATACGCAATAATAAATTCATCAGTGCTGTCAGTGTCAAAGTTTCCAGTTCTCACATAAATTTCTTCATCCTGACGAACATTTTCACCTGCATCTAATGTTGTTGCAGTTGAGGTTGTAAAGAAGCCGGTTGTATCAAAATGACTTATCATAATTTCAATTTTCTGACTAGATGTGCCGTTGCGCCAAATGGAAACTGCATCATCATAAGGATCTGTGTTGAACTCTCCATTTGCAACATCGATATAAGCATTTCTACCTGGCTGGTTATCTTCTCTACGTGGAGTCTTTGTTAACATTGTATCTATGTCTAATGAATCCGGCGGAATAAGTACACCATCAGTTTTATATCGATAAACCTTCTGATAACTTTTGTAATTTCCTCCGCCAATATCTTCCATCCAGAGAAGAAAAATATCCTGAGACTTGACTGTTATTGGGCCGGTCTCATTTATGTGAAATGGATCACTTTGTGCTGATATTGGCTTAAGGGTTAACAGCACAAGAAGAGAAATGTAAGGAAAGATGTGTAGAAGTACTCGACTCATTTAACCTCCGAGATAATTATGTGTGGATTATTTACTTGGTGGGGATAGCGTATTTAGGTCTATAAACCCTTGGTCTTAATCAAGTGTTTGCTCACTTTCAAAAACCGATCTTAAGTTAGTAATTATTATTAATAAAACAATAGGAAATGCTTGACGTTAACTATTATTATATATGAGAATATTTGTCTACGATAGGTTTAATTTTGATCTGCTTTCTTCGATAAAAAGGTTTTCGTTTATTTCCAAAATCCATACTTCTTAATGCGTCTGTAAGCCATATAAGCTACTGCGCTAGTCTGAGCAATTCCCAAAACATAGCTTACCATATTGAACTCTGAGTCTTTTAAATATTGCTGATACAATGACGAAGTAAAGTGGGTTTTAATTTTTCCGTTTTCTGTTAATAGGCTTTTATTTGAAATCAATAATTCTGTTCGGAGCCAAACATTGGACGGGTTATCTTCAAATAAAATTTCATCCGGAATTTCATTGAAGAGTGGTTGCATAAAAAACTGATTGAGGTCATATTGATATTCTACCGGCGGAATGATACCCTGAAATCTGTAAACGGAGTCTTTTGGAAATGCTGAGTTAATTTCTTCTACCTGAGCTTGTATATTGCATATTAGCATCAGTAAAATAAACACTAGTTTTAATATAAGTTTTGCCATCCAGTTTTTTATTTAACAATTTACAATTTTTGTTTTTCATTAAAAGAAAATACTAAAAAACCTCCGGGATAAAATTCTGATCTTCAATTGGTGGTCTCACATAACCAACTTTTCTTTGACGCGCCGGAAGGACGATCTTGTCCGGGGGAATATCCTCATAAGGAATCATACTCAGAAGATGATTGATACAATTTAGTCTTGCGCGCCGTTTGTCATCGGCATTCACCACGTACCATGGTGCTTGTTTAATATCTGTATGAGCAAACATTACATCTTTGGCTTTGGAGTAATCGACCCACTTCGCTCTTGATTCCAGATCCATATCACTCAGTTTCCATCTTTTTGTTCTGTCTTTAATTCTGCTTTGAAATCTTTCTTCCTGCACTTCATCGCTTATCGAAAACCAATACTTAATTAGTTTAATACCCGAACGAACAAGCATGCGTTCAAATTCCGGACACGATCTCAAAAATTCTTTATGCTCTTCCTCAGTACAAAATCCCATAACGTGTTCAACACCAGCACGATTATACCAGCTACGGTCAAATAGTATCATTTCTCCTGCCGCAGGCAGATGAGCAACATATCTCTGAAAATACCATTGTGATTTTTCTCTTTCGGTTGGTGTTGCTAAGGCAACAACTTTGCAAATTCTGGGATTAAGTCTTTGTGTGATTCTTTTAATAACTCCTCCCTTCCCTGCAGCATCCCTGCCTTCAAAAAGTACCACCACTTTTAATTTATTATTACTTATCCATTTCTGCAGTTTAACCAGTTCAACCTGAATCAAACGCAGGTTATTTGCGTAATCAGATTTACTAAGCTTTGCTTTCTTTTCAGGCTTAGCATCCGAATAAACTAATTTTTCTTCCTTTTTCAACTTCTTCTTATTCTTTTTGCTCACAGATTCCTCCTAAAAATTTGCAAAAGTCTATTGGCTGACCGCGTGGTTAATATTTACTCCTTTTTTACTAAGGAATGATAAAATATAATTATAAAAGTTTTCATCTTCACCGAGAAATTCCGGTGGACAAATTCCTTTCCTTTCAAATCCATTTTCAAGCAGATTTCTTGCAGCTGCACAACAGGTGAATCCCGTTGTTCTTGCCATTGATGAATTGTCTTCCACGGAATCATAACTATCAAATACATAATATTGATGGATGGATTTTTTCCCATTCTCATCTCCCTCAATAAGCAAATCAAGAATTGTAAAATCTTTTTCGTCTTTGTCTGGTTTCCAGAATGGAAATAATAATATTGATGTCAGCTCGATTGGCTTTATCCTCTTACCCGCTATCTCAATTTCTTTATCACCAAAGAATCCAACTTCTCTAAAAATTTTCATTAGCTCAATGTGACCCGGATATCTCAAAGTTCTTTCAATCATATTTGGAATCTTCATCGTTTTAAGCAAAGAGCGTAACCCATCTGTGTTGAAAGCTTCGAGATCTCCAACTTCATTATAATTAATAATTTCAGGTTCCGATAAAGCTGGCTTTTCAACTATTTTCCCCTCCACCATAGTTCTAGCAGGACGAGTGTACTCTTCGATGACATCAATAGGAGAGAAATATGCTTTATTCTCAAATGGCCAATCTCGATTGTACGGAAGACCACCGACAATGCATTTGTAATTTTTTATTTTCATTCGACTATTGTGATAGCCCAAAATCACATTACTAAATCCGGGAGAAACACCGCAATCAACAACCGCTGTTACTCCTTTATCTATTGCTAGTTCATCAAGAAGAAACGGATCTTCAGGGAAGAATGAAATATCAACTACATTTTTTCCTGCCTCAATTATTGATTTCAATGCAGTAAATCCCATATAACCGGGAAGCGCACCAATTACCAAATCTGAATCGTGAATTACTTTTTTTATTTCCGATGAAGAGGAAAGATCGGCAAAGAGAGTGTTCATTTTTTTACCGGCTAACGATTTAAGTCGGTTGGAGTTTGAATCAACAGAAGTAACCTGATAGTCCGCAGAAAGTTCCTTCGCGATTGTGCTGCCAACAAGACCAGCTCCGAGGACTAAGACATTTTTCATAAAATTTATTTAATAGTTAAACAATTTTGTCCGCTCTGACTTTTTTTATTGCATCTTTTGCTTTCATAACTATCGCTTCGCTGGTGAATCCATATTCTTTAAAAATAATTTCGTATGGAGCAGATGCACCGAACTTATCAATACTTATCGCTTCACCAAAATCACCTAAATATTTTTCCCAGCCCTGACTAACTCCTGCTTCAATTGATACTCTCGCTTTTACAGATTTCAGAAGAACAGATGCCTTGTATTCATCTGATTGAGCTTCAAACAATTCCCAGCTTG
>Ga0210074_1000627_pt1 | contig 12084 bp, 6 predicted proteins | sample China_Galinas_Co_FD_184860 | JGI IMG/M metagenome (GOLD analysis project Ga0210074, IMG submission 184860) | Wetland microbial communities from San Francisco Bay, California, USA, that impact long-term carbon sequestration -... | ecosystem: Environmental > Aquatic > Marine > Wetlands ... | reverse complement strand
GAGGCCGACCGCGCTGACGCCGCGCAGCGCCGCGCCCTTGGCGTCATCCGGTGTTTTCTCGTGCTCGGTGTGGATGCTTTCACTGACGACCACGGCGTTGTCGACCAGCATGCCGACCGCCAGCATCAACCCCATCATGGACAGGATATTCAGCGACAGGCCGAGGAAATACATCACGCCCAGCGTAATCGTGATGGCGACCGGGATGGCCAGGGAGACCATCAGGGTCGTCGGTATGCTGCGCAGGAAAAAGTACAGCACGAACAGGGACAGCATGGCGCCCAGTATGCCAGCGCTGAGCAATTCACTGAGTGATTCGGTCACCCCTTCCGACTGGTTTTCGAGAAAAAACAGATTGATGCCCCGCATTTCGGGTGTTTTGCCGATGCGGTCCACTTCCGCCAGCGCCCGGTTACCGACATCGACGAGGTTGGCGCCGCTTTCCTTGAATATGCTCACGCCGATGGCGTATTTGCGGTCGAGGTGGCGGGCGTAGTCACGGCGTTTCGAGTCGTACTTGACCTCCGCAATGTCCGACAGGCGCAGCCCGTCCTCCGAAATGACCAGTTGCCTGATGTCGTCAATCGAACGGAACTCGCCGCGCGGGTTGACCCGGTAACGGGTGTCGGCGTCGCGGATGAGGCCGGCCGATTCGGAAAAATTGACCTGGCGCAACTGCGCTTCCAGCCGGTTCAGGTCGATGCCGTGCGAGATGACCCGGTCGGCGATCAGTTCGATGCGGATTTCGCGCGGCTCGATACCCTGGAAATCGACCCGCGCCACGCCGGGGATCCGCTCCAGCGGGCGCACCAGGTTGCGCATCAGCATGTCGTAGGCCGTCGACAGGTCGCGCTCGCTGGAAATGCGCAGGGTCAGCACCGGCTGGTCGGTGAAATTGAATTTCAGCACATTGATGCGCCGCAGGTCCGATGGCAGTTGATCGCGAATCGCCTCCATCCTTTCCCGCGCCTCGACCGCCTTGACCGCGACGTCGGTACCCCAGTCGAACTGGACTTCGAGTCTCGAACCGTTGGACGAGGATGTCGATTCGAGACGCTTGATGCCGCTCAATGTGGCGATCACTTCCTCGGCGGGCCGCGTGATCTCGCGCTCCACTTCCTCCGGTGTCGAGCCCTGGTAGGGCATGTCGAGGATGATGAAGGGAACGTCGACGGCGGGGAAATACTCCAGCGGCAATAGCCGGCTGGCGATCAGGCCGACGGCGATCATCGAGACGAAGATCATCACGATCGTCACCGGCCGGTCCATTGCGAAACGTGCGGGGCTCACGGCTCAGGCTTCCCTGGCGGCGCCGCTGTCTTCCGCCGCGACCGTGACATCGCGGCGGCGGTCAAGCAGCGAGTACATGACCGGCACGACCAGCAGGGTCAGCAGCGTCGATGTCAGCAGGCCGCCGATCACGGTGATCGCCATCGGTGTGCGCATCTCGGCGCCCTGGCCGATACCCAGCGCCATCGGCGCCAGGCCCAGCACGGTCGTCAGGGTGGTCATCATGATCGGGCGCAGGCGCAATCGAGCGCCCTCCCGGATGGCGCTCAGGCGGTCCATGCCGCGCTCGCGCAACTGGTTGATCAAATCGAGCAGGACGATGGCGTTGTTGACGACGATGCCGGCCAGCATGATCAGGCCGATGAATACGATGACGCTGAGACTGGTGCCCGTCAGCCACAGCGCCACGGAGACGCCGACCGCGGCCAGCGGAATGGAAAACAGGATTACGAAGGGGTGCAGCAGGGATTCGAACTGCGAAGCCATGACCAGGTAGACGAGAACGACCGCGAGACCCAAAGCGAACATCAGTGATTTGAACGAGGCCGCCATTTCCTCGCTCTGCCCCTTGATGTACATCTTCAGTCCGTAGGGCAGTTGCATGTCGGCCAACAGGGACTGGACTTCGCTGACCGCGCTGCCGAGGTCGCCATAGGCCAGGTTGGCCTCGACCAGCGCGAGGCGTTCCTGGTTGCCGCGGCGGATTTCCGCCGGGCCCTCGGCGACCCTGACTTCCGCGACCGATGACAGCGGCACCGGGAACTCGCTTTCGGGGTTGACGATCAGGTCCCGCACCGCGGCGATGGATTGCCGCTCGCTCTCGGACAAACGCACCAGCACGTCGATCTTGCGGTCACGCCAGCTGAACCGCGTGGCGACCGTGCCGCGGATCTTGCCGACCACCTGGTCAGATATCTGTTTGACCGTCAGACCCAGCGCGGCGGCCTTTTCCTGGTCGAAGTAGATCTGGATTTCCGGGTGCCCGCGTTCGAGGCTGGATTCCACGTCGGCGAAGCGATCCGTTTGCCGCAACCTGTGCAGGACCTCGTCGCTGGCGATGCGCAGCGAATCGAGGTCATAACCCTGGATTTCAATTTCCAGCGGCTTGTCGAAACTGAGCAATTCGGGCGAGGAAAAATTCGCATCCAGGCCGGCAATGTTCGCTGCCCTGGTCCTGAGCTTGCCGATCACACGATGCTGGTCGTCGATGCTTGCATCGGTTTTCATTACCACCAGCATACGGGCGATGTTCTCGCCGCTCTCGGTCGGGTTTGCGTCGATGCGATTGCCGGATCCCGCCACGCCGTAAACGTAGTTCACCGCATCATCGGAGGTCGCCAGTTGCTGCAATTCACCCTCGATCCGGTCGGTTTCCTCCAGCGGTGTGCCTGGCGCCGCCTCGAGCGTGATATTGAAACGGCCCTGTTCCAGTTGCGGCACCAGTTCGGTGCCGGTGTTTTGTAACAGGAACAACGACAGCACCAGCAATATCGCCGCCAACGCCAGTGTCAGGATGCGGTGGTTCAGGGCGCGGTCGAGCAAATGGGCATAGACGGCCGCGAACCCGTGGCCGATACGCGCACCGATGCCACCGCCGCCGGAGGCATGCTGACCACGGATCGAGGCCATCATCGGTATCAGCGTCACCGCGACACCCAGTGAAATGGCCAGCGCAAAGGTCACCGTCAGGGCCTGGTCGCGGAACAACTGGCCGGCGATACCCTGGACGAAGGCCAGCGGCAGGAATACCGCGATGGTGGTCAGGGTGGCGGCGATGACGGCGCCGCCGACCTCGCTCGCGCCCTTGATCGCCGCGCTGACCAGTCCTTCTCCTTCGCTGCGGTACCGGGAGATGTTTTCCAGCACCACGATGGCGTTGTCCACCAGCAAGCCGGTGGCCAGCGCGATGCCGCCCAGCGACATGATATTGAGTGAAATACCGGCCTGGTCCATAAGGAAAAAGGTGGCGATGATCGAAACCGGTATGGACATTGCGATGGTCAGCGTAAACCAGGCATTGCGCAGGAAGACGAAAATCACCAGGACGGCCAGCAGGCCACCGAGGACGGCTGCCTTGACCACTTCGCCGATGGCGCGGTCGATAAACAGCGATTGATCATCCACGGTCTCGATCGACATGCCTTGCGGCAGTGATGCCGACATTTCCTTCAGCCGCGTCTTGATGCCCTTGGCGACGCTCACCGTGTTGGCGTCGCCTTCCTTGTAGATGGCCACTTCCACCGCTTCCTTGCCATTCATGCGGATGATGGCCTGGCGTTCGCTGTATCCGGCCCGCACGGTGGCAATATCGTTCAGGTAGATAGGCCGGTTGGTGCCGGGTTTGACGATCAGCTTGCCGAACTCCTCGACGGTGGCGAACTGGTTGATGGTGCGGACCAGGTAGCGCTGGGCGCCTTCTTCGAGGCGGCCGGCGGAGATGTTGACGTTTTCCGCGGCCAGGCGGAGACTCAAATCCTGCAGGCTGAGGCCGAGTTGCGCCATTTTTCGCTGGTCGATCTCGACCTGGATTTCATCCTCGAGGCCACCGCTGATCTTGACCGCCGCGACGCCTTCCACGGGTTCGAAAATCTTCTTGATTTCCTCCTCGGCGTAACGCCGCATTGCCTTCAGCGAGGTTTCATCGGACAACTCGGAGATCAGGCCGAAACGCATGATCGGGTCGGTGGCCGGGTTGAAACGCAACAGCAGTGGCCGGCTTGCCTCCAACGGCAACTGCAGGATTTCGAGTTTTTCCCTGACGTCCAAACCGGCGCGGTCCATGTTGGTGCCCCAGGCAAACTCCAGGATGACATCGGACTGGCCGGCGCGGGACACGGACTTGACGCTGATGACATTTCTGACCACGCCGACGGCTTCCTCGACCGGCCGTGTCAACAGCGTTTCGATTTCCTCGGGTGCGGCGCCGCGGTACTCGGTGCGCACCGTCAGGGTCGGGTAGGAAAGATCCGGCAGCAGGTTGACCTTGAGGTCCTTGAGGGAGATAAGCCCGAACAGGACCAGGGTCACCGCCAGCATCGAAATGGCGACCCGTCTGCGGGTCGCGACCTCGATCAGCTTCATCGAGCCGACCGCCTTGACGGGTCCGCCAGTCATGTGTCCCGGCCCGGGCCTTTGCCCACCACCTCCACGCGCATGCCGTCACTGAGGCTGCCTTTGCCCGCAGTGACGACGCTTTCGCCGCTCGACAGACCGTCGCTCACCTCGACCAGTCCGTCATTTTCAAACCCCAGCGTGACCGCGCGGCGCCTGGCTGCGCCCTCGTCGTCAATGACGAACACGTGGCTCAATTCGTCTTCGGTAATGACCGCGCTGCGCGGGATGACCGGCACGTTTTCGTGCAGGTCATAAAGGATTTCGACCCTGCCAAAAAGCCCGGGTTTGAGCATGCGGCCATGATCGAATACCTGCGCCGTCACGCGGAATGTGCCGGTTTCGGTGTCGACGACCGGGCTGATGCGAATGACCTTGCCGTCGAAGGTTTCCCCGGGCCAGGCATCGACTTTCATCGAGACCTGCAAACCGGTGCTGAGCACGCTCAGTTCGCGTTCCGGCACGTGCAGAACCGCCAGCAGCGGATCGTAGCTGGTGATGTTGTAAACCGGTTCATTCACTTTGACCAGGTTGCCGGCACGCACCATGCGCTCGGAGATGTAACCGCTGATCGGCGCCTTGATCTTGGTGTACTGGAGGTCGAGCCTGGCCAGTTCGTAAGCGGCCTTCTGTGCCTCGTATTCGGCACTGACGCGTTCGAAGTCCTCGGTGCTCACCAGTTGCTTGGCGTACAGCTCTTTTTTGCGCTGGTAATCGGTCTGCAGGCGCTTCAGCGAGGCGTTGGTGCGTTCCACTTCGAGCTCGTAACGGTCGGGCTCGACCACGGCAAGGACCTGTCCCGCTTCCACGTAATCGGCTTCCTCGGCATTGATCTTCAATACCACGCCGGTGATTTGCGACACCACGAGCGCCTGCTTGTCGGCTTCAAGCGTCGTCGTTCCGGAGTAAAATGCGGCCATGTCCCGGTTGCTGACTTTTGCGGCTTCTACGGGTATGGCTGCCGCGGATTCACTGTCGTCCTTTTTTTCTTCGCCGTTTACCGGTTTCGAACACCCCTGCAGCAACAGCGAAGCTGCGAGCAATGCGCTGGCCATTAGCGTGAGATAAGACCGGCCGTTGGCTCGAAGTATCATCATGTTGGGTCCCGTTATTCGATTCTGCTACAACATTTACATATTTACAGCGCAAGCGCCTCGCCCATTTGTCATGGTTGAGTGCCCGGCAACCAGCATTGGAGATGCAATTTCCGCACCAGTGCGGGAAACCCGGCTTATCACGGCATCCCGCCAGCGTTTCTTGTGATTGCGCCGGCCCTTCAACAGCGCCGCTTCGGCGTGTATTCCCAATTGTTGGCGGAATTGGCCATGCACGCCGGGGGTCGATGCCGTTCAGGAACCGTAACGCACCGAGAAGCGCCGCTTGATGGGGTAGGGGAACACATCGGTCAGCCTGCCGGCAAGCACGGTGTCCTTCATGCCGTTCCACCATTCCGCGGTCAGCAGTTCCGCATGGTCCTTCCTGAACAGGGCCATGTCCCCGGGATCGGTGAAGAAGAACGGTGCAAACGACTCGGGAAACACATCGTTGGGTCCCACCGAGTACCAGGGCGTGTCCGACAACTCATCCTCGTAGCTGCGCGCCGGCGGAATGTGGCGGAAATTGCAGTCGGTGATGTAACAGATTTCGTCGTAATCGTAAAACACCACCCGCGCGTTGCGGGTCACGCCGAAGTTCTTCTTCAGCATGTCACCCGGAAAAATATTCGCACCGACCATATCGCGGATCGCCTGGCCAAAATCGCGGATCGCGTGGCGTCTTTTCGCGCCGCTCACCTGCGCAAGGTAATGGTCCAGCGGTTCCATGCGGCGTTCAATGTAGACGTGCCTGATGATCAGCTTGTCATCCGTTTCCTCGATCGAACCGGCTGCACTGTCACGCAGTTCCTGCAGCAAGTCGGGGTCGATCCGATCCAGGTCGATGGCCACGTTGGAGTACTCCAGCGTATCCGCCAGCCTGCCCACGCGGTCGTGGTATTTGACCAGTTGGTACTTTTGCCGGACTTCCTCCCGCGACGAGGATTTGGGCGGATCGAAGCGGTCCCGGATGAGTTTGAATACGAATTGGAAAGACGGCAGGGTAAACACCAGCATCACCATGCCGCGCACGCCCGGGGCGATCTGGAAGTTATCCTGCGAATGACGCAGGTGATATTGCAGTTCACGGTAGAACAGCGTCTTGGCCTGTTTCTGCAGGCCCAGCATGGCGTACAGGTCGACCGATGATTTCCCGGGCATGATCGACAGCAGGAACCTCACGTAGGCCGACGGCACCTCCATGTCGACCATGAAATAGGCACGTGTGAAGCTGAAAACGACGGTGACGTCCTTGCGGCGCAGCAGCGCCGTGTCAGCATATATCTTCCTTTCGTCGTCTTGCAGCAGCGGGATCACCAGCGGTTGCGTGGAGTCGCCATTGATGATGCGGCAGACGATATAGGCCGCCTTGCTGCGATAGAACAATGTCGTCAACACGTGGATCTGGTAATTGGGTTGCGCTTTCCAGTCCTTGCCCTGGTGCGCGCGGATCGCCGCTTCCAGGCGGCGAACGTCCCGGCGCAGGTCCTGGAAGCGGTTGCTCAGGCCGAATCCCGTCAGGATCTTCAACAGGCAGCGGCGCAGGCCCTGGGTGGGCGGGTAGCAACTGTTGAACGTGGGCGTGGGGCCGTGCAGGTGCTCGGTGCTTATGGCCGGACGCCAGAATATGTTTTTGTTATTGTAGTAAGTTCTGTAAATAACCCTGCAAACAACTGAATTATAGAATGTTTCTGCACATTCAGCCTGCAGGTGGTTCAACAGCAGCGTGATATACGCGGTCTTGACCTCGGGCCATAGCCGGGCATCTTCACAGGCGGCCGGGAAGCGTGTATTGAGCGCGTTGACGGTTTCATTGACACGCGCCTCGTAGCCGAGGATGCGTTCCTTCCTGCCCCTGGCGGCGCGCGACCAGTCGGCGTGCTCGAAGCAGAACTTGGCCTCGTTGCCATAACGTCTGAAAAAGAAATAATGCCGGTCGAATCCATCGAGTATCGTCTGCGCGACGGCCTTGCCGGTTAGGGTATCGGTGTTCATGCTGTCCCCTTGCCTGGAACCGGCACTAACTTAGCAGCTTCAGTTTTTTGTGCAAGCACCTTTGCCCACCGCGCGCAGGATTCCGCAGAAGGGTGAAACCCGTCTGCACAAAACGCCTGTCGCAGCGGACTGATGTCGGTGGGTATGTGCAACATGCCGGTTCGTGCCGAAATAACCCCGGCGGCGATCGCATCGAGGGTTGCCGCTCGCTGGCCCAGCGTGTAACGCAAAGGTTGCGGCAGGAGCGGAAAACTGCCCATCGGCGGCAGGCCGGCAAAAACGATGCCTGCCCGTGGCCAGCGGCGCCGGATATCGCCTGCCAGTCGTTCGAGTTGGGCCCGCCAGTAGCGTGTGCTGCTGAGACCGGTAACGTCGTTGACGCCGATCGAAATCAGGATCAGCTCCGCCCTGCAGTCACGCGACAGACCGCTAACACGCTGGCGCAGGTCCGCGATGTCTGCGCCATTCGCCCCCTCGACGCGCCAGTGCACGGCGCAACTCCTGACGCTGGCGAGGGCGCTTGCGAACTGCACCGGCAGCGAATGCTCCATGCTGACGGTGCCGACGCCGGCGATGATCGAATCGCCAAGCGCCAACAGGTGCAGGCCGGCGCCCTGGCCGCTGACGCCACGCCTGGCGCCGGCGGCTTCGGGAAGACGCAGGGCGGTGCGCCTGAGCCACAAGCCCTGGACGGCCGAAACCGGCAGCGACAGCCAGAAACCCAGCCCCTTGACCAGTTGGCTCACGGGGTGAATCCCGGCGCCCTGCGGGTCGGTTCCAGACGCATATTTCTGATCCTTTGCAGAACGTCCATGCCGAGATCGGGATAATCCGTGATCAGGCCATCGACACCCATCGTGATCAGTTCGAGCATGGTCTCCTCGTCATTGACGGTCCACGGTATGACACGCATGCCGAGCGCGTGCGCGGCCTCGACCTGCAACGTGTCGAGAAGCCTGAAATACGGGCTGTAGACAGCCGGGGTGAAACCGAGCCGGGCGAGGTTGGCCTGCAGGCCGCCGGCGTTGTCGACGATCAGCGAGGTGGATATCTGCGGGTCGATCCGGTGAACCGCCTCGAGCGCACGCGGATCGAACGACTGGATCGTCGTCTGCGCAACGAGGCCGGACTCCTTCACGAGTGCATACAGGCTGGCGGCAAATTCGACAACCTCGGGGTGGAAGGCGCCATCGTATTCCGGCCGTGACTTGATTTCGATGTTGTAACGCACGGCGCCGCCGCGGGCGCGGCCCTGCGTGGCATCCGCGTGCGACGCCACTGCACGGAAGACATCGCGCAACAGCGGTTTTGACACCGGCATCGGCCGTTGCCGCGGAAAACCCGGGTGACCGCGTTTGCCGCAGTCATAAGCAGCCATCTCAGCACCGTTCATGGCATAGATACGGAGGTTCTTTTCCTCGCTCAATTCAACTGCCCGTCCGTCCGGGTGCGAGCATATGCTGGCGGACATCCACGCTTCGTGGGATACCACGACATGACCCTCGGCGTTGATGACCGCATCCATCTCCAGCGTGGTTACGCCAAGGTCGAATGCGAGCAGGAACGCCGGGATGCTGTTTTCCGGCGCCAGCCCGCGCGCACCGCGGTGGCCCTGGAGGTCGAAGGAATCAGACAGCCGGTCCGCGTGTGTCGAGTTCATCGCCCGGTCAGAACTGGCAGTTGACCCAAAGACCCAGGTTGCGCCCCGGCGCATCGATACCCGACGCGTGTTCCCGGTAGTACTTGTCAGCGATGTTTTCCACTCGCAGGCCCACCTGCAGCGTGGGCGTGGCCTGCCAGTCCAGCAACAGGTTCAGAGTCCCCCAGCCGGGCGTGCCGCGCGGATTGATACGCGGGTCGCCTTCGTCGCGCGGACTCAGCCGGTCCTGCTCTCCGGCGAACATCAGGTACGGTTCGAGGCGCCAGTTTTCCGTGATGAAATACTCGAGGCCCAGTTGGCCGTTCAGCGGCGGGATACGGTCGGCGGGATAGGTGGATCCCGTGTCTTCCTGTTCTTCGCCACGTGTGTAGTTGGCCACGGCAAACAGACGCAAATTGGCTGTGAGGGCCCAGTTGAGACCCGCCTCGAAACCGTAAATATCGACCTTGTTGAGGTTTTCACTGCGTACCACCAGTCGACCGTCTTCGGTCACCTCGCCGGTGAATACAGAGGTGATCTTGTCGGCGTAGTCGAGGTAAAAGGCAAACACCTCCAGTTCCACGGGTCCGGTTTCCGCCTTGATTCCGAGGTCATAGCTCCAGACGGTTTCGGCGCCGAGATCCGTGTTGGCGATGTTGAAGCGGTTGCCGGGGCGGGGACCCAGCGCCGACAGGTCGAAGATGTTTGGCGGGCGGAAGCCGTTGCCGATGTTGCTGACCAGCTTGATGTTCGGTTTCAGGCTGTACACCGCCTGCAGGTCGCCGGTCAGGTGGGAGGGCTCGAGCCTGACGACCGCGTGGTTTTCGTCGGCCGGCAGGCGGATTTCAAACCAGCTGTAGCGCAGGCCGGCATTGAGGCTGAACCGGTCCGTGTTGATCCACTGGCCCGACAGGTAGAAGGCCGCGCTGTCCATGCTCGACCCGTCCGGGAAGCGGCCCGGCGCTTCGGTTTGCGCATCTGAACCTTCCATCTGTCTGAAGCGCGTGCTGTCGATGGCGTCGGTGTAGTATTCAGCGCCCCACACCAGCGATATGCCGGAAGCGAAATTCGAATTCACCTGCAGGGTCAGACCGTCCAGCGTGCTGCGGTTCTTCTCGGTGACGATTTCGGGGCTGCCGTAATCCTGGGCCAGGCGGTCATCGGTGATGACCTGCCGCGCCAGGTGGGCCTCAACCTGGTCGAACCACGCGCCCTGGCCATCGTAACGGAAACGCCCGTGCAGGAAGCTGCGCCGGTTCGGTTTGAAAAAAGACTGTTCGGAGGAGGGTTCCAGTTCACCGAACCCCGGCGTCATGGCATCGTAACGGGGTGTCGATGGCTGCTCCATCACCTGCGCGGCCAGCATCAGGCTGGTGCGCTCACTGGTATCCACGATGAATTTGAGGTCGGCGGCCTCCGATTTGAAATACGACGGGTACAGTGTTTCGCCGTTGCCGGACTCGCGCGAGGAATGATCCTGGTAGGTCGCGCCGCCGGTGAAAGCAAACCCTTGCTTGCCGCCCTGGGTGCGGGCGTTGAGCACCCAGCCGTCATCGACGCTGTCGAAACTGCCGTACAGCCTGCTTTGCTGTTCCCAGGCAGCGCCATTGTACACGGGCTCCGGCGTCAGGATATTGACAACGCCGCCCATCGCATCGGCGCCGTAGAGCGTGCCTTGCGCGCCGCGCACGATCTCCATGCGCCTTGTGGCGAACGCGTCCACCAGGCCGAGATACTGGTTGGGCGCACTGCGGAACAGGGCGTTGTTCAGACGCATGCCGTCGACCATGTGCAGGATCTGGGAACCTTTCAGGCCGCGTATGATCGGGATTCCCTGGCCGGGTGTCGTCTGCTGGAAAAAGGTGCCCGGTTGGCCCCTTACCATCTCGGCGATGACATCGGGGGCGAACTGCAGCACCATTTCCTCGTCGATGCCGGTAACGGCGGCGGAAACGTCTATATCGCGTCTCTGCACGCGGGTCGCGGTGACCTGAACGTGTTCCAGCGTGTCGTTTTCGTAGGTGCCCTCGAAGGCTTCATCGTCGGCGCGGATGGGCGTCTGGATGAAGGTCAGCGCAAAGGCCAGGGTCAGCGAACGCGTAATATTGAAATTGATCATTGAGAAGGTCAGGGTATCGTTGGAAAGCAGCGCGCATTTTGCCACAAACCGGCAGCCGGATGGAAAGTTGCGACGCCTTGCCGACGCGCGCCCGGCCACGTCGGCGCCCAGGCTTCGGCCGGGCGATGCATTTTGGCGCCCAAGCGCGCATTACAGGGTTTATAATCATTGATTGCGAGTAAAAAGGCGGGAGCCTGACAGTGACCAATGTTTCGACCCTGAGATTTGCAACTCACGCCACGGATCACGGCCTGGAGCGCAATCCCGGCATGGACTACCGGCCGGAATTGTTCAACAGCCTGCGTATCAACCGCAGCGCCGTCGAACGGCGCGCGGCGACCATCGCCCGGCGCCGTTCGGTCAAGAAAGACCACCAGACAGCGTGGTTGCTGAAGGTGATCACCTGCATCGACCTGACCACGCTCGCCGGTGACGATACCCCGGGCAAGGTCAAGCGCCTGTGCCAGAAAGCGCGGCGCCCCATACGCAAGGACATCCTCGCGGGCCTGGGCCTGGAGGATATGACAATCCATACCGGCGCCGTGTGCGTTTATCACAACCTGATCGAGACCGCGGTCAGGGAACTCGAGGGCTCGGGCATCCCGGTGGCGGCCGTTTCCACGGGTTTTCCGGCGGGCCAGATTCCGCTGCCGTTGAAGCTGGCGCAGATCAGGGCATCCGTCGAGGCGGGGGCGGCCGAGATCGATATCGTGATCAGCCGGAACATGGTGCTGACCGGCGACTGGCGGGGACTTTACGACGAGGTAAAGGCGTATCGTGAAGCCTGTGGCGAGGCTCACCTCAAGACGATCCTTGCAACCGGTGAACTGGCCACT
>Ga0210074_1000626_pt1 | contig 12091 bp, 12 predicted proteins | sample China_Galinas_Co_FD_184860 | JGI IMG/M metagenome (GOLD analysis project Ga0210074, IMG submission 184860) | Wetland microbial communities from San Francisco Bay, California, USA, that impact long-term carbon sequestration -... | ecosystem: Environmental > Aquatic > Marine > Wetlands ... | reverse complement strand
CTTTTTTTAACAACTGGAAAGTTTTTTCTGCTTCAGCAAATTTTATGCTGTAGATTTGATTGATACCTGCGGTCACAAGTGAATCGTAAGTTGGTTTTTGTGAATATAGACTTCCACAACTTAGAATCAAAATTACTAAAAGAGTTGGTGAGAATAACTTCATAATTTATGCTGAATGTAACTTAGCTAATAAATAAACTGAAAGTTTATCGATGCTCACTCTCTCCTGGACCATTGTGTCTCTTTCACGAACGGTCACAGTTTGGTCTTCAAGTGTTTGTGTGTCAACAGTAATGCAGTATGGAGTACCGGCCTCATCCTGTCTGCGGTAACGTCTTCCAACTGCACCTTTGTCATCATAAAAAACTCTGAACGATTTTCTTAAATCAGTTTCAATCTTTTTGGCGATTTCAGGCATGCCATCTTTATTCACAAGAGGGAAGATCGCAGCTTTTATTGGTGCAAGTCTTGGATGGAATTTCAACACTGATCTTTGCTCTCCGTTCACTTCTTCTTCATAATATGCATCAATTAAAAATGCCATAAAGGAACGGCTCGCACCGGCAGATGTTTCAATTATAAATGGGATGAATTTTTCTTTTGCCTGTTCATCAAAATATTTTAATGATTTGCCTGAGAATTTTTCGTGCTGTGTAAGATCAAAATTTGTTCTGTTGTGTATTCCTTCAATTTCTCCCCAGCCAAAAGGAAATTCATATTCAATATCAACTGCCTCTTTTGCATAGTGAGCAAGCTTATCTGCAGGATGATCGTGATAGCGAAGTTTGTCTGGAGTCATTCCCATTCTCTTAAACCATTCGAGTCTTTCAGCTTTCCAGTAGTCATACCACTGCTTGTCATCTTTTGGATTAACAAAAAACTGCATTTCCATCTGTTCAAATTCACGCGTTCGAAATAAAAAGTTTTTTGTGTTTATTTCATTTCGAAATGCCTTACCGATTTGTGCAATTCCGAAAGGAAGTTTTTGTCTTGAAGATCCTTGAACGTTCAAGAAGTTAACGAAAATTCCCTGTGCTGTTTCAGGTCTTAAATAAACAATTGAACCAGTATCCTCAACCGGTCCGATAAAAGTTTTGAACATCAAATTAAATTTTCGTGCATCAGTAAAAGTCCCTTTGTTGCCGCATTGAGGACAATTTAATTGTGCTAACAGCAGTTTAGAAATCTCTGCATCTTCAAGTAAAAGTGTGAAAGGATTTTCCTGCCCAGCGTTATTAATTTTATCATCGATCAGTTTAATTAACCTTTCATCGCCTTTTAAATTCTCTTTCAATTCCTGGATTGCTTTTTCTTTTTTCTTATCAGCATAAGAATCACCAAGCACATCAAGTCGGAAACGAGCTTTGCACTGTTTACAGTCAATCATCGGATCTGTAAAATTTTCAACGTGACCGGAGGCTTCCCACACTTTTGGATGCATTAAAATAGATGCATCAAGTCCTTCAACATCTTCACGATAAGTCATTGCTTTCCACCACTCACTTTTTATGTTGTTGAGAAGCTCAACACCAAGCGGGCCGTAATCCCAGCAGCCGTTCAGTCCACCGTAAATTTCACTTGACTGGAAAACAAATCCTTTCCTTTTAGCGAGGGAAACTATTTTTTCAAGTAAATTATCTTGTGTTTTATTTTTATTAGAAATGACTAATTCCTCCGTTAATATTAAAATTTTGAGTGTGAATATAAGAAAGAATTGCGAGAGAAATTTAAGTGCTGTTTAGAAAATAATTCAATTATTGTTAGTTTTTCATCATCACTTTTTTATCATTCTTAAGATAATTCAGAGGGCCAGATGTTTAAAGTACTCATTCCGAAAGAACAAAAATACTTTGATGATTTTAGAGAGATGATTACACACATTCAGCAAATGGCTAAATATACTGAACAACTTTTTGCTGATGAGCTCATAGATAAAAATCACTACCTGAACATTAAGCCTCTCGAACTTCGTTGTGATGAGATTTCATCCCGTATCGTTAAAAGATTAAATAAAACTTTTATCACACCCTTTGACCGTGAAGATATTTTTTTGTTGGCAAAAAGACTGGATGACATTAGCGATATGCTGCTTGGTGCTGCTTCACGAATTGAAACTTTCAACATTACAAATAAAATTGCGAATGCAGACAAGCTTGCTTCAATAATTCAGAAACAAACTCAGGAGCTTGGAGTTGCAATTCAAGATCTTAAAGCAAGAAGAATCAATGAAGCCAAAGCTGTAAAGGACCTTGAAAGCGAGGCGGACCAGGTTTACAGAAATGCAATGCAGGAACTGTTTGCAAATGAGAAGGATGCTATTGAGTTAATAAAGAAAAAGGAAATTTTAGATCTGCTGGAAAGAACCTCAGATAAATGCCAGACCGTTGCTAATGTCATTCTTTCCATCTTCATCAAAAATGCCTAATTATATATGGAATTTATAATCTTCATCATTCTCCTCGCGCTTGTTTTTGATTTTTACAATGGAATGAACGATGCGGCAAATTCAATTGCTACTATAGTTGCAACCCGAGTTCTCACTCCTTTTCAGGCGGTTGCATGGGCAGCATTCTTTAATTTTGCAGCCGCATTTATATTTGGAGTAAGTGTAGCCACAACAATAGGCAAAGGTATAGTTGATGTTAGTATTGTAGATAATTATGTAATTCTATCGGGTCTAGTTGGTGCAATTATATTAACTGCAACGGCAACGCATTTTGGACTACCCATAAGTGTTTCTCATTCAATAATTGGCGGATATGGAGGCGCCGCAGTAGCTAAAGCTGGTTTTGATGCTTTAATTCTTTCCGGCTACAGCAAGGTAGTAATTTTTATTTTTGCTGCTCCACTGATTGGAATGGTAATGGCATATATCTTTTCCATCATTACTTTATGGATAGTAAGAAATCTGCAACCGAGAAAGGTTGATAAGTACTTTCGACGATTGCAACTTGTATCTGCAGCTTTGTACAGTTTAAGCCATGGTTCTAACGATGCTCAAAAGACAATCGGAATAATAACACTTCTTATGTTCACAAATGGTTTGTTAGGCAGTACTTTTTACGTTCCATTTTATGTGATAATTCTTAGCTATTCTGTTATTGCTTTTGGAACTCTCATAGGTGGATGGAAAGTAATTAAAACTTTAGGAATGCGCGTAACAAAATTGACTCCATTCGGAGGGTTTAGTGCAGAAACTGCTGCCGGCTTAACAATTGTAGGTGCAACAATGTTTGGGATTCCTGTAAGCACAACTCACACAATAACCGGTTCTATAATTGGTGTCGGCGCAGTTAAAGGATTGTCTGCAGTACGATGGGGGGTTGCAAAAAATATTTTATGGGCGTGGGTGCTCACCATTCCTTTCTCAGCTATTTTTGCAATGATAACTTATGAAATGGTTACGTATTTTGTGCGAATATTCTAAACTTCACTTAAGCTTCAGATGTAATTATTTATTAATTTTCTAATACATAAGAGTTGTAAATCAACTCATATTCCTGGTTCCATTCATTCCCTGAAAATTTTTTATTCTCGGTTTTCTCCTCTGCTAATTTTTCTTCATCCTGAAAGAAAATAAAATCGCTATCAGAGTTGTCAAGCTTAATCTTTTGATGGAAACTATTCATATTTAATATTTCTTTGAGCGACATTGCATTATAAATTATTATAGAATGCTTAAAAGTAAGCATCATCAATCAGTGACAAATAAAGAAATTGTTAACTTTACTTTAAATAATTGTTAACAAAATAGAGGTTTAGTTAGAGTTTATTTCCCAAAGCGGAATAAATCCAGACTGTTTAATAACCTTCTGCCCTTCAGGAGAAAGAGTCCAGTCAATAAATTTTTTAACCGCACCTTTAGGAATTTTTGTGGTGTAAAAATGAAGATACCTTGTGATTGGGTAAGTATCGTTCTGCGCATTTCTTTCCGAAGGATCAATACCGTTAATTTTTGCGTAAACAATTTTCCCTTTATATCCCATACTTCCATAACCAACTGCAGCTTCGTTGGATTCAATATATTCAATTACATTTCTTGTAGTTGGTTCAACAACAGCATCATCACAATAATTATCTCCAGCCAAAACATGTTCTTTGAAATAGTAATGTGTCCCAGAATTAATGTTGCGAATAACAGGGATTATTTTTTGATTTTTCCCGCCTAATTGATTCCAGTTTGAAATATCGCATTCGAAAATATTTTTAAGCTCATCTAATGTAAAGTTCTTCACCGGGTTGTATGGATTGATATAAATGCAAAGTGCTTCTTTGGCAATAAGAAAGAACATTCCCACTGATCCATAATAATCAGCAAGCGCTTTTGTCTCTTCAGGTTTCAGATTTCTTGAAGCAGTGCAAATATCAATTTCATCACGAATTAATGTTCTCACTCCTTCTGACGTTCCTCCACCAGAAACATAGATAGAAATCCCAGGATTTAGCTTCATATATTCTGCAGCAAGGTTATCGGTAAGCTGAAGCATTGAATCTGAACCTTTAATGGTTATGGTTGCAAAATCAATATCCTTAACCGAACAGCCATAATTTAGAATTAGAATGGAAATCAAGAAAAGTGATGATCTCATTTATCAACTTTCATGAACAGCTACCAGTAGTCCGTACAATTTTCTAAAACAATATTTTCATTTTTGCATTCGGTTCAGGCTAGTCATCATCTTCATCCTGATCATCAGCAAAAAGATATTTTTCGTATTTGTGTTTTACAAGGTGAGCTTCAACAATAAAGAACACATCTTCGGCTATGTTCGTACAGTGATCTCCTAACCTTTCAAGTTGACGGGACATAACCAGCAGAGCTATTCCAGGTTCAATATTTTCCGGATCTTGTTTCATTATTTCAACTAGAATTTTGTGATTATCAAAATTCAGTTGGTCAAGCTTATCGTCAGATTCAATTACACTTTTTGCAAGTTTTTCATCTCCACCGATATAAGAATCAATTGAATCCTTCAGCATTTGCTTTGAAAGATTGAACATTTCTTCCAGGTTAGTTTGATTGAAGAAAGCAGGCTTCTTTTCTATCATCTTAATATACTCTGCAATGTTTACGGCAATATCCCCGATCCGTTCAAGATTATTATTAATAGTTAATGAAGACATAATCAGACGAAGGTCCATAGCAACAGGTTGAGTTAATGCAAAAATTTTCTGGCAGATCTTGTCAATCTTTGTATCATATTTATCGACTTTATTATCTTTTTCAATTACCTGTTGAGCAAGTTCCATGTTTTCATCTTCCACTGCTTTAATTGCAGATTGGACTTGCTCATCAACAAGACTACACATTTTTATGACTCTTGTTTTAAGCTTCTCAATATATTCGTCTATCACTCTCTCCATCATTCTCCTTTTATTTTACTAAATAAAATAATCTCAAAATATCAACCAAACCTGCCTGTAATATAATCTTCCGTTTGCTTCTTTGCAGGTTTTGTAAAAATTGTTGTTGTCCGGTCGAACTCAATCAACTCACCCAAATAGAAAAACGCTGTTTGATCGCTTACTCTTGCAGCCTGCTGCATATTATGTGTTACAATAACAATTGTGTATTCTTTTTTCAAATCGTGAATAAGTTCTTCGATCTTTGCAGTTGAAATCGGATCGAGTGCACTTGCCGGTTCATCCATCAAAATAATTTCAGGTTCAACTGCCAGAGCACGTGCAATGCACAACCTTTGCTGTTGACCTCCGGAAAGACTAAGAGCATTTTCATTCAGTCTGTCCTTTGCTTCATCCCAGATAGCAGCCTGATTTAGTGTTCGCTCAACAATTTCGTCAAGCAATTTTTTATCTCTTATTCCATTGATCCTCGGGCCGTAAACAATATTTTCATAAATGGTTTTAGGGAACAAATTAGATTTTTGAAAAACCATGCCGACATTTTTTCTGAGATTTACTATATCCAATGATTTATCGTAAATATTAACTCCGTCAATGTAAACTTCTCCTTCAATTTTTACGTGATCTATAAGGTCGTTCATTCTGTTCAGCACTCTCAAAAAGGTAGATTTACCGCAGCCGGAAGGTCCAATAAATGCGGTTACACGTTTTGAAGGAATTTCAATCGTTATATTTTTAAGAGCTTGTTTATCTCCGTAAAAGAGATTCAAATTTTTAACGACTATTTTAGTTTCTTTCATAAGCTATCAACAATAAAATTATAATCTTCCTAATATTTTTCTAAAGCGATACCTGAAAATTATCGCTGTAATATTTAATAAAAATGTTAATACAATTAATACTAAAGTTGCACCATATTGAAGTGGTAACGTTTTAGTAGGATTAGATGATTGTGTTGCCATAATAAAAATATGATAAGCAAGATACATAAATTGCTCTGTGGGATTTATCATCGGAATACAGTAACCACCAATGCAAAGATCAGCTATAGGCAAATTTGGTAAAAAGAATGCAGCACCAAGAAATAATATTGGCGCAGTTTCTCCGGCGCCACGACTGATTGCCAGAATTGTTCCCGTTAAAATACCAGGTCTTGCCTGTGGTAGAACAACATTTTTTATTGTTTGCCACCTGGTTGCTCCCAGTCCATATGACGCATCTCTATGAGATTTAGGTACAGAATTTAACGCTTCAAGAGTTGACACAATAACTATCGGCAATACCAGCACTGCAAGTGTTGTAGATGCCCATAGCAACGCCGGTTGACCAAAAAGTAAACCTGTTTGCAGAACATCATCCAGGCCTTTTCCAATAAACAAAATAAAAAATCCTAATCCGAACAAACCAAATACAATGGATGGAACTCCGGCAAGATTATTAATTGATGTACGGATTATACGTGTAAAAAAAGTATCGTTTGCATATTCATTGAGGTAAATTGCAGAAAACACTCCTAGAGGAACTGCGAACAATACCATAAATAGAGTCACGGCAATAGTTCCAAAAATCGCAGGACCAATTCCACCTCCTGTCATATTATTTTTCGGTGAATCGATCAGAAATTCAAGAGAGATGACTCCAATACCTTCAATAAAAATTTTGCCGAGCAAAAGTATTAAAACAAATACCAGGAAAAAGAATGTTAATCGCACTAATCCCAGTGACACATTTCCAAAAATATCTTTTTTTCTTTTCTTTACTTCCATATCAATCTTAACTAAAAAGTGTTTTTCTTTCTCATCTTGTTTATGATGATCTCTGCAATCAGGTTGAGGAAAAATGTTAATGTAAATAAGACTATCCCGATAAAGAATAATGAATAGTAATGATCCGAACCCTGAGACACTTCTCCCATTTCCGCTGCTATAGTTGCAGTCATTGTCCGAACACTCAGAAATATATTTGCAGTAAGATTTGCTGCGTTGCCTGCACACATCAGAACGATCATTGTTTCGCCAATTGCTCTTCCAAAACCAAGTATAATACTTGCAGAAACACCACTGAATGCAGCAGGCAAAATTACACGGCTGATCGTTTGCCATTTTGTAGCACCTAATCCATACGAAGCCATTCGTAATTCATTTGGAATTGAATGAAGCGCATCCTCGGTAAGTGAAGCAATAATTGGAATAATTACAAATGATAATCCTATTGCTGCCACAAATGCATTTAATCTGTTTGCCGGATTTAAAAGATCATTAAAGAAACTTGCACCTACAACAAGCATAATAAATCCAAGCACTACGGTGGGAATTCCAGCGAACAATTCTATCAATGGTTTAAGGAATTCTTTCAACTTCGGATTAGCAACTTCAGAAAGATAAATCCCGGCACCGACTCCGAGCAGGGTGGATATAATTGTAGCAGGTATTGCTGTTAGCAGAGTTCCGATAATTAGTGGAACTAATGAATATCTTGGTTCCTCAGAAGTTGGATACCACTGAAAAACACGTTCAACTGTTCCTGATGCATCAGTTCTGTCAAGAAAGAGAAAATCCATCAACCCAATATGATCAAGAGCTCTTAATCCCTCTTTGAAAAGGAAAGCGAAAATCAGAATAATGAAAATCAATGCCATAGTTCCATTTACAGCAAAGAAAAGTTTAATGGCTGATTCTTTTAATCTTGTAAATCTTCCAATTCTTTTGGCGTATTTTGAGTCAGCAGACTTCGAATAAAAATCTTTTTCTTCCATCGTAACAATAAAAATAATAAATCAATTTGATCTATAAGAATTCAAAATAAAAAGTTATTCTGCCTGTTAACGAAGGATCTATTGTTTTACCATTTTCAGGCTGTTCATAAGTTTCAAAAAGGAAGTTTGGTGTGATGGCCACTTTTTCATTCAAAACGAAACTTAATCCTGCAATAAACAAATTTCTTGAATCACTTCTAAAATCACCTGAAATATTAGGATCGTAATAATCGTATCTTCCTACTCCGATCAATGCATCTGTAAATTTATACCAACCAAATAAAGAAACACCCAATGCATTTCTGTTTTGAATTATATAATCAGTTTGATCATCTATAATAGCGTCGTTATAGTTTACCTGTAAAAAGGATTCAAGACCAATTGTAAATTTATCTTTTTCCTGATAGCCTAAGAAAAGATCTGTTGTCAATGCATCATTGCTAAAGTTCTGGTTAATTAGCTCGAATTCTTTGTCAGCTTTAAATCTATAATCTCCATAGAGGGTGATTCTCCATTCCTTTGCTGGTTGTAGATCTATTTGTGCGTAAGTCCTTTTATATCTGTCACCTTCGGAACCGAGTGAACTTCCATTGCCATACATCACCCAGTATTTTATACTTCCGGATGAATTTAGTCTTCCCTTAAGTGACGCTCCTAAATCTCTTGAACCAACAATTCTTCTCAAATCCAGAATCGTTCTTTCAAGAGATCTATAATTCCAGTAATCCTCAGCGACTCCAAAAGCTGGTGTTGGCTGTATTCCAAAAATAAAGTTACTACCTTTGAAAATATTCTTCCAATTTAAATATGCGTCTTTGATATAAGTAAGAAATAATGTGTTTTCAACACTCACCAACGTCTGAGATTCCAATCTAAACCTGGTACTGAAATCATTTGAGATGGTATAATCATAAGTGAAATAAATTCGTCTGAAATCAAACCCCTGCAGATCCTGAATACCGGTAACGCCGGTGTTGTTCAGATTATTTATTGTTGAATCTCTTAAAATGTTATAAAAGTAATCCCCGAACATATAACCTGATATTTTTCCTTCTCCAACCTCCTGTGAAAATACTGGATTCATGACTAGAAGACATAATATTCCAGTGAGGATAAATTTTTTCATTTCTCTCTCCATTTTTTTCGACTGATTGATTAATAAATAAAAAAGCTTCCTGCTCTCGCTTTCAGGAAGCCCTTAATGACACTTAATTACTTTCCGGCAATGGAATATATTCCATAGATTCAACAAGTTTCTGCCCTTCCGGGGACATAATAAAATCTATAAAATTTTTAAGTTCACCAGTTGCTTGACCGTTAGTAAAACAGTATAAATATCTTGAAATGGAATAGTCCCCATCCCAAATAACCTGATAATTCACCTGACCATTCTCAGCTGGAGAAATTGCAGGAGCAGATTCATTTTCTTTTATGTGAAGAATTTTCACATCTTTTCTGAGTGCAAAATAACCAACACCACCATAGCCGATACCTTTTACGTCTCTTGCTACTGCTTCACCCAGTGCTGCAGTTCCCTGAAGTACCTGGGTCGATGGTGAATAATCTATTTGTTTACCAGCATCGCTTTTACCCAGGACATGTTCTTTGAAAAATTCATAAGTCCCGCTACTATTTTCTCGACCGTATAATGTAATCATCATGTCTTGTCCGCCAAGTTCTTTCCAGTTTGTAATTTTTCCACTGAAAATATCACTTAGTTGTTTTACTGTTAGATTGTCAACTTGATTATCCGGATGGACAATTACTGCAATACCGTCAAGAGCAACCTCATAAGTAACTGGTGTAACTCCTTTTTTCTTTGCTGTCTCCAATTCACTGTCCTTTAATTCTCTTGAAGCATTCGCAAGATCAGTCGTTCCGTTGAGGAGTGCGGCTATTCCTGTACCCGAGCCACCACCAGTCACCTGAATTGATATATTAGGATTTTTTTGCATGTAAACCTCTGCCCATTTCTGAGATAGATTTACCATCGTATCAGATCCTTTTACTGAAACTACGGTTTGTTCTTCGCCTTCTTTCTTTTTACATCCGACAAATAATATCGAACCAACTAAAAGAAATGAAACCATAAGAAAAATGGATTGTTTGTTAAGCATTTTCTCTCTCCGATTGAAATTGTAAAAAAGTAGTAAGAGAAATATATATGCTGGAAGTGAAGCTTAGAACTACTCAGTGTTAAGAAACTGTTAAATTTTAAAAGGTGGCTAAGAACTTTGAAAAGAAGCTATTTTCTTAATTTTCATAAATGAACAGGAAGGCAACTTTATTTCCTAAATGGACATAATTCATCTTTTTTCTGCCTTAGATCTCAATCTTACATTGATATACGATGTACCTGAATCCCACTCAGGCTTTTCTTCCGAATTGGCGATACTAATTGCAAGATCAAACAGAATTTCCATGTGTTTGGCTGCGGCTATGAAATCAATGCTCTGGTTCAAATCGTCTTTTGGTGAATGATATCGATTAACAATATAATCAACGAATGCATTCAAAACGCTGTCTCTGCTAACCGTGGAATTTTCCGGTCCTTCAAGAACCAGTATGGATGGAATGCCAGCCGTTGCAAAACTAAACTGATCAGATTGGTTGAATGCCTCTACACCATTGAATTCCTTAGGTACATCAACTAAGCTCAATTCATATCGCTCAGCAGTCTGAATAAGAAAATTCTTAAGGGTGGAATAATCGGCACCAATGCCTACGATCGATTTAAAATTTCTGAAGAAAGCGATTCCATCAATATTAATGTTAGCAACAGATTTATAAAGCGGAACCAAAGGATTATCGGTATAAAAGTATGAACCGAGTAAACCTTTTTCTTCGCCGGTCAATGCAAGAAAAATAATCGATCTTCTTGGAGGTTGATCAAGTTCACAAAAATTTTTTGCAAGTTCCAATAAAACAGAAACACCGATAGCGTTATCAAGTGCTCCGTTGTAAATTGAATCCCCCTTAAAAGATGGTCCAATTCCGAGATGATCATAATGAGCAGATATTATAAGATAACTGTCTTTCAATTGTTCATCGTTGCCTACAATTAGCCCGGCTATATTTTGAGATAAAAAATCTCTTTGAGAATATTCACCTTTAAATGTTAATTCAGTCTTTAAAGGAAAACTCAATATCTTTTTATCTTTTTTTAGTTGAAGGATCTTTTCGTAGGAATATTCAGCATCTTTAAAGAGAGTTTCAGCAATATCCGGATTTAACAGAAGACTTAGATTGTTTGAAGCTGAATATGCAAGACTTACATCTTCAAACAGAAAATTATTTAGTTCCTCATCCCAATTGAACTCATTTGCCGTAGGAATTAATATGCTACCAGCAGCACCTCTAGAAATTGCCAACCTCTGTTTAGAAACAGGTGCACTATAAATTGTTGGAAATTCACCATTAAAAAATTCTGGGTCCTCTGATTTTGGTTCACCATCAAGGAAAACTACGATTTTTCCCTCAACATTAATTGATTGATAATCATTGTAATCAAATTCGGGGGCGATAATTCCATATCCAACAAAAATTAATTGCAATGGAGTTGGAGTAAATGTCTGCTGACCGGAATTGTAAAGTAAATAATCCTTGTACAGTTTTAGTGAATTTTCTTGATCTTCCTGGTAGATTTTAAGTTCAGAAGCCGGCAACGGAAAACTTCCGTGCATAGGAATGTTTTGATAAAAGGAGGATTCTTCCCCTACTGTTTTCAAACCATACTTTGAAAATTCGTCTGCAATGTATTTAGCCGCAAGATCTCCACCTTTTGTTCCAGTTCCTCTCCCTTCAAAAAAATCACTTGCAAGTACTTGTAAATGTTTTTCAATGGCAATAGCTGAAGAATCTAATTCGTGTCGATAAAATGAGGTTTGTACTTGTGAATAAAAGGACGCAGAAACGATTAAAACTAATGCCGGGATTTTATGCAAATGATATTTCATTCTTTAAAACTACTTA
>Ga0210074_1000624_pt1 | contig 12112 bp, 12 predicted proteins | sample China_Galinas_Co_FD_184860 | JGI IMG/M metagenome (GOLD analysis project Ga0210074, IMG submission 184860) | Wetland microbial communities from San Francisco Bay, California, USA, that impact long-term carbon sequestration -... | ecosystem: Environmental > Aquatic > Marine > Wetlands ... | reverse complement strand
GAGATGGGGTTCAACGCGGAGCAGACCGCGCTGGAGGTCGAGCGCTGCCTGAATTGCGACGTACAGACGCACTTCATTGACGACCTGTGCATCGAGTGCGACGCCTGCATCGACATCTGCCCGGTGAACTGCCTGACGATCACCGAGAATGGTGACGAGGCAGACCTGCGACAGCGCCTGTCGGCGCCGGCCGATAATACGGACCAGGCACTGTACGTGTCAGAAGACCTGCCACAGACCGCTCGCGTCATGGTTAAAGACGAAGACCTGTGCGTGCATTGCAGCCTCTGTGCCGAACGCTGCCCGACGGGTGCCTGGGATATGCAGAAATCGACGATCCTGGTGCCGTATGCCAAGGACGAGACTCCGACGGAAACCAGGCGAAGAGCGGCTGGCGGATCCGGCAAATAAGTAAAGGGTTGTAGTTGTGGCAAGTGTCAATGATGTCGTTATCAAGATAGCTACCGTCAACGGCACCGGTTCGGCGAGCGCCAATGGCCTGTTGCGCAAGTCAATATTCCGCATGGGCGTCCCGGTCGTCGGCAAGAACTACTTCCCGTCGAACATCCAGGGCCTGCCGACCTGGTACGAGATTCGTGTGACGGGAGCTGGTTACCAGTCGCGCTCCAACCGCGTGGACGTGATGGTCGCGATGAACGCACAAACGTATGCGCGGGACATGGCCGAGGTCGAGCCGGGTGGCTGGCTCATCTACGATTCGACCTGGCCACGCAACTCCCTGTTGAACCGTGATGACATCGCGATTGTCGGCATTCCGTTCTCGAAAATGTGCAACGAGAACTTCGATGGTGCCCGCGCGCGGATCCTGATGAAAAATATCGCCTATGTCGGTGCCGTCGCGGCACTGCTGGACGTCGATCTGGATGTGATTACGACCTTGCTCGAAGAGACGTTCGCGGCCAAGAAGCACCTGATCGAGTCCAATCTCAAGGCGATACAGCTCGGCTACGATTACGCGACCGAACATTTTTCCTGCCCTTTGCCGATGCGTGTCGAGGCAATGGACGCAACCGAGGGTCATATTGTCATCGATGGCAATACGGCGGCCGGTCTCGGTTGCATGTATGCGGGCGCAACGGTCGGCGCGTGGTACCCGATTACACCTTCGACGTCGTTGATGGATGCGTTCCGGACATTTTGCGCGCGCTATCGCATTGATCCGGAGACCGGCAAGCGGACTTACGCCATCATCCAGGCCGAGGACGAGCTGTCCGCCATCGGGATGGTGCTGGGTGCGAACTGGCAGGGTGCTCGTTCGTTTACGCCGACCAGCGGACCCGGAATCTCGCTAATGAGTGAGTTCATCGGTTTTGGCTACTACGCCGAGATTCCGGCGGTGATCTTCGATGTGCAGCGCACCGGACCGTCGACCGGCATGCCGACCCGTACCCAGCAGTGCGATCTCCTGAGTTGCGCGTATGCCTCGCACGGCGATACCAAGCATGTGCTGCTGTTCCCGGGTGACCCCGCGGAGTGCTTCTATATGTCACCGCTGGCGTTCGACCTGGCGGAGCGCCTGCAGACGCCGATCATGGTGCTGACAGATCTCGATATCGGCATGAACGACTGGATGGTGCCGGAGCTGGAATGGGATGACAGCTACGTCCCGGACCGCGGCAAGGTGCTTGGTGCCGAGGAGCTCGAGAAGATAGAGAAGTTTTACCGTTATCTCGATGTTGACGGGGACGGTATTCCATACCGGACTTTTCCCGGCGTCCATCCGAAAGGCGCCTATTTCACGCGCGGTTCGGGTCATACCAAGTATGGCGCCTACACCGAGGATTCTGCCGAGTACCAGGAGGTCCTGGACCGGCTGCTGGTGAAATGGGAAACGGCCCGGTCGCTGGTGCCGGAAGCCGACATCCGTTATTCCAAGTTCAACAAGGCCGCGATTCTGACGCTGGGCAGCGGCGACGGCGCCTGCAAGGAAGCGCTCGACCGCCTGGAAAAGGAGAAGGTCGGGCTCAACTATTGCCGCGTCAGGGCATTTCCGTTTACCGACGCAATCCGTGACTTCATCGACAAGCACGATGTCGTGTACGTCGTCGAGCAGAATCGTGACGCGCAGCTGCGCACCTTGCTGATCAACGACATCGACGCCGACCAGAAAAAGCTCGTGCCGTTATTGCATTACAACGGCATGCCGATCAACGCCGGGTTCGTCGTCGATGGCGTTCTGAACGAAATTGCGAAGGGCCGGGCGGCCTGACCGGGATGATGTTGTGACTTACATTGCCAAACCGAAAATATCGCATCCGAGCCTGAAGAAAAATGACCTCGGGCTGACGAAACGCGACTACGAGGGGGCTGTTTCCACACTCTGCGCCGGTTGTGGGCACGACTCGATCACCGCCGCGCTGATTCAGGCCGTTTACGAACTCAATGTCGAGCCACATATGCTGGCGAAGATGAGTGGCATCGGTTGCTCGTCCAAGACGCCGGCCTATTTTGTCAGCCAGGCCCACGGCTTCAACTCGGTGCACGGGCGCATGCCGTCCGTGACGACCGGTGCGAATGCCGCGAATCGCGAGATGACGTACATCGGCGTCTCCGGTGACGGTGACTCGCTGTCCATCGGCGCGGGCCAGTTTGTGCATGCAATTCGGCGTAACCTGAATATGTGCTACCTGATCGAAAACAACGGTGTCTACGGGCTGACCAAGGGCCAGTTCTCAGCTTCGGCGGACATTGGTTCGAAACCAAAGAAAGGCATGCCGAACCAGCAGGAACCCATCGATCCGGCAAGCACGGCGCTGGCGCTCGGCGCGACTTACATTGCGCGCAGTTTTTCCGGCGACAAACAGCAGCTCGTGCCGCTATTGAAGGGCGCGATCATGCACAAGGGGTTTGCGCTCGTCGATATCATCAGCCCGTGCGTCACATTCAACGACCACGAAGGCTCAACCAAGAGTTACGCGCATACGCGCGAGTTCTATCACCACGTCGCCAACATCGATTACATCCATCCATCCGAAGAGATCAAGGCGTCGTACGACGAAGGCGATGCGATTCCGGTTCACCTGCACGGCGGTGACACGATCGTACTGCGCAAGGTCGATCGCGAATACGATCCGACCAGCAGGGCCGCCGCGTTTGCGTACCTGCGCGACCGCTTTAACGCAGGCGAGGTGACGACCGGCCTGTTGTACGTCAACGAGGATCGCGAGGAAATGCACGAGCTGATGGGCAACGTCGATACGCCATTGGCCCGCTTGCCTTTCGCTGACCTCAATCCGGGTAGTGCCGAACTTAAGAAGTTGCAAAGCCGGTATCGCTAGGCGCGCATCTCGCACCCCGATTCCACGTACGCTAGACTCTGTGTATTCCCGACGACAGAGCATCAATAATGAAAAACAGCAGACGCCAGTTCATCAAGGCGGGTGTTCTCGGTGGCGCGATTGCAGCCACCGGGCTGCCGTTGCCTGGCCAAGCGAGCGAAACAAGCCCTTGCGCCACCAAACCGCTGAGCATCCTGATTCTCGGCGGCACCGGCTTTATCGGGCCGCACATGGTTCGTGAGGCGCTGCGCCGTGGCCACAGCGTGACACTTTTCAATCGCGGACGAACCAACGACAACCTGTTCCCGGATCTCGAAACGATTACCGGCGATCGCGACGGCAACCTCGACGGCCTCAAAGGCCGCAAATGGGATGCGGTCATCGACAATTCGGGCTACATACCGCGGCACGTGCAGGACTCGGCCAAACTGCTGGCGCCGAACGTCGGCCAGTATCTTTATATTTCGACCGTATCGGTCTACGCAGATTTCAACATCGAAAACACCGAGGACTCACCGCTGGCAACGCTCGATGATGAATCGATCGAGGAAGTGACCGGCCGAACCTACGGCCCGTTGAAGGCGCTATGTGAGAAACGTGCAGAGGCGGAGATACCTGCAGATAATCTCTCCATATTACGGCCGACGTACATCTGCGGCCCGGGTGACCACACCGACCGCTTTACCTACTGGCCGGTGCGTACGCGCGAGGGTGGTGCCATGCTGTGGCCCGGATCGCCGTCGGACGCGATCCAGATCATCGACGTGCGTGACCTTGCAGTCTTCACGATCGACTGCCTCGATCAGCACATCACCGGCATCTACAACATGGTGAACCCGGTTGGCTCGTACACGATGGGCGAACTGCTGGTCGACTCGACCGCCGTCAGTGCGGCCGATGTCGAGCCGGTCTGGGTATCCGAGCCATTCCTGTACCAGCAAGGGCTTATCGGCGGTCGTCAATTGCCGATCTGGCATCCTCGCACAGGTCCCGATGCGGCGACCGGCTCATTCAGCGGCAAACGCGCTCAAGAAGCCGGACTCTGTATCCGGCCGCAGCGTGAAACCGCGCGCGATACGCTGACCTGGTGGGATACGCTGCCCGAAGAGAGAACCAGCAACATGCGGGCGGGCCTGGATGCCGAACAGGAGGCGGCTGCGTTGGCAGCCTGGGCCGCGGAATGAGCCTGATCGACACCGCGAGTTGTCGAAGCGCGGACATTCGCTCATCCGGTCATTGAATAATCCAGAGATTCAGAGGGCGCATGGACGGATATATCCTGACTCGCGAACAAATCGACAGCCTTGAAGGTGTCGAGAAAACGCACTTCCTCAACGACAACGCGCGACGACTCAACAAGTCGCTCGGAGACTTGACTGGTCTTCAAGGACTGGGATTTCATATCATCGAAGTACCGCCCGGTCGTGAGTCCACCGAGCTGCACACCCATTATCACGAAGACGAGTGTGTCTACATACTGGAGGGTGAGGCGCAAGCCACGATAGGGAATCAGACTTACGCAGTTCGCGCCGGGGACTTCATCGGATTTCGCGCCGGGGGCGAGCCCCACAAGCTCGAGAATACAGGCAACGAGACACTCAAATGCATCGTGGCAGGGCAACGCCTGGACCATGACGTTGCAGATTACCCGGACAAGGCAAAACGTATCTATCGCAACAAGGGACTGAAATGGACCCTTGTCGATATCGAAGCCATCGATGAACCTGAGGCTGGCCGCAAGATCTAGGCGATCGATTGAATATGCAGCCCATTAGCGCCTCTTAGTTCCACAATCGTTTCCACCACGGCTCGTCCGCAGGAGCGGACGGCATCCCGCCCGCGAACGGGATTCTCGCTCGAATATCGTCGATGTCCCAGCCGGTCAGGTTGGCAAGCTGCTGCGCCTCGCGTTCCTGGCGCTCGCGGACATTCGCCTGGTACTGGCTGATGTCGCAGGTCGCCTTGCCGGTCCACGGGTGTCGAATGACGTAGCGGCCCTGGTAATTCTGCCGGTCACCGGTTTCCTGGAACACCAGGTCCTCGGGGAAATGCTCACGGTCGTAGCGCAAATGCAGGCGTGTTACGAACACGTCCTGTGCCGGCGCGATGCGGTCCTGTTGTCGGCCGGAGTCCCCGACCCAGTAGACACCGAGCTGGCGCAGTTCGTTGCTACTCAGCGGATCCGCGGCACACGGATCGCACCAGGCCATGTCCCAGGCGTATTCGAGAAATACGGCACGTTCATTCTCGGCGATCGTTTGTTCCTGGAACATCGCACGGTAGAAGTCACCGAACTCGTCCTCGACGAACTCGGGTATTTCGACGTTGCTCGGCAACTTGACGGTCCGGTAGTTGGTCGTCTCGACCCGGCCGCTCCGCGTCAGCGCATAGACATATAATTCCTGCTTGCCCCTTGCGTTCAGTGTGCCGAGACGGATCGGCAGCATGAAGCGCCTGCTTTCGTATGCGACCTGCAGCGGGCGCAAATACTGGTAGCCGAGTTCGGACTGCGCCTCGATATTGACCTTCGCCACGAAGAAGCGCATGTCCTGCTTCAGGTAGCTGTCCACGACCGGTTCGGCGCCGCGCGGAATACGGTAGCCGTTGTCGGTCAGCCAACGCACCAGGCCGTCGCTCTGAGTCGCCGACAGGATCAGGATGTCGTATTCGCCGACCGTATAACTGGCTTCGATGGTGACGCCGGCCGCGCGCGCCGCGCGCTCGCGATCGGCATCCGCCGTTTCCGGTATCGATGCCTGGTTGGCGCGTTTCATTTCCATGCGGTCATACTTGATGCAGGGGTCGGGGTCGTGGTACTCGACCAGGCGCGGCGACGTGTACGCATCGAGGTGCTGAATCACGGCACGGTCGCCGACATTGATCTGCTCGCGTTCGATCAGCGTCGGCACCGGGATCACCACGGCGAAGTCCTCGACATCACCCTCGAAATCATTCGCCATCGTGATCACTGTGCGATTCTCGTCACGCACCAGCACCACCTGCGAGGCGCGATTGAAGAGGCTCGTGTCGGCCCGGGCGACGTAGAAGCCGCAGAAGGCCTGCGCCGTCGTCGCGACCAGGATGGTCAGTGCCGCCGTTGCGGCAGTTACGAGGAATTTCATTGGTAGGCTCCTTTGATAGTCGGATTCTCTCGGGCGGCGGGCCGCCAGCGGTAGCGTGTTCCTTTCAGCAGTGCATCGATCAGCGGCACCAGCGGGGCCGCCATGATCAGCGCCAGGATCGGCCCGTTCGGCTCGTAGATCTCGAACTGGACAAGGTAAGCGAGCACCGCGACCACGGCCGCGAACAGGTAGCGGCCGAGCGGCGTATTCGGCGTGGTCTTGGGATCGGAAATCATGAAGAAGGCGAAAACCATCAGCGTGCCGTTCTGTAGCTGGTGCAACGGAATGGCCAGCGGGTCTCCGAGCCACAGCGCCCGGCCCAGCACCAGCAGCCCGAAAGCCGCAAGAAAGCCGAACGTCGTTTCGGCGCGGCGTGCCCGTGTCAGGACCACGAAGCCGAGGCAGGCGAGTGCAAAAGCCGAGAGCGCCGTGCTGCCCCATTGCCCGGTTGATACCCAGGCGCGCTCTGTCAGCATCATCATCGTGACCAGCGCAACATTGGCCGGGTTGAACACGTGTTTGCCGTTCACCCTCACCAGGAATTTGCTGCCGATGGCGATCGTGGCCGCCGCCGCTGCAATCAACGCGGCGTCGGTACGCAGCAGCAGCGTCAGTGATAGTGACGTGATCAACGCGCTGAGCGGATCAAACCGCGGCAGGCCCGCGAGCCGCGTACCAGCCAGTTGCACGGCGAGGGCGGTGACGACGATGGCCAGGGCGTTCTGCCACGCAATTCCGAAGTCGAGTGCCACGACGCCAAAGACGACCAGCGCGCTGAGTACGGCGATCTGGTAGTAGCGGGGATCGATTGGGCGATTGATTATCTGCATGCCCGGTATAAACGGCCGCGGCGGTGCAACGGGTCTAAGCGGCCTGAAAGTGCTATTATTATGTCAATAAAAACAATGGCTTATTTTCTTGCATCCAATTGCATTCCACCGTGCATCTACTGGGTGAAGACAATCTTGCTTTGACAATGGAGTACTGAAGTGGCTGAAGAATTTATCCCGATCGTGATGTTCGCAGGACTCACCATCGTTTTTTGCATGTTGTTCTGGTTCCGGTTTCGTGCCCGCAGCGAAATGCAACAGACCATCCGCATGGCCCTCGACAAGGGGCACGAACTCACGCCGGAGATAATCGACCGGCTGGGGCATCCCAAGGCCGGCAAGTTCAAGGACCTGAGGCTTGGCGTTATCTGGCTGTCGATCGCGGCAGGCCTGGTACTGATTGGCTTCGCCGTGCCCGAGCCCGACGCGTTACGTGGCTTGCTGGCAGGAGCGGCTTTGCCGTTCGCGATTGGCGTTGCGTACCTGGTCCTGTACCGCTTCACCAGAGTCGAAGATTAAGCAGACAGATCGGTGGATCGGAGCGAGGATCATCAGCTGGTCGCCAGGGTCGTGTCCGTACAGGACACGGCCGCGTTTGGCGAGCTGATACGGCGTCACCAGTCGCATGTGCGGAACTTTCTGCGCAAGCTGACCGGCGATTACACGGTGGCCGATGATCTGGCGCAGGATTGTTTCCTGCACGCGTGGGACAAGCTGGACACGTTCTCGGGCAGTGGTTCATTTATCGGCTGGTTACTGAAAGTGGCTTACACGACATTCCTGCAGGCAAAGCGGAAATCGAAACGCTATGTGGAAATACTCGAACAGGCGGGTCATGCGACTGACGCAGAGTCCCGGGGCGAGGCAAACCTGTCGGACGAGCTCACGGACCTGGACCGGTTTCTGGCGGTGCTTACCGAGGAAGAGCGCGCGATCATGGTGATGTCCTACGCCTGCGGTTTATCGCACCGGGAGATCAGCGAGGCGACGACATTGCCGGTAGGCACGGTGAAATCCGTGATATTTCGTGGTAAAGAAAAGATCAGGACGAGTTTTGACATCAAAGATCATCAACATGGCTGACAAGATGAGAGACGCAGAGGATCGTTTGCTCGAATCCCTGTTCGAGTCGGCACCGATCGCCGACGATGGTTTCAGCGTGCGGGTTGTCCGGAAGATTCGTCGCCGTTTGTGGTTGCGGCGGCTGGCTTTGCCCGTTGCCGTTGCTGTCGGTGGTGCATTTGCAATCAAGCCGCTGGCGGCACTCGTGACGTTGATCGTCGGCCTGTCGGGGCTGTTGCCGCAGGACACGCTGTTGGGTGCTGCGGGTTTCCTGCCGAAGGTGGAATACATCGTTCTCGGAGCGATGCTGCTCGGCGCCGGCCTGCTGGCACTGGGCGCACTCGAGGACTAGGACCTGCGTCATTGTCTTGCCGGGTTTGCTCGGTTACATTGCGACGATGACCCTGCGCGACAAAGTTGAATCCTTGCTGCCAAACTGGGAACGCTGGTATCCCAGTCTTTTCGATGCGGCCAGTGATCTCGGTATTATTCGCGCCGAAGTTTGTGATCCCGATTCATTGCTCCTTACGCGCCGGCATACGAAGGTTCGCCAGCAGGCCGAGGACGCGCATCGCGAAAAGTGGGGCGGCAAGCCACAGGAGTAATTCATGCCATTCGATCTCGAGGCCGTGCGCGCCAGGTTCCCGGCGCTCGCAGCGACGGATAGCGGCAGGCGCCGTATCTATTTCGATAACCCGGCTGGTACCCAGGTCCCGGCCAGCGTTGCCGAGGCCATGTCCGCCTGCCTGTTGCAGGCCAATGCGAATCTGGGCGGGTATTTCCAGACCTCAACCGACGCCGACCAGGTCGTCGCGGCGGCACGGCTGGCGATGGCGGACTTCCTGAATGCCCCATCCCCGGACGAGATCGTTTTCGGCCAGAACATGACGACGCTGACCTTGCACCTGTCACGCTCGATCGGACGCCGCTTCAGGCCGGGCGATGAAATCATCCTGTCGCAAATGGACCACGATGCAAATGTCTGGCCGTGGGTGCTGATGGCGCGGGATCTAGACCTTGAGGTCAAGTGGTTGCCCTTTGATCCTGCCACGTTTGAATTCGACCTCGACGTAATGGACGGGCTCCTCTCGGAGCGGACGCGCCTGGTCTGTGTCGGCGGCGCTAGCAATCTGACGGGGACGGTCAACGACGTCGCTGCCATCTGCGCGCGTGCGCGTGCCGCGGGTGCCATGACGTTTATCGATGGTGTGCAGTCCGTGCCTCACATCGCGACTGACGTGCAAGCCATTGGCTGCGATTTTCTGGCCTGCTCTTCATACAAGTTTTTCGGGCCGCACCAGGGGATACTCTGGGGTCGCAGAGAACTGCTGGAGTCCCTTGAGCCCTACAAGGTGCGCCCCGCACCCGACGCCATCCCCTGGTGCTTCGAGACCGGCACACAGAGTCACGAAGGCTTTGCAGGTATAACCGCGGCAGTCGAATACTTCGACTGGATCGGCGAGACACAGGCTGCTGGTTTCGGATCAGCCTGGACGCACCTCGAGGGACGGCGGCGGTCGCTACATGCGGCAATGGACTGCCTGTTCGATTACGAGAAAACGCTGGCCTCGCGGTTGGTCGATGGGCTCCGGCAACTGCCCGGTGTCACCGTACAGGGCATTACGCGGCCCGAAGCGATGGACCGTCGGGTGCCAACGGTGTCCTTTACGCATGCAGGCCGTGCCCCGGACAAGATTGCCCAGGCGCTTTGCCGAGAAGGTATTTTTGTCTGGAGCGGTCACAACTACGCAGTAGAAGCCGCGCGGACACTGGGCATTTATGATTCCGGCGGCGCCGTTCGCATCGGGCCCGTGCACTACAACAGCGTCGCCGAAATTGACGAACTCCTCGATTCCCTGGGGACATTGTTGCGCGCCTGAGCACCGCGGACCGGGGTCCATGCAATTCCTGGGCTATACTGGCGTGTAACCGGCTGTAGCTACAGTCGGCAATGAAAACAGAGGAGAACTATAATGAGAAAAGCTCTGCTAACGGCGGCCATGGCCTCGGCCGTGTTACTCGGTCCGGCTGTCGCATCGGCCCAGGACGACGACGATGAGGGTATGTCGTTCGTGCCGGTCGAAACCTATACCTGTAACTATAACGATGGCAAAGGACCGGCGGACCTCGATAAAGCTGTTGCCGGCTGGAACGCCTACATGGACAAAGTGGGGGATAAAGACTATTACGCAATGACCATGGTGCCGGTCTACTTTGGGGACGAGACATTCGATGTTGGCTGGCTGGGGGTCAACTCGAGCGGCGCGGCCATGGGTGCCGGCCACGACAGCTGGTTCGCCAATGGTGGCAAAGAGGCCGCTGCGTTCAACAGCGTGATCGACTGCAATAGTCACAGTAATTTCGCCACGACGATGGTGAAGCCGCCACCCGAGCGCACCTCGCCCGACAGTATCGTCCTGACATTTTCAGATTGCTCGGTCAATGACGGCAATACGATCGATGATGTCTTCGCCGGTATGGGCGCGTGGGCTGCCTACACCACTGAGCAGGGATACACCAATGGCATGTGGCTGATGTTCCCGGCCTATGGCGTTGCCGACGCCGACTTTGATTTCAAACGAGTCAATGGATACGACAGTCATGCCGATATGGGCGTGGACTATGATCGTTATGGCACCGGTGGCGACTGGGAGATCTACAACGAACTGGTTGGCAACCTCGTGTCTTGTGATGTCTCTCGCGTCTACAACGCGACGATACGGCGCCGCGTGGCAGCTACCGACGACTAGATCGAGGCTGTCAGTGCAGAAACCGCAGAGGGCCGCAGTAATGCGGCCCTCTTTTATCATCAGCCGCTTGCCACGGCGGTTACTTCATATAAGAAAAGCCGCTCTGGAGCGGCCCTCATTCACAAAGAAAGCCGCTCGAGAGCGGCCCTCATTCACAAAGAAAGCCGCTCGAGAGCGGCTTTCCGTGAGATGTTGTATCTGAAAAGCGGGTCAGGGAAGTACGCTTCGGTGCTCCATCTTTCGCGACAGACCCAACGGCTTTGCAGACACCTTTGTTATCCCACGAGACATGGATCACCTCCTTTCAATTGTTTGCCCGAGTCCAGTATGTCTTGGAAATCAAAGGATTCCAAGCGAAAATTTTCTTGGCGGTTACGCCTTCATTTCGACGTATCGAGTGGGTTATCATTATCGGCCAGCCTCCCGTTTTGTGAAGAGACTGGCATGCGTTGCCGTGTATACTGCGATGCTTGCCTGCACCGCGGGATTTGCAGCACAAAATAATTAGAGAGAAGACCAATGGCAATTGCAGACCTCAAGAACGTACTTAATATCTTTCGTGGCTCCGAAGTCAGCCCTGACCAGGAGAACGACTTGTTCAAGGAAGTGCTGCTCATGACGCTGGCCAGAGCCGCAGACGCCGATATCAATATTCAGAGTGTCGAAGTGGAGAAGATCCAGGAGATCCTCAAGCGGCATACAGGCATGGAATTCAGTACCGCTGATGTCAGGGTCGCGGCACGTGAAGACCTCTATGCCGAGGCGACTCTGGTCAAGTACCTCAACAGTGTACGCAAGAAGATGTCCGATGCGCACCGAACCGAGACCGTGCAGGCACTGGCCGAGGTTTTCAGAAGCGACGAACATGTCGGCGTCCTCGAGATCGACTTTTTCAATACCGTCGTCAAAGCCCTGGGTGTCACACCCGCACAGATTGCCGGGCTCACGGCGGGCGACGTTACCTGACTGGAAACCGAACCTGATAATGTGAGAAAGGCGGGCCTTGTGTCCGCCTTTTTCGTGGCTTGAATCAGGTCACGACCGGCGCC
>Ga0210074_1000623_pt1 | contig 12113 bp, 14 predicted proteins | sample China_Galinas_Co_FD_184860 | JGI IMG/M metagenome (GOLD analysis project Ga0210074, IMG submission 184860) | Wetland microbial communities from San Francisco Bay, California, USA, that impact long-term carbon sequestration -... | ecosystem: Environmental > Aquatic > Marine > Wetlands ... | reverse complement strand
ATAACTACAACCGTTAAGGGCGGGTAAGACGCAGGGGCTAGGGACTGGGGGCTAGGGACTGGGGGCTAGGGACTGGGGGCTGGAGACTGGGAGATTTGATCCGTGGCAAACAACCAGCCCCCGCCTTTCAGAATTTTTTGAACACCTTTGCCCCGCTGTAGATGTAATGCACGCAGGCGATGGTGGTGACCAGCGCTGTGACCATGAAGAGGATTTTTAGCAGCACGGGGGACAAGGTGACAAATGTGCCGAGCAAGACCATGGTGACGATGATGATCTGCAGCAGGGTGGCGAATTTACCCCAGAAGCTCGGCAGGGCGACGGTCAGGTTGCCGGAGTAGTGCAGGATGCCGGCGCCGAGGGCGACGTACAGATCCTTGGCGACGACGATCACCGCCAGCCAGGCGGGCAGCAGCCCCTGGACGCTCAGGGCGATGAACGCGACGGTACCGAGCAGCTTGTCACCGATCGGGTCGAGGAAGGTGCCGAGCACCGACTTCTGTTGAAGGCGGCGTGCCAGGTAGCCATCGAGAAAATCGGTGAACCCGGCCACCACAAAGATCACCAGTGCCAGCGCGTGGCGGTCGTAGATCACCGCGATCAGAAAGGGTGCCACCATGAAAATACGGAGCAGGCTGAGCAGGTTGGGCAGGTTCATGCGATACCTCCGCCTTTAGTCCTACAATTATGCCGTGTTTTCCGGGGGATACAAACCGGTGCAGGCACTGGTCAGGGGCTGGGGACTGGAGGCTGGGGGCTAGCGCAACGAATAAATATTGTCTACACGCGATTCAGCATGGTATGAAATCGCACAGAGAGCAATCGATGAATCTGACTGACGATACGACATACATGCAGGAAGCGATCGCCGAAGCGCAGCTGGCCAGGGCCAAGGGTGAAGTGCCGATCGGCGCGGTGATTGTCCACCAGGGGCAGGTCATCGGCCGCGGTCACAACCTGCGCGAAACCAGCAACGACCCGACCACCCACGCCGAGATGGTGGCGATCCGCCAGGCCGCAGCGGCGATCGGCCACTGGCGCCTGCTCGAGACCACCCTGTATGTGACGCTGGAGCCCTGCGTGATGTGCATGGGCGCGATCATCCTCGCCCGCATCCCGCGCCTGGTCTTTGCCTGCCGCGATCCGCGCGCCGGGGCGGTCGGTTCGATCTACGATTTTTCCCGGGACGAGCGCTTCAATCACCAGGTCGAAGTCGCCGAGGGAGTGCTCGGTGAAAAATGCAGCACAATGCTCAGCGGCTTTTTTCAGGAATTAAGGGCCGGGAAGAAGGCCAAGCCTTCTTCGGAGGCTGGAGGCTAGGGTCTGGGAACGGGGTTTTTGCACGAAGACCTTGATCTGGATGCCATGTGAGAATTTGATCATAATTTGAGCTGGAAAAAAAACCAAAAATTCTATATAACTGTTAACCCGCTGGAGATCATGGGATTTGAGCTTTTGCCAGCCACTAGTCCCCAGCCCCCAGCAACCGAATCAACCCCCTGGAGGGGTGTCCGAGCGGCCGAAGGTGACAGACTCGAAATCTGTTGTGGGGCAACCCACCGGGAGTTCGAATCTCCCCCCCTCCGCCATTACAAGAAAAAGCCCAACCGGAAACGGTTGGGCTTTTTTTGTCTTGCGATGGATTTCACCGGTCGAAGACCGGTCCCTTAATTTGCCGAGTCTTTCAGCTCTTTCAAGTATTCCCCGCGCCCGACCTCGGTTTGAAAAACCATGCATACAGCATCAGGAATATCCCGTTATTCAGAATTGCCGGGACCAGGGCCGCGTAGCATCCGGCGATGGCGAACATCATCGAAGTTCTGAATAACAACTGCGGCCAGTAGGTTTGGTTAAAGAAGCCGGAGAAAAAGCCGCCCGTTTCCAGCCAGCGCCCCGGCGTCATCATGAAACCGAGAATGCCGGTGATGATCACCATGCTCAGCCAGGCGGCACCGCATAGATCAGGATCGACAGGCTGAGTTTTTTCAGGAACTCGAGCAGCTCCTGGCGATTCTCCCGCAGGGCTTTGCGCTCGATAAAGTAGGTGATCCAGAAGCCGCCGGTCGCGACATGACTGGGGATGATGTGAAAGGTTGCAATAGCTGCGATGAGGATCGGACCGCCAACGACGGGGATTTCAACAGAGGGGACATGATCTGCTCCAGCTAGTGTTTTGCACAACAACAAAACTACGCCTTTTTGCCGTGATTTAAATATTGGCCACAACAAATAATTAGTTAAACCCATTGATATTAAAGCGAAAAAATAAACAACGGTAATTTATGTGGAAAAATTATATTGATCTTTGAATGCCTTTGTTATAATGTGCATATACACATAACTAACGTGGCACGCATGAAGCTGTGCCAAAGGAGAATTCATCATGAAAATCTGTTTCCCCGTCGCTGAAAACAAGGGCCTCGACAGCCCGGTCTACAATCACTTCGGCTCCGCACCGATGTTCCTGCTGATCGATGCCGAGCAGCGTTCGGTGGCCGAAACGGTCAACCGCGACCTCAATCACCAGCACGGCGCCTGCCGTCCCCTCAGGGCCCTGGGCGGCCAACAGGTGGATGCCATTGTGGTCAGTGGCATCGGTGCCGGTGCGCTGGCCGGACTGAACCAGGCCGGCTTCAAGGTCTACCAGGCCAAAGCCGGAACCATTGCAGAGAATCTGGACCAGTTCCTGAAGCAGGCACTGGCCGAACTGACTCCCGCACAGACCTGCGGTGGTCATCATCGCCATCATTGCGGTTCTCACCATGGTGAGGCCGACATCGAAGCCGGTTGCGGCTTCTGACCGGACCGATGCGTGGAGAGGAAGGATGCACATCTATCATAGCCAGACGCCCAAGCCGATTGACCGGTTCGTCGATGACCTCGATCAGGCCGCCCGGGCCCGGGGATTCGTGATCCACAACAAGGAAACGATGGAGATGGCCCACACTTTCGGCCGTCACGGCGCACATGTTGCCGAAGACTTCGATCTTCACATGATCCAGATCTGCAAACCGGAAAAAGCGTCCAAAAGCCTGAGCAAGAACCCCGAGCGCGCGGTTCTGATGCCGAAGTTCGTGATGACTTTCAGTGGCAGCGGATCGACGCAGATCCGGTTTCTGCATTATCGCCCAGAGAGCGTCCGAGACCTGATCGATGATGCCGAGTTCCCGGACTCCCTTGCGGCGAGCTTTACCGAGATCATCAAAGTCATCGAGGAGGCCAGATAGTCATGTGGTCTTTATTGGGCAGAATCAACAAGCGGCTGATTATTGCGATCCCGGTCATGCTGGTGGCCGGGTTCGGCTTCGGTGTAGCAACCGAAGCAGCCTTTCTGAAAAGTTTGATCCTGCCCTTTACCTTTTTGATGGTTTACCCGATGATGGTGACTCTGAAGATTCGTCAGGTACTCGAAGGTGGCGACATGAAAGCCCAGCTGCTGACCCAGGCGATCAACTTCGCCGTGATCCCGTTTGTCGCATTTGCTGCCGGACAGTATTTTTTCAGTGACAGCCCTTACATGGCCCTAGGCCTGCTGCTGGCCGCGCTGGTGCCGACCAGCGGCATGACCATCTCCTGGACCGGCTTCGCCGGCGGCAACCTGGCGGCAGCGGTAAAAATGACCGTGGTCGGACTGGTCCTCGGTTCGCTGGCCACGCCTTTCTACGTCAAGGCCCTGATGGGCGCTAGCGTCGAGGTCAGCCTGAGCAAGGTCTTCCAGCAGATCATCCTGATCGTGTTCCTGCCGATGGTCGCCGGTTACGCCACGCAAAGGTTCCTGGTCAAACGTTATGGTCGTGACGATTTCCAGCAACGTCTGGCGCCCCGCTTTCCAGGCCTGTCGACGCTCGGCGTGCTCGGCATCGTATTTATCGCCATGGCCCTGAAAGCTCCGGCGATTGCCGCTCATCCGGAACAGCTGGTGCGCATCCTGGTGCCGCTGGCTCTGCTCTATAGCTTCAATTTCCTGTTGAGCACGGTGGTCGGCCGGCTGGCGTTGCCGCGCGGCGATGCCATCGCCCTGGTCTACGGCACCGTCATGCGCAACCTGTCGATCGCTCTGGCGGTGGCGATTAACGCATTCGGCCCGGCCGGTTCGGATGCCGCCCTGGTGATTGCCCTGGCCTATGTCATCCAGGTACAATCTGCGGCCTGGTTCGTAAGATTCACCCCGCGGATGTTTGGTCCGGCAGAACCCGCAGCGCAAACCGCCTGAAAGGATTTGTATGTCACCCCGACCGAAAAAACCACGGCACTGCGATTGTCCGCACCGGCCCAGCGGTCTGGTCATGAAACCTGCCGGGGTTCCCGTCAAAAAGCTGCAAAAGATCGTGCTGGAGATTGACGAGCTTGAGGCCCTGCGCCTCTGTGACAGTGAGGGGCTGAGCCAGGCCGCGGCCGGCGAACGCATGGGAATCTCACGGGGGACGGTACAGCGACTGGTGACCAGTGGGCGGCGCAAAGTGGTGGAAGCGATTATTGAGTGCAACGCCCTGGTCATCGAGACAGAGCAGGACCGGGCATGAACTACAGGGCCCAAGGCTCTTGAGAGCCTCTCCTCTTGTGAAGGATTGCATCAATAGCTGTGCTTTCAAGCCTTTCGCTTGCAGGTTACACTGAAAGGAGGCCCCCTGTAACGGGCCGGCTTATTAAGCTCCGCCGTTATTGGATGTTTCAGAAAACTGGCAAAGGAGTTGCCCTCCGCAAGGAGCAGGCACTTTTGCATACTTTTGTTGCCGGACAAAAGTATGACGTCTGGCGGGACGCGACCCGCCGGTTTTACTCTTAAAAAAAATGAGGGCAACAGATGGATAATCTGTTGCCCTCTCTATCGTGAAGTCTGGTTGAACTCTGTCGCGCTTTACGCCTTGGCGGCAGTGACGGCAACGCAGTTGCTGCCGCTCGGCATAATCTGCTGGATGTTCATCCCGGAAAAGTTGTCCGATGCGGCGAGCAGTCCGGCAGGCATCATCTCGTGGATCATGACCTTGCCGCTTGCCGAGCCGGCCGGGCCGGTGACCTTGAGCTTGCCACCATCTGCAACACCGAGCTTGCCGGCGTCTTCGGGGTTGACGATAATCAGTCCTTCCGGGGCCAGTTCATTGTTGGCCGACGAGTAGGTCGTCGTTGTGCCGAACTGGAAGGGACACTTGCTGAGCAAGAGCTTCAGGTCCGCGGTTTCCGGGGCGATCAGTTCGGGGGTTGCCGCGACCAGCGACTTGTCTGCCGGCGAGTAGGTCTGCTTCCAGCAGAAATCGCGCTGATCAAGAGCCTGACAGACGTCGGCGTAGCTGCCGCTGAGCTCCATCATCTCCTGGCGGAGGGTCTTTTCGCTCGGCTCCGGCTTGCCGGTCAGACGGGCAAACAGGTCACTGATTATGGCGAGATCGGGCCGTGCTTCTCCAGGAGCTGCGACCGCGATTCTCAGCTTGTTGACGCGCTGGTCCATGGCCGTGACACTGCCACGCTTCTCCGAAGAGGCAGCGCCCGGCAGGACGACCGTTGCCAGTGCGGTCAGGTCGTTGGACAGAATATCCTGGACGACCAGGATCTCGAGCTTTTCAAGGGCACTGCGCCAGCGGGTATTTTCAGGGAACCCGACCAGAGGGTTGGTTCCTGCTAGATAAAGGGCTTTGATCTTGCCCTGCTCGATCCCTTCCAGGATGCCGATGGCGTCTGCACCGCCTTCCGGCAGCGTACAGTGCCAGGCTTTGGCAAAGGTTTCCCGGGCTGCTGCATAATCCTGCATTCCGGGGAGAAACTCGGCAGCCACCCCGGCATCGATGAGACCTTGGGAGTTCCCCTTGAGGGCAACCGGGAAGAGCCCGCCGCGGTCGCCATGCAGAGCACCTGTGACCAGGGCCAGGTTGGCAATCGCGGCGATCGCTGTTTCAGCCTGGGCAGCACCCATTACGTCACGGCCGAAGACGATTGCGACAGAGCTGGCAGCGCCGAGATAGTCGGCCGCTTTTTCAAGTTGATCGAGGCTGACGCCGGTTGCTGTGCAGGCGGCATCAAGGTCGAAACTGTTCAGGTACGTGTCCAGTTGGTCGCGGTTGGCGACGCAACGGTTCAGAAAATCATTGTCTGCCAGCCCTTTGTCGACCAGCAGCTTGGCCAGCGCGCCGGCGAGATATGCTTCGCTACCAGGCCGGTATTGCAGGAAGCTTTCGGCCTGGCGGACCAGTTTGACCCGGCGCTGGTTGGCGACGATCAGGCATGCATCGTTTTTGCGGGCGGCGAGCTGTACCTGCCAGTTGAGAGCCGGTGATTCGGAGCGCAGATCTGCACCAAGAACCAGTACCGCTCCGGCCGTTCCGACCCTGTCCAGCGGGTTGCTTGCACCGCTCAGCTTGAGCTGGGATTTGAGGACCTTGGCGGCGCGCAGAATGCTGAAGCGGGCTTCGGAGTCAATATTATTGCTACCGAGAGCGACACGGAAGAGTTTCTGGAAGAGGTAGTTCTCCTCGTTGGTCAGGTGCGGCGAGGCCAGTCCGGCCAGGGCCTGACCACCCTGTGCGTCACGCAAAGCGGAGAATGTGGTGGCGACCTTGTCGAGAGCGGCTTCCCAGGAGGCAGGCTGTCCATCAACCATGGGGGTCGTCAGTCGCTGGTCACTGGCCAGGTAGTCGTGGCCGAAGAAGCCGCCGACGCAGAGGTTACCGTCGTTGATAGTGCTGCCGTCCTCGGAGGTGACGCGCATGACCTTGCCGTGCTTGCTGTGCATGTCGATCTGGCACTGGGCCGAGCAGAGAGTACAGACGGAAGGCGTTTTGCGCAGCTCCCAGGGGCGGGCCTTGAACTTGAACGGCTTGGAAATCATCGTGCCGGTCGGGCAGACCTGGACGCAGTTGCCGCAGAATTCACACTTGTCGACATCCTTGTCGATAAATGCCTTGTCGCCTTTTTCGTTGACGAACAGGGCGCTCGAACCAATCGTTTCGTGGCAGGTCTTGACGCACTTTTCGCACATGATGCAGCGGTTCGGGACCTGCTGGATCAATGGCCAGTGATCGATGGTTCCGGGATTGACGTCGTCGGCTTCAAACGGCTGCCGCACGACGTCCTGCGAGTAGCAGATATCCTGCAGATCACATTCGCCGCCGGCGTCACAGACCGGACAATCAAGGGGATGATTGACCAGCAGCAGTTCGACGATCTGGCGCCGGATCTTGCTTAGTCGTTCCGACTGGGTCGTGACGACCATGCCATCGACTGCCCGGGTATTGCAGGCGGTCATTGTCTTGTCCGCACCTTCGACCTCCACCGCACAGATGCGGCAGGCGCCGGTCGGGGATACTTTTTTCAGGTAACAGAGGGTCGGAATCTTGATGCCCAGCTGTTCCGCTGCATCGAGAATGGTTGCTCCCGCTGCAATCTGAACATCCTTACCGTCGATCTTGAGGTTGATCATCGAATCTGCCCTTTAATAATTTATCAGTAAGTTATCGAAATTCTCAGTTGACTGCCAGCATGCCGACCCGGTAGCAGCGCAGGCAACGTTCTGCCTCGCGTACTGCCTGACTTTCCGGCATGGCCAGTTCGATCTCTTCGTAATTCTGAGCCCGTTCGGCACCGTTCACCTTGGGCTGGTGCTCGCGATGCAGGCCACCGCAGATGCCGACGTTCTCTTTGTCGTCGAAGGTGCCGAGGCCGTTGATGATATCCTCCATGGCATCTTCTTCATCGAGGTACGCCTTGCCTTCCATCAGGTAGCGGTGCATGACACGGGCTGCACGCCGGCCGTGACCAACTGCGAGAACCACGGTCATGGCGCCATATTCACAGTCGCCACCGGCGAAGATCCCCTCGTTGTCAGTCATCATGGTCCCGCCATTGGTAACGATGCTGTTCCAGCGAGTCTGCTTGATGCCGTAGTCGCCGTCTTCCAGATAGGAGAGGTCAGGGTCCTGGCCGATTGCAGGGATGACCAGGTCGCAATCCAGGATATATTCGCTGCCGGGAACCGGTACCGGGCGTCGACGACCGGAATCGTCCGGCTCACCCAGCTCCATCTTCTGCACTTCAATGCCGACGATCTTGTTGTTCTCGGTGATCAGTTTGGTTGGCAGAGCCAGGAAGTAGAACTTGACGTTTTCCTCCTCGGCGTCATCGACCTCGTAGGGTTCGGCCGGCATCTCCTTGCGGGTCCGGCGATAGAGCAGGATCGATTCTTCGGCGCCTTCACGCAGGGCGACCCGCACGCAGTCAATCGCGGTGTTGCCGCCACCGACCACCACCACGCGTGGCGGTGTCTCGATCGGCTCACCGAGCGCCACTTTGCGCAGGTAGTGAATCCCGCCTTCGGAGAAGCCGTCGTAACCCTGGTCTTCACCTTCGACACCCATCGGCTTCGATTTGAAAGCACCCGTGCCGAGGAAGACCGCGTCGTATTGTTCCTTCAGCTCGCGCAGCGAAACATCGCGGCCGAGCTTGACGCCGTACTCGATCTCGACGCCGAGAGCGGCGATCACATCGGCTTCACGCTGCAGAAGATCGCGCGGCATCCGGTAGTCGGGGATGCCAACGGCAACCGTGCCGCCCGGCTCGTTGAGCATGTCGATAATCTTGACCTGGTGGCCTTCCAGGGCCAGGTAATAAGCCGTGGTCAGGCCCGCAGGGCCGGCACCGACAACCATGACTTTTTTACCGGTCGAGGGCTTCGGCTGCATCGGCGGGGTGTGGTTGTGCAGCCACTCGTGGTCTGAGGCGACACGCTTGAGCACCATGATGCTGACCGGCTCGTCAACCAGGGCACGGCGACAGGCGGATTCGCAGGGGTGCGGGCAGACACGGCCGCAGACAGCTGCAATCGGCATGTAATCGCGGATCGTCGCCAGCGATTCATCGTGGCGATAGTCCTTGATCTCCTCGACATAGGTCGGGATATCAATATGCGCCGGGCAACGGTCCATGCAGGGTGCCGTCAGCTTGGAGTGATAGCCCTTGGCCTTTTTCTCCCTGCGCTCACCGCGCAGGTAGGCAAGGTAGTCATCACGAAAATACTTGACGGTATCAAGGACCGGTTTGGCGGCGGTCATGCAGAGTGTGCATTTGCAATTATCGAGCAGATCGGCCAGCCCGGAGAGGGTGTCCAGATCGCTTTCATCGCCATGGCCGGCAAGGATGCGGGACAGAGTGTCCATCATGACCCGTGTGCCGCGCTTCCCGGGGGTGCATTTGGCACAACAGTATTTCTCCTGGACATTCTGCATGTACTCGGCGGCCATGGTTACTACGTCGATATCTTTGTCCAGGACGATGACGCCGTCCCAGCCCATGAAGGCCGCTATCTTGCCTTCATCGAGATAGTTTTCCGGCAGTTTGAAAACCGCGGCTTCCGGTTCTCCGCCCTGCCGATTATCGACCACCTTGCCGCCCCAGCTGGAAAAAACGACTTCAGCCAAGTTGAACCTCCCATTCAGGTCAGGTTTTCAGCACACAGAACCACAGCAAAAAAAGCGCCTCAGCGCTTATTTGTAGCGGTATGTGCCTTAACGTTTCATTCTCTTCATGATTGTATACAGTATGCAGCTAAATACCACAGGGATAACGGGTAAATCAAGCGAAAATTGAGCGCTGAGGGATGCCGTGCCGTGGCTTTTCAACGGAACGGACAAGAACTTCAGAAGGCATTCGGCCGCCATCGTCCCGCTGCGTTTCTCATTAGACAGGGGTTACGGCCCGTGATCAGAAAATCAGGGGAACTCGGGGAACGGGGTGACGATAAAAAATCCACCCTGCGTCGTCTCGCTCTCCTCGCTATAGACCCAGATCTGTTCAAAGGTGAAGGTCTTGAGCGTTACGGAAGGTAGCAGGGTATAATCCATCTCAATAACGGTTTCAATGCGCCTGCCTTCTTCGAAAGATTGCATATTCACTTCCCTGACATCGGAAATGTGCAGATCATCCTTGAAAGCGGTAAAGGTTTTAATGAATTCCTGGCGGAATTCCGGCTGCATGAAGCTGGCCGCAACCTGATACTGCTTCCAACGCAAGGCAGAGGCAAAGTCTTCCCGGCTAAAGTCACCGATCTCCGAGACTGTCTGGGTTTGATAGTTGCACCCGGCCAGGGCCAGGACCACGAAGAAGCCGCACAATAATTTCCGACCAGTCATCTTCACAAAATTTTCCTTTCTGTTGCTTGCATCCTCCATGGTCTCGGGTATCTTATTCCTTAGTGGAGATTGATCCCGGAACGGTTGCGATGAAAGTCATAGTAGAAATCTATACCAGGCATAATTGTGCTTACTGCCGACGAGCCAAGGAACTCCTGCGCATCAAGGGGGTGGCTTTTACCGAGCATGATATCACCAACGATCCGCTCATGGCAGCAGAAATGCGGCAGCGAAGCCAACGGCAGGCCGTCCCGGTAATCTACGTCAATGACGACCTGGTCGGCGGTTGTGACGAGCTTTTCGATCTTGACGAACGAGGTCTTCTCGACCGAATGCTTGGCCTCGGCTTTCCCCCCGATGCAATCTTTCAACCCGCCTGACAGGCTTCTTGCCGAGGCCTTTCCCCTCAACGCAAGCCTGCCGTTTCTTCCAGAAACTGGCGCAGGATCGCTGCAGTCAGACCCCAGATGACATGTTCTTCGAACTGGTAGAAATCTACCAGATGGACGCGTCCGCGGTGTTGCCAGTCCTCGACTCGGTGGATCGCAGGGTTACGGAAATAATCGAGCGGCGCTTCGAAGGTCCCGGCAATTTCAAAGGGGTCGTGCTCTAGATTATCAGGGCTTGGAATCACCCCGATATAAGGGATCACGTGGTAGCCGTGGATCGAATAGAAATCATCCAGGCGACCGAGAATCTCGACCTGACCCCTCGGGATGCCGAGCTCCTCTTCGGTTTCGCGCAGGGCCGTACTGGTCAGGTTCGGGTCTTTGCTGTCGTGGCCGCCGCCCGGGAAGGAAATTTCACCGGCATGGTGTTCGAGGTGGGCCGTGCGCTCGGTAAAGAGCAGGTGATCATTGCCGTTGCGCTGAAAGAGGGGAATCAGAACCGCAGCCGGGCGCAAGGAGCCGACCGGGATGGTCTGGCGCGGGAAGACCTGAAGGTGGCTGGTCAGGCGGTTGCGATCGAGCATCAGACTAATGTACTGACGGCCTTCTCCCGCAAAGCCGTGATGGTTGCGGCATAGTCGTCGGCATGGAACACGGCGCTGCCTGCGACCAGGACATCGGCACCGGCTGCGACCACTTGACGGATGTTATCGACCTTGACGCCGCCATCGACTTGCAGTTCCGTGGCCAGGCCGCGTTGTGTTATGCGCTGGCGCAGAGCACGAATCTTGTCGAGAGCCGAGGGAATGAAAGCCTGTCCGCCAAAGCCCGGGTTGACCGACATGACCAGCACCAGGTCGAGTTCATCGAGGATCACATCGAGGGTCTCCACCGGAGTTGCCGGGTTGAGTGAAACTCCGGCCTGCTTGCCGAGACTCTTGATCAGCTGCACGGTACGGTGCAGGTGCGGCACCGCTTCCTGGTGGACGGTGATGATATCGGCACCGGCTTTGGCGAAATCGGCGATGTAGAGGTCCGGGTTCTCGATCATCAGGTGGACGTCGAGCGGTTTGTCGGTGACCTTGCGCAGGGCGTCGACCACCAGCGGCCCGATGGTAATGTTCGGCACGAAGTGGCCGTCCATGACGTCAACGTGGATGTAATCGGCACCGGCCCGGTCAACGGCCTGGACCTCCTCTCCCAAGCGCGAAAAATCGGCGGACAGGATCGATGGGGCGATTTTGATCATCTGAAACTCCGGAACACGCTAGCTGTATTGATCGATAGATCAGGACAATGATACGTTGCAGAGCCTTTATAACCTATTTGAAAATGGTTTGGCCAGCTGAAAGGAGAGGTGAGGGGTAAGGGGAAAGTGCGAGAGGGAGAGGTTTGTTGAAATGTTGAATCGGTCCAGGGGGCACTTTTCCTGTTGCCACTATCCCCTTTCCTGCCCTTTAACAAACCTTGCGGCGAAGAAGGCATCCATACCGTCGTGACGATGTGGCATGGTGCGTAAACAACCGTCCTCGGAGAACAGCTCTGCCCATTCCCGGGGCATCAGGGGCCGCAGGTCCTCAAGGATCATGTCAGGATGAGTCGCCAGGAA
>Ga0210074_1000622_pt1 | contig 12122 bp, 9 predicted proteins | sample China_Galinas_Co_FD_184860 | JGI IMG/M metagenome (GOLD analysis project Ga0210074, IMG submission 184860) | Wetland microbial communities from San Francisco Bay, California, USA, that impact long-term carbon sequestration -... | ecosystem: Environmental > Aquatic > Marine > Wetlands ... | reverse complement strand
GTTACGCCATTTACCTGGCGATTGGTCTGGGGGGCGGTTTGTCCCTGATCGCTTTTACCCCGTTGAATGTCTTCTGGTATGCGACGATTTCCGGCCTGCCAGCTGTCCTTGTACAATTGGCGATTCCGCCGTTGCAGATCATGGCATTGTTCCCCGCGTTGACGGTCGCAATCGGGTACCAGAGGGCGATATTGATCAACAACGGGGTAACCCTGCCCGTTACTGTCGCAACGGCCGTTGAAGCATCCGTTATCTTTGTTGTCCTGGCCATGCTTGTATTGTACTCTGCCTTGCCGGGGGTAACGGCCGCCGCACTTGCTTACCTGTCGGGTCGAATCCTGGCGTTGCTGTATCTCTGCTGGTCATGTAATGCATGGCCGAACCGGAAAGAGGCCGCTATGGAAGGCTCACCGAGGAGTGATGGATGACTAAACAGGGGTCGGTAGCGGGAGTCTGGTTTGTCCTGGGAGCCGCCTTGCTCTGGGGAACCACCGGGACGGCCCAGGCTTTTGCACCGAGTGGCTTCAACCCCATGGTGATCGGTGCCTTGCGCCTTCTAGTCGGTGGGGTCGCTCTTCTGGGATTGGCACTATATCGACGGGAGCTGGGTCGGCTGAGTGACTGGAGCTGGCGGCCGCTTCTTATGGCCGCGGTTTTTACCGCGAGCTACCAGCTCTGCTTCTTTGCCGCTGTCGCCAGAACCGGAGTGGCCGTTGGAACGATCGTCGGTATCGGCAGCGCTCCGGTTATCGGCGGGTTTCTCGCCCGGGTTTGCCGCGGCGAAACTCTCAGCCGACGCTGGTTGATTGCCACGTCACTGGCTATTGTCGGCTGCAGCTTGCTCAGTTTAAGTGGCGGGGATGTCGCCATCGATCCGGTCGGCATCCTACTGGCGATCGGGGCTGGTGCTTCTTATGCGGCATATACCTTGATGATCAAGGGCTTGCTGGTGGAACATTCCCCGAATGCCGTGATGGCCCTGGTGGTTTGTCTCGGGGCGGTTCTGGTCTCACCCGTGCTGGTCAACTGCGACCTCGACTGGTTGCTGCAACCCCGTTCGATCGGCGTGGTGATGCACCTCGGTCTGGCGACGATGGCACTTTCCTACTGGCTCTTTGCCCGCGGTCTGCAGACGGTGCAGGTGGCGACAGCAGTCACCCTGTCTCTGGCCGAACCGATGACTGCGGCAACCCTGGGTATCGTGGTGCTTGGCGAACAGCTTAACGCGCAGGCCTTTGCCGGGATCAGCATGATCATTGCCGGGCTGGTCGTGTTGGTTCTCAGACGCCCGATTGGCATTCGGGGCAGGGGGTAATAACCGGCGACTCTCAGCAGGGTCCGTAAACCTGCGAGCCCTCACAGAATCTGGTTTTTTCAATAACCTTATTCGAGGCCGCTTTGATTTTCATGCAAGGCGTAAAGAGCGGTTTCAATATAACTTAATAACTCTTTGGTCATAGCCTCTTTTAATTCTACATCGTCAATTGCCTGATAGCCCGGTTCCGGTTTTAACGTATAACGACCCAGTCTCGCTTGAACGTCAGGCTGTTTGACCAGGATCATATCGCCACTCAACATGGCAACGGTCTGATCACTCCCTGACGGTTTTATAATGCCAAAGCCTTCGTCAGACGGGTCCAGTGAGAGGATATCCCTTCCCCAGGATTGATGGGTAAATGGTTTGCCAAGTAAACCGATTACCGTGGGGATAACATCCACCTGGGTTGCGACAGTTGTTATTCTCTGGCCGTATTCCTGCGTTAATCCGGGAGCAATTAAAAGCAAAGGGACGTGAAACCTGAGCAGATCAATATCGGAAATTTGTGGCGTTACGCCAAAGCCGTGGTCCCCGAGAATGACGAAGAGCGTTTCATGGTAAAAAGGTTTGTGTCTGATGGCTTTAAAGAACTCTCCCAATGCCCAGTCTGAATATCTCATCGCGGTTAAATGTTCTGAATATTCACCCATGTCAGTAACGGCTGCAACAGGCAGCTGCTCCGGTAAAGCATAGGGGGTATGATTGGATAATGTCTGCAGCATGGCATAGAAGGGCTGCTCGGAGTCTATTTTGTCCAGCTCCTCAACGGCTCTCGAGAACATGTCTTCGTCGGAAACCCCCCAGGTTCTATCCTGGAACTTGGGGTTGACATAATCGTGGCGCCCGACAAAATTGGTTAAGCCCTGGTTGCGGAAAAACCCCTCCTGATTGTCCCAGGTAAAATCCCCGTTGTAGACATAAACATCGTTGAACTTTTCTCTTTTCAACAAGGCCGGTAAGCCTGAGAATGCGTTCCCTCCTTGTGGCTGCTGCATCAGGTATTCAAATCCGGGGAGATTGGGGAAGCTTGCAAATGTGGCAAAGACACCCTGATGGGTATGGGTGCCATTGGAGAAAAAGTTCTCGAACAGCAACCCCTCACCTGCGAGTTTGTCGAATTCGGGGGTTATGTTGTAATCGTTGCCTAATGCTCCAACAAACTTGCCACTGAAGCTTTCCATCAAAATAACGACGATATTCTTTATATTGTCATTAACAGGAGACGTTTTCGGCTCAGACCGGCGTAAAACTTTTCTCGTCCCGGGTTTCAGTAATACATCTCTTCTGGTTAAGATCATTTCTCTGGTCGTCTCCAGAGCTTCTTGTGCGGGAAAGGATCTTAACCATTTATCCCCTTTGGCCTCGTTGGATACGTTCTTGATAGCCTTAAAAAAAGTAAAGGTCCCATTTAACGCTAAATGGTTGGCAAATAGATGAGTACTGTGAAAAGCGTCGCCCCAGCGCAGGGGGGGGCCAGACCGAATTGTCGCACCCCTGGCACCAATAACAAACAGTGCCAAGACCAAGACCGTTATTGATATTCTTGCCAGGAATGGAGTGGGTTTGACGATAACGGGTGTTGTTAATTTCGAAATTGATTTTAGAGCATAAATATAGATTGCTACCAGGACCAGCCACAAGAGAAGGTAGCGAACTACGGGAAAACCATTCCAGATCATGCTGCTTACCGTTGCGGGATCTTCCTGTAAATAATGAAACGCAATGCTGTTGAGACGATTGTGAAATTCGTGATAAAAATCCAGTTCGGCAACACCTAAAAAAATGCTTATTGCAAAGGTTGGTATTAACCACAGGAAGGCTATTTTTCTCTTCCCCAGGCCATTCGGTAGTGCCAGCGCAATGACGAGGGGGAGAAGCAGTGCAGACACTATAATCAGGTCAAATCTTGCTCCGATCAGAAAGGATATGGCGATGTCTGAACCGGGCACTCCTTCAAGCAATTCATTATTTCTAACAAGCAACAAACAACGTAACGCAGCAAACATAAATAGTGAAATCAATGTGACGCAAAGCAAGAAATAAACATCACAAGTCGTTTTTCCCATCTTTAACTTCATCGTTATCCCTTTTAGTTATCTGGGTCTCTTTTGAAAATGTATAGACGGTTCAATGCACTGCATATATGGAGCGTCCCGCCAGACGACATGACGAAAACCACGGCTTAGCCTATCGCCGGTTGCCGTTCTGCCAGTCTGGCTTTCAGTGAAAAGAGCTCCACTTCTCTTGCCGTCAAAAGGTCGCTTCGATAATGCATAATGAAGAACAATTATGGTGCTGCTATTAATTATGGTACTGCTATTAAGTAAATCTTCTCAACATCATGTCAAGAGATTTGCGTGTCACGCTAATCATTCAGCATATCTTCAGTGCGCCTGTTTGATTTTGATGTGAAAATCCTACGGAACATGGTGTGCAAGATTCATAATGGTCTCTGATTGCCAAGGTGCCGTAGGGGGTTGTTGACCGGGATTTTAAAAAATGCTTTTGCCACATCCTGTACCATACCCATTTGAGATTGTAACGTCATATTTTCAGATTGATTTTTTTGGGGAATTCTCCCCTCGCGGTGTAAAAAATGTTGGCGTCCTGTAAACTATTCCTGGACATGATGTACAATTATTTGTACGTTTTCGAATCGTATGTTTCGCAAAAGATAATGAATTATACTGGTTACATCCATGGCATGATAACTGCTACGTCCCTCAATCAGTTATCCCGTCTATAGGACAGGCCAACGCACTCGTTTTGCGTCCACGGCCATCTCTTGCTTCATATATTAATGTCGAGTCCTCCGGTTTTTTTGGAGATGTGTTGTCGGGCTGACGAGGAGGCTTTGCGCATAACAAACCATTCCAAAGGATCAACGGAGATGAAAACAACTGGCCCCGAGATCGTCGATCTGGAATTTTCCCGGAAATACGACAGAAAACATGCCGAAGCATACTATCGGAAACATCGCAACGGAATAGCACGACGCTTGTCGCACTTCCGGGAAGAACAGGTGGCCCGCCAGGCTTTGAACCTCGCCGGTCAGCCCCGGCTTGTGCTCGACTTGCCGTGCGGTGTCGGCCGTTTCTGGCCGCTGCTGCTGGAAGAACATGACAGGCAGGTGATCGCTGCCGATTACTCCGCAGGTATGCTCGAAGTGGCACGGGACACTTGCCCCAGGGCCATGGCTGGACGCGTGCGCTGCCTGCAGACTTCTGCGTTCTCGACCGGTCTGCCGGATGCCGCAGTTGACAGTGTCTTCTGTATGCGATTGGTGCATCATGTGGGCAAGGCTGAGGACCGGATGGTTCTGCTGAACGAATTTCATCGGGTGACCCGGGATACGGCAATCATTTCATTGTGGGTGGACGGCAACTATAAAGCCTGGCGCCGTGCGAAAGCGGAACAGAGACGCACGCGCCATGATCTGCAAAACCGTTTTCTCATTGAACAAAACCGGATCGAAGATGAGTTCGATGCAGCAGGGTTTGATATCCTCGGGAAAATTGATTTCCTGCCCTTTTACCAGATGTGGCGGACCTATGTCTTACGCAAACGCTGACAACCTTGCCACCGTAAAGCGACCGGAGATGTTCGAACAGTTCTGGAATCTTGCCGAGAGCTGGGTCGAGGAACCGAATGCGAGACGCAGGGGGGGGAGTGGAGTCACCCAGGCCACACTCGGTCAGGATGTCCTCTATGTCAAAAAACAGGTCAACCACTTGCACTACAGTGTTCCGTATCCGATGGGGCGACCGACGGCGTTGCGTGAGGCCGAGGCGATTGCGGCCGCCAGGGCGCTGGGCATCAATGTCCCTGAAATCATCTATTGTAACTCCCGGCGAGTCAACGGTGAACACCATACGGTGCTGGTCACCAGGGCCCTGGATGGATACCTGTCGTTGGATGATTTCGCGGCACAGACACAATATCAGGACGAGCTGGACCACTACCAGCTGATCCGGGCGGTTGCATCGACTCTTGCGACCCTGCACCGTAACCGTTGGCAGCATGGCGCCCTCTACACCAAGCACATCTTCGTGCGCAAACAAGGCCGTGGCTACAAGGTTGCCCTGATTGACCTGGAAAAGATGAGACGCCGCCTGACGTTCCAGCAGGCCAGTCTGCATGACATCGATCAATTTTCGCGCCACCAGGCATGCTGGGACCGGGTGCATTGGCAGCAGTTCCTGGATGAGTATCAGAAAGCATTGCTCAACGCCGGGTGAGGCCGTTGGGTATAGCTGATTAAAAGGGACGAATTCGCAACAGAAGGGTTTTTCAGGAGGACGCAAAGCAGTGATTTCAAAAGATAGTCTCAATAAATTCCGGCCGCAGGTTAGTCTGCCCGTCGTGACCTTCCTGGCGGCTTTTTTTATCGTCACTTTCGATAACCGCACGTTATGGTCTTCCCTGGTTGCCACCCTCGGTCTCGACAGCGTCCACCACTGGCTTTTTTTGGGACTCGCGTGGCTGATCTTTGTCCTGGGCTTCAACATCCTCTTTACGCTCCTGGCATTCAGGCTGACCTTGAAGCCATTGCTCTGCCTGCTGTTCCTGGTCGCGGCGGGGGTGAGTTATTTTACCGATAGCTTTGGCACGATCATCGACAAGACGATGATCTACAATGCACTGGAAACGGATACTCACGAGGCTCTGGAGCTCTTGACCTGGCCCCTTGTCAAGCATCTGTTCCTTTACGGTTTTGTTCCGGTGGCCCTGTTGCTGCTGATTCGCGTCCGCTATCGTCCTATGCGGCGCGAGATGTTGACCAGAGCCACAGTGATTGCAGGCAGTCTCGTCCTGATTGCCGGCCTGGGGTATGCAAACTTCAAGGACCTGGTCCTGTTCGGTCGCGAGAATCGAGACCTGCGCATGTTCGTTAACCCGGTCTATCCGATCACCTCCGTTCAGAGGGTTGTCAAGAAAGAATTCTTTGCACGGGCCAAGCAGCCTTTGCAACCTTTAGCGACCGACGCCACCAGGGATCAGGTCGGCAGATCGGTATTCGTCCTGGTGGTCGGTGAAACCGCGCGCTCACAGGAGTTCGCCTTCAATGGCTATCCCCGCGATACAAATCCTTACCTGGGTCAAAGCAGGGTGGTCAATTTCACCGATGTCACGGCGTGCGGTACGTCAACGATCGAATCTGTCCCCTGTATTTTTTCAAACCTGGATCGCAGTGATTTCAGCCGCGAAAAAGCCGGGCATACGGAAAACCTTCTGGATGTTCTGCAGCGGGTTGGTGTCAAGGTTGTCTGGCTTGACAACAATTCCAGCAGCAAGGGGGTCGCTGATCGTGTTTTGCAAAAAGATTACCTCGATCAGGAGGATTCAGAACTCTGCCCGAATGGAGAATGTTACGACGAGATAATGCTGAAGGGGCTTGCCTCTGAAATAACCGGATCAGATCAAGACCTGCTGGTTGTCCTGCATATCAATGGCAGTCATGGCCCGTCGTATTACAAGCGCACACCACCCGCTTACAAGGTGTTCCTGCCGGAATGCTCCATAGATAATGTCCAGGATTGTTCTCAGCAGGAGATCATCAATGCCTATGACAATACCATTCTCTATACCGATTACGTGCTCTCAAAGGTCATAGAACTGCTTGCCGCACAGGACCTGCCCGGTGCGATGCTATATGTCTCTGACCACGGTGAATCGCTCGGTGAGGACGGGATTTACCTGCATGGGCTCCCCTATGCTCTGGCCCCCGCCGAACAAACCCGTGTACCTATGTTATTCTGGGCTTCCGAGAAGTTTCTCGCCCAGAAGGAGATTGATCTGCCGACCCTGCAAAGCAATCGACAAGCCTCATACAGCCACGATAATATCTTCCACAGTATACTGGGTTTATTCGGTGTCAAAACCGGTGCCTACCAGCCTGATCTGGACCTGTTTGCCGGCAGTCGACTGCGGCATGGCTGAAGGCTCGGCTTACGGATACACGATCGCGTGGCCCGGGTAATCGAGGGGCCATTGAGAGGGTATCCTCTCGGAAATGGTAGCGATACACATCTATTCCGGGTACCGTGAACGAATCATTATAATTGTCATATCCAGGACAGGGGGCCGGGTGGAAGAAACTACACACTCCAGGATTTTTGCTTTCATTCAGAGCGGGTTGTTCCTGCTCCTGCTCCTGCTGCTCCTTGCTTTCAACAAGGGCACGACTCTCATCTACGGGAGCCTTTCGCTGATCTTGCTGATCGCTTACCACCTGATCATCGATTACCGTTTCACCACCTCCAGGCTTGTGAACTCCGGATTGATCAATACCTACGTTGCCGTGTACCTGTTTCTCTGTTCGCTGGTCGTCTGGAGCACCAAGGTCCCAGGCCGGGATGAAAGTCACTTCTGGATCGTCTACTTTCTGCCGATAACTGTCGCCGCCGCTCACCTGAAATTGAGAGGAACCATCATCACATGTACGGTTGCCCTGGTACTGTTTATCGCCCACCTGCCTTCACATATGTATCTCAATGCCAAAGAACGGGTAGAGGAATTGCCCGAACTGATCGGTTTTGGCATCATGTTTTTCCTCGTAGGAATCCTGGTGCAGACCTTTGCCCGGCAGAACCGTCACCAGCTGGCTCTGAAACAGCAGCTTAACGATAAACTTCTGGAAAACCAGCAGCACCTCAGGGATTCCCTGGAACGGCTTGACACGGCGGAAGAAAGCCTGAGGACCAAGGAGAGGCTTGCTTCGCTCGGCGAGATGTCGGCCGGCATAGCCCACGAAATCCGCAATCCTCTCGGGATCATATCTTCTTCGGCACAGCTGCTCGATCGCGAGGTCACCAATGCGGAGGCCCGGCAGCTGCTCGAAATTATCCAGGAGGAGTCAACTCGCCTGAATGGATTGATCACGGAGTTTCTGACTTTCGGCCGGCAGCTTGAGCCGCAGCGCCAACCGTGTGACCTGGCGGTTCTGATTGCGCGGATCCTGGACTCGCTGCAGAATGCGGCGCAGCAGAAAGATATTTCGCTAGTTCTCGATCGTGAATGTCCCGCCTGCATGGCTTCAGTTGATGCCGATATGATACAGCAAGTCCTGCTCAACCTGCTTTTGAATGCGCTGGAGGCCACGGCTCCGGGCGGCCGGGTGCGAGTCGCTCTGGAAAAGTATCCGGAACGTCTTGATATCGTGGTCGGCGATTCAGGCCATGGAATCTCCGCAGAGAACCTGTCCAAGGTCTTCGATCCGTTTTTTACAACGAAGAGTGAGGGTAACGGCCTTGGCCTCGCCAATGCCTACAAGATCATGGAGAGTCATGGCGGCTCATTGAAAGTGGCCAGCCGTGTTGGCGAAGGCAGTATCTTCACCGCTTCACTTCCACTGGAGGTCAGTTGAATGGCTCACATCCTGGTTGTCGATGATGAAAAGAATTACCGGGTCGTTCTGGCAAAACTTCTGACTGACGATGGCCACCGGGTCTCAGTTGCCGAGAACCCATTTGCCGCCCTTGAGCTGCTTGGCCGTGAGGAGGTCGCACTGATCCTCTCCGACCTGAGGATGCCGAATATGGACGGCATGGCCTTTCATCAGCGTGTTGTGGAAGAGCATGGCGAGATCCCGTTTATCATTATGACCGCCTTCGCGACCGTGGAAACTGCACTTCAGGCGATGAAGGCGGGCGCCTTCGATTACCTGATGAAACCTTTCAAGAACGAAGAGATTTTGGTTGTCGTCGGAAAGGCTCTCGATTTTGCCAGGCTCCGGACTGAAAACACCCTGCTGAGACGGCAGCTTGACGCGGGCAACGGCAGTGAAATCATCGGCCAGAGTGCTGCCGTTCGGAGGTTGCTTCTGGACATCAAGCAGGTTGCGCCCGCACCGACCTCGGTTATGGTCACCGGCGAGAGCGGCACCGGCAAGGAACTGGTCGCGCGCGCCCTGCACCAGTCCAGTCCGCGGCAGAGCGCCGCACTGGTCGCAGTCAATTGTGCCACCTTCGCCGAAAACCTCCTCGAAAGCGAGTTGTTCGGCCATGAACGCGGGGCCTTCACTGGCGCCACCGAGCGTAAACGTGGTCTGCTCGAGATGGCCGATGGCGGCACTCTGTTCCTCGATGAAATAGGCGAGATGCCTTTGCCTCTGCAGCCCAAGCTGTTGCGCCTGCTCCAGGAAAAGCGTTTCAGGAGAGTCGGCGGTAATGCGGAAATCGAATGCGATGTCCGCGTGGTGGCTGCGACCAACCGGGACCTGAATGCCCTGATCGAGAGAGGGCAGTTTCGAGACGACCTCTATTACCGGCTCAATGTCGTGACCCTGAATATTCCGCCGTTGCGTGAGAGGGTAGAAGACATCCCGTTGTTGGCCCTGTTCTTTTTGCGACGTTATGTCAGGGAGCTGGGTCGCCCGGTCAGCGGATTTGCCGCCGAGACGCTGCAGCTGCTGCAGCAGTATGACTGGCCCGGAAATATCCGTGAACTGCAGAACATCATTGAACGGGGCGTTCTGTTCTGCAGCGGCGATCAATTTACGCCGGAGGAACTGCCTTTGTCGCTGCAAGGAGCTGTTGATGATGCCCCGAAATCCAGGCCGAACAGTCCAGAGCTTGGAAAACCACTTCCCGAACTACTCGAGGATGTTGAATCCGGGTTGATTAACCAGGCAATGATTCAGGCCCGCGGGGTCCAGGCCCAGGCCGCCAGGTTGCTCGGTATCAGTCGCAGTAACCTGCAATACAAGCTGCGCAAATATGGCATGATGTCCGATTGATTCAGAAATTTGGCAGTCGCATTGTTCTGCCGGGTCATTGTGTACAAATATTGATACAAGAAACCCTGTTGTTTTGTAATATTTGTAATGCTTACAGTGTCTTGAGGTGTTGGCATAACTACTGCAAAATAGTCATAAGTAACAAGCGGTCTTCCGCTTTACACTTTTGCCTCCGGGGCCTTCATTAACCTGAAGGCCCCTTTTTTTTGCAGATCAAAAGGTGCCGTCAATGAGTAAAATGGAGCAGATGAAAGAGAAGATCCTCGTTGTCGATGAAGAGAAGAATTATCGGATCGTACTCGCGCGCCTGTTTGAAGGGGTTGGCTACCAGGTCTTTCTGGCAGACAGCCCGGAATCGGCGATGGCTTTGCTGCAAACTGAAAAGGTTTCTCTGCTTTTGACGGATTTACAGATGGCAGGGATGAACGGCCTGGACTTTTGCCAGAGGGTAAACAGTGAAATCGGGGGTATCCCCACGATCGTATTCACCGCCAATGCGTCCGGCTTCGACCGTGACGCGATGTCCAGTGCAGGTGTGCTGAACTGCCTGGACAAGCCGTTCGATAACCAGGTCATATTGAACCTCGTGGCCGAAGTTCTCTTAAATCGGTCCAAGGAATCGTGCAAGGTACAGTTTGATAACGAAGAGCAATCACTCTTGAAAGAGTGTGTCTTACAGAAGGAGCCTGAAATTACATGAATGTGCGCATTTTGATGTTCTCTGTTGCAGCGGTTTTTTTTCTTGCCATCAATGCCGGGGCAATGACCCTGGATGGTGAATGCTCCATCCGCTTTTTCGCTCAATCGACTTTACATGATTTCGATGGGCAGGTTGCCTGTCAGCCGTTCATCATGCAAACTGGAGGCAACCCAACCGGGCGTCAGGTTGTTGTTCCGCTACCGGACGTGATCGTTCGGGTCAGCGAGATGAACACGGGCAACTCCTCTCGCGACAAGAAGATGTGGGCCATGTTCGACAGTGAGCACTTTCCGGAGATCAAGGGGCAGTTTGTCAACCTCGACCCGGAGACGGTCCTTCGGCAACTCGAGTCGGGAGAAGTTGCGGATGAAAACCTTGAGCTTGATCTGCAGATCCGGGGGATCACGCACCGGGTCAAGGTAAAGGCCCGCGAAGTGAAGGTCAGCCCGGAGCAGATCGGACTCATCGTCGAATTCCCCTTGTCGCTGGCCAGTTTCGGGCTCAAACCGCCAAGTGTTCTGGGTCTGATTCGCGTCGCTGACGAGGTCAGGGTTGAAGTCCAAACCACCCTGCATCGCCAGCAAGCAGCTGAAGTATCAGCTTCTGCCAAGGAGAAATGATATGTCCGTCTGGATCCAGCACATCGAAACCATGAATCCCGGAGTGGCGTATTCACAGGAATATGCCAGCACGAAGATGCAGGAATGGACTGAGGATGACCGCCTCAAGCGCATGACCAGAATCCTTTACAGGAAATCCGGAATCGATCGTCGCTACAGCGTCATAACCTCTTTCGACCAGAATCTGCCGGGAGATTTCTTCCCGCTTGGCGATGATGGCAAAAGACGGCAAATGTCCACCGCCGAACGCAATGTCATCTACACCCGCGAATCCCACAGGTTGTCTGTTGATCTGGCACGCAAGACGATTCAAGGCTGCCCCGGTGTCGAGGCAGATGATATTTCGCACGTGATTACAGTCTCCTGTACCGGTTTCTGCAACCCGGGGCCGGATTACCATATCGTCAACGAGCTTGGCCTGTCCCATGCGACGCAACGTTACAACCTGGGCTTTATGGGTTGCTATGCAGCTTTCCCCGGATTGAAAATGGCCAGGCAGTTCTGCGAAGCCAATCCGGACTCTGTTGTCCTGGTGATGTGCCTTGAACTCTGCAGCCTGCATCTGCAACTGAATGACCGCGAAGATTCGATGCTGGCCAACTCGCTCTTCTCCGACGGCGCTGCGGCTGTAATTGTCAGCGCCCGTGACCCTGAACCGACCCAGTCAGCTTATCGATTCGGTCATTTTCATTCATCCCTGGTCCCCAGTGGCAAGGCCGACATGGCCTGGACCATAGGTGATCTCGG
>Ga0210074_1000621_pt1 | contig 12146 bp, 10 predicted proteins | sample China_Galinas_Co_FD_184860 | JGI IMG/M metagenome (GOLD analysis project Ga0210074, IMG submission 184860) | Wetland microbial communities from San Francisco Bay, California, USA, that impact long-term carbon sequestration -... | ecosystem: Environmental > Aquatic > Marine > Wetlands ... | reverse complement strand
CGCGTGTCGTCCAGGATATTGCCGAAGCCCGTGATCACGGTGACCTCTCGGAGAATGCTGAATATGATGCAGCCAAGGAGCGTCAGGGCTTTGTCGAAGGACGCATTGCCGAGATTAACGGAAAAATGGCCCGTGCTCAGGTCATCGATGTTTCCCATATTGACACGGACAAGGTTGTGTTCGGTGCAACCGTGACCGTCTACGATGACGAATCGGAGAGTGAGTCGACCTACCGGATCGTCGGCGAGGATGAATCGGATATCAAGCAGGGGCTCATCTCAATCAGCAGCCCGGTTGCCAAGGCCCTGATCGGTCATCGCATCGGTGACGAAGTGCAGATCAAGGTCCCATCCGGGGTTCGCATTTACGAAATCATCGACATAAAGTACGTTTAGCCTGGAGACGAAAAATGGCGAATATAACCAAGGATATGACATTTCACGAAGTAATGGGCAAAAGCCCAGAAGTTGTCAAGGTCTTGACTTCCTTCAACCTCGGCTGTGTCGGCTGCATGGGTGCCCAGAATGAAACCCTGGCACAGGGGGCCATCGCCCATGGCCTGGATGTTGAGGAACTCCTCACTGCGCTGAACGCGATCTTCGACTGATACCTGCACGCTCTCCCATCATCTTCATCACCACAACTGGGAAGGGGAGATGTCCAAGACGACGATAGACCAGCTCCGTCAAAACCTCTCCACCCCTGTTGTCCATCTCAAAGGGGTCGGGCCCCGTATCGCCGAAAAACTCGCCAAGCTTGATATCCATACTGTAGAGGACCTTCTTTACACGCTCCCGTACAGATACGAAGATCGACGTGAATTCAGAAAAATTGCCCATCTGCGTGATGGTATTCATGAGGTTTTCTGCGGAGAAATCCTGGCTTGCGGCGAATCAACGACCTCACGTCGTCGCCGTCGTCTGTTCGAAGTGATCGTCAGCGACGGCTCCGGTCAAGTCGCCCTCAAGTGGTTTCATTATCGCAAGGACTGGATGACGAAGCGCTTTACTGTCGGTCGACGTGCGGTCTTCACTGGTGAGGTCAAGCGTTATGGAGCCTTGCGTGAGATTCACCACCCTGACGTTGAATTCCTTGCCCCTGAACAGTCTCTGGCGGATTATCAGAGCTCCGACCCGCTGGCCTTCGGTCGTATCCTGCCGGTTTACCCCCTTACCGAAGGCTTGAGCCAATACGCCGCCCGCAAAATCTGGAAGCAGGCTGTCGATCAGTTCGCAAAATTGGTTCCGTCGCACCTGCCTGGTCAGTTCGTAAAGAAGCGCGGTTTGCTCCCCCCTGCAGAGTCGCTCCAGGAGGTCCACTGGCCTCCCAATGAAGCCAGCATGGAACAGTTGGAGAAGAAGCAGATGCCGGGGCTGCGTTCGCTGGTCTATGATGAATTCTTCTTCCTGGAACTTGGATTGGCTCTGAAGCGTCGGGGTGTTGTCCTTGAACCCGGGATAAAATTCGACGTGACGCATAAATACACCAGGCCGCTGGCCGCTGCTTTGCCGTTTCGTATGACAAAAGCCCAGAGACGGGTTCTTGGCGAGATCAAACAGGATCTGACCTCAGCGCATCCAATGAATCGCCTGATTCAGGGCGATGTCGGCTGCGGTAAAACCATTGTCGCCCTGATGACCGCGCTCGTCGCAATCGAGAACGAAACCCAGGTTGCCGTGGTGGCGCCGACCGAGATCCTCGCCGAACAGCATTACCTGCAGTTTCACCGCTGGCTGGATCTGCTCGGTCTCAGGGCTGCCTTATTGCGCGGTAAGATGCCGGCGGCAGAGAAACGACAGATACTCGAAGATTTGAGCGCAGGGCAGATTAACCTGGTGGTTGGTACCCATGCGGTTTTGCAGGAAGGTGTCGAATTCAAAAAGCTGGGGCTTGGTATCATTGACGAACAGCACCGCTTCGGTGTGCGACAGAGGGCGGTTTTGCGGGAGAAAGGCACCAATCCGCACATCCTGGTGATGACGGCGACACCGATCCCGCGTACCTTGTCGCTCACTTTGTATGGTGACCTTGCCCTGTCAGTCATCGACGAGATGCCGCCGGGCAGGATGCCGGTCGATACCAGGATCGCATCAGACGCTCAGAGAGGCAAAGTATACAGCCGCATCCGACAGGAGATTAATAAAGGCCATCAGGTTTACGTGGTTTACCCGCTGGTTGAAGAATCAGAGAAGAGTGATCTGTTGGCAGCAACCGAGGGCGCTGAGCAGCTTAAAAGCGAGATTTTCCGTGAATCAGCGGTTGGTTTGCTGCATGGCAGAATGAAGCCGGCGGAAAAAGAAGAGGTCATGACCCGTTTCAAGGACAGGGAGATCGATATCCTGGTCTCTACAACGGTCATCGAGGTCGGCATTGATGTACCGAATGCTACGGTTATGTTGGTCGAGCATGCTGAGCGTTTCGGCCTGGCCCAGTTACACCAGTTGCGTGGAAGGGTTGGCAGGGGTAGCGCCGAAAGTCTTTGTATCCTATTGAAATCATACAAGTGTAGCGAAGATGGTGAGAAACGACTTGAAGTAATGCGTTCGACCTCTGACGGTTTCCGAATCGCCGAAGCTGATCTGGAAATCCGTGGCCCGGGCGAGTTCCTCGGCACCCGACAAAGCGGCCTCCCGGATTTCCGGGTTGCCAACATCCTGCGTGACGGGCGCACCTTGGAAGATGCCCGCCAGGACGCGTTCGCCTATGCGGAAAGTAGTGAATTTAAAGATTCAAAGTTAATGCGGGAGGTTCTCAGAGAGCGTTGGGGTAGTCGACTGGAGTTGGCGAGTATCGGTTGATAAAACGTTACCGATGTCGCCTTATATTGAAAAAACTCTATACAGCTCAAACAACATGGTTTATCCTACGCAGTTCAGAGCCTATGGGATGTTATCGCGGTGATAGCAGAACAAATAAGTTATTTAGTGCCAAACAAAACAAAGGTCTCAAGGAGTCGAGAAAATGCGCAAACTTATAATTGATGGTAGAGTCATTCAAGACAACAGCAGTTGTTATGTGATTGCTGAAATCGGGCATAACCATCAAGGCAAGCTTGAACTCGCCAAGGAAATGTTTAAAGCCGCCAAAGAATGTGGGGCGGATGCTGTTAAACTGCAGAAACGTGATAACCGCGGATTGTTTACCGCTGCCGGATATAACAAACCCTATGACAACCCCAACAGTTTTGGAGCCACTTACGGCGAGCACCGGGAGGCCCTGGAGTTCGGCGAGGCTGAATATAAAGAGCTGCAGGCTTACGCCGCCGAGCTCGGTGTTACGATGTTCGCCACCGCTTTTGATGTCTCCAGTGCGGATTTTCTCGAAAAACTCGACATGCCGGCCTACAAAATGGCTTCCGGTGACCTGAAGAACATTCCCCTGCTGACGCATGTGGCTAAATTTCAAAAGCCGATGATCATCAGCACTGGCGGCGGCACGATGGAAGATGTCAATCGTGCCTATGACGCGATCATGCCGATCAACCAGCAACTGTGCATACTCCAGTGCACGGCAGGGTACCCCGCTGAATTCAATGAAATGAACCTGTCGGTGATCACCACCTTCCGCGAGCGTTTTCCCGGCGTTACCGTAGGCTTATCGTCCCATGATAACGGCATTGCTATGGCGTTGGCCGCTTATATGCTGGGGGCCCGGGTTATCGAGAAGCATTTCACGCTGAACCATACCATGAAGGGCACGGACCAGGCCTTTTCCCTGGAGCCGATCGGTTTCCGTAAAATGGTTCGCGACATTGAGCGGGTCAAGGTTGCCATCGGCAACGGCGTCAAGCAGGTTTATGAGAGTGAGAAGGCTCCTATCATCAAAATGGGGAAAAAACTCGTGGCTGCCCGCGACCTGCCGGCCGGCTATGCCATCCAACGTGAGGATATCGCCGTCAAGTCGCCAGGTGACGGCCTTCAGCCATATGAAATTGATAAAATTATCGGTCGTTTAACCCGCCAAGCATTGAAAGAAGATGACGACTTCTCCTTCAAAGTTTTAAATGGCGACGAGCATTAATAGTGAAAGACTTGTTCACATTAAAGGGTGAGGTTGCCGTCGTAACGGGCGCCCTGGGTAAATTGGGGCCAATCTGGATTGGAGCTCTGCTGGAGGCTGGGGCCTCAGTCTGCGCGCTTGACCTGGCGCAGGCAGATATCTCTGGAGATTTCAGCAAACTGCAAGTGCGCTTTGATGAAACCCGCTTGAAGCTGTACCGTGTCGATGTCAAGGACCGGCAGTCATTGGAGGTCGTTTGCGACAGTTGTGCTGCTGATTTCGGGGTTCCCACCATACTGGTAAACAATGCCGGGATCGACCGCCCGCCGTCCAATACGGCCAAGGACTATCGCCTGGAAGACATAACTTTTGCAGAAAACCGGGAGATCTTCGAGGTCAATACCCTGGGCCTTTTTCTGGTCACCCAGGTGTTTGGTTCCCGTATGGTGGCCGCCGGAAGGGGGTCCATAATCAATATCGGGTCACTGTATGCTGGAGTTTCGCCCGATGAGCATTTTTACGACCATATCCCGGGTTTTCTCAAACCGCCGGCCTACGGAGCTTCCAAGGCGGCTGTGATCAATCTGACCCGATACCTGGCCACCCATTGGGCGCCCCATGGGGTGCGGGTCAATGCTCTTTCTCCGGGCGGTGTACTGGGGGGGCAGGATGAGGAGTTTAAGCGTAAATTTTGCAGTCGCGTCCCCTTGGCCAGAATGGCGACAGATGAAGATCTTCATGGCCCACTGCTTTTCCTGGCTTCAAATGCATCAGCCTACGTAACCGGCACTGAACTCTTGGTGGACGGAGGGTTCACGGCCTGGTGATTTGAACCGGCTCATTTCGAATGTTGAATGCCAAAAAATGGAAACCTGCCAATTTTATATTCAGCCGACGGAGTGATACGTAGCGTAGGCGCCTTGCTTGTGCAACAACTTCAACCCTTCGTTATCCCTTGTTATATTCTGGATCCAAGCGAAGTGTATTTTACGCATCACGGGCCTGAGAGCCTGACATGCCATTTTATAACAGTTAGTTGAAGGCAGCATGGGCTGGTTGTCCATGGCAGTCCCTCTGGTTATTGACCAAGTATGCGAGAGAGAAAAATTAAGGAGCGGAAATGACGCCGAAAAACATCATTGACACTATCCCTAACTGGATCAACGGTGAAGAGTGCGCTGCGATTTCCGGCGAAACTTTTGCCAAGTTGTCACCGCACAATGGCCAGAAGCTTTGCCAGGTAGCCCGTTCCAGTGAAAATGATGTGCAGATCGCCATCCAGTCTGCCAGGAAGTCCCAGCAAGCCTGGGCGGAGATTACGCCTGTTCAGCGCGGTGACGTACTGCACGATATCACCAGGGCCATGCGCAATAACCGCAAGGGAATCGCAGACATTGTGGCAGCGGAAACCGGGATGTCGGTCAACGCAGCACTTGGTGAAGTTGGCGGTGCCATCGCCCTGGGTGAATTTATGGCCGGCGAGGGCCGTCGGTTCTACGGTCGTACCACCACCAGTGCGACGGCCAACAAATATGCCATGACGATCCGCCAGCCGCTTGGGGTCGCCGGATTGATCATCGCCGCCAATACCCCCATAGCCAATGTGGCCTGGAAAGTGTTCCCGGCCCTGCTGTGCGGTAATGCGGCAGTACTCAAGGCTGCTGAAGACACCCCGGCCACGGCGTGGTATTTCGGCAAGATTGCTCACGAAGCCGGGCTGCCTCCGGGAGTCCTGAATATCGTCCAGGGCTATGGTCACGAAGCCGGCGCCCCGCTGGTCGCCAACCCTGATGTCGATGTCGTCAGTTTTACGGGCTCGACGGCCGTGGGTCGCCAGATTGCCGCCGTCGCCGGCCAGAGGCTGGCAAAAGTGTCCCTCGAGCTGGGCGGCAAGAACCCGCTGGTGGTCTGCGATGATGCCGACCTGGACAATGCGGCCAAGTGGGTGCTGCTCTCGGCATTCAGCAATGCAGGACAACGTTGTGCGTCGGGCAGCCGCATTATAATTTTCGACAGTATTTATGAAGAGTTCAGGGATAGGCTTCTGGAAGGGGCCAGTAAGCTTCAACTGGGGCCGTCGAATGATGACGACCTTGGCCCGGTCATCAACGAAAAACAGCTGAACAACATGTTGGCCACCATTACGCAATCCCGGCATGAAGGGGCAACAGTATTGATCGGCGGCGAGCGGTTGATGGACGATTCTCATGCCGATGGTTTCTACATGGCACCGACCCTGATCGAGAATGCCGATCCCCATAGCCGGATATCGACTACCGAACTTTTCGGCCCCATCGCTTGTCTATACAGAGCCAAGGACTTCACCGCAGCACTTGAAATGGCCAATGATTCCCCCTACGGACTGACGGCCTGCATTCACACCCGCAGCATCCACCGGGCCACGGTATTTTCGCATAAAGTTCAGGCCGGGGTGGCGGTGGTCAATGCCGGGACCTATGGCAGTGAGCCGCACATGCCATTTGGCGGGCTGAAGCAATCAGGTAACGGGTCCCGTGAACCTGGCACGGAGGCATTGGATGTCTATTCCGACTTAAAAAACATTCTCATCAATATTTATCCGGAACGGCTCTAGTTTTATCCGGTTCACGGATTTTTCACACAAGCTCTTTAAACGGACGTTCTGATGTCTGAGAAGAAAAAAAACATTATTGCTCTGATTCCGGCACGTTCCGGTTCCAAACGCGTACCGGATAAGAATATCCGCCTGCTGGCAGGTCACCCGCTGATTGCTTACAGCATCGCTGCGGCGCTGCAGAGCGCAATTTTCAAAACGGTTATCGTATCGACGGACTCGGAACACTATGCCGATATTGCCAGGCATTACGGTGCCGAGGTCCCTTTCCTGCGCCCGCCGGCGATTGCCGGAGATACCTCTCCTGATATTGATTGGGTTGCGTATACGCTCAAGCAGTTACGCGATAATGGTCAGGACTACGATTGTTTCAGTATTCTGCGACCGACCAGTCCCTTTCGCCTGCCGGAAACCATCCAGCGGGCGTGGCAGGAATTCCTGATCCAGGCAGGAGTCGATTCACTGCGGGCCGTGGAAAAATGCCAGCAGCACCCAGGCAAGATGTGGGTTGTGCGGGGCAAGCGTATGCTGCCGTTGTTGCCGATGGGCCCTGCCGAGCAACCCTGGCACAGCAGCCAATACCCGTCGCTGCCCGAAGTCTATGTACAAAACGCCAGCCTGGAGATTGCCAGGACAGGTGTTGTCGATGAAGAAAAAACGATTGCCGGAAATGTGGTGATGCCATTTATCACCAGGAACTTTGAAGGCTTTGATGTCAACAGTAATTATGATTGGGAACTGGCCGAACATCTGGTCAAGACAGGCCAGGCGAAATTACCGGACATCCCTCAATCGCCATACACGCTTTAGGAGTGATCAAAATCATGCTGCAAATCGAACTGATAAACGAAGACGAGTTTCAACGGGTGCGGAATGCGAATATCGACAAGTATAGCAGGCTGGCCCTGCTCTCCGACATGTGCAGCGCCAATACATTGGCCACGGTCAAGCGCGCCGGATCTGGGCACCTGGGTTCGAGCTTCAGCTCTCTGGATGTCGTTACGTACCTGTATCATCATGAAATGAACGTTGCCGAGCTGGGTGTCGATCACCCTGATCGAGATATTTACTTTTCATCAAAAGGGCATGATGCTCCCGGGCACTATGCTGTGCTGCACTCGCTGGGACTGCTTGCCGAAGAACGCTTTCAACTGTTAAGGCGGCTTAACGGCACACACGGTCACCCGGATGTCAGCATCCCCGGCATGGAAGCCAATACCGGGTCGTTGGGTATGGGTATTTCAAAAGCCAAAGGCATCGCCCTGGCAAAAAAAATGCGCGGCGCCCAAGGCCGGGTGATGGTGATGACCGGCGATGGCGAACTTCAGGAAGGGCAGATATGGGAATCATTGCAGACCGCTGCTTATCAAAAGGTCAACAACCTCATTGCCATCGTCGATTTCAATAAAATTCAGACCGATAAATACGTCAAAGAGATTATCGATCTGGGCGACCTGACTAAAAAGTTCGAAGCGTTCGGCTGGCATGTGGAAAGCTGTAACGGTCATGATTTCGCGGCACTGGAGAAAGCCTTCACCCGGCTCAAGCAGATTGAGGACCGACCCAAAGTCCTGATAGCAGACACCATCAAAGGCAAAGGGGTTTCATTCATGGAAGGCCCCGAGTCGGTAAAGGACGGCAACGGCTTGTATCGCTGGCATTCCGGGGCGCCGGATAACGACTCCTTCGAAGCCGGGTATGCTGAAATTGTCCAACGCATTAATGCAAGGCTTGAAAAATTGCAACTGGAACCTTTGAAAACCCGGGTTATGGCCACCCTGGAAAGAAACAAGGTTGCCTTGAAAAGCACCGCTGAGAAGGTTGTCACCGCCTATGGCGAGGCGCTGCTGAAAATCGGCGGGCAAAGAAAAGACATCGTCGTGCTGGATGCTGACCTGTCAGCCGACTGTGGTTTGCGGCCGTTTGAAAAGGCCTATCCGGAAAGATTCATAGAAAACGGCATCGCTGAGCAGGATATGGTGTCTACCGCTGGCGGGCTCGCCTTGCACGGCTTTTTACCGATCGTCAATTCTTTCGGAGTGTTCCTGGCATCTCGCGCCAACGAGCAAATTTACTGTAATGCCACCGAGAAAACCAAGATCATCTATGTCTGTCACTATGCAGGGCTCATCCCGGCCGGTCCGGGGAAATCTCATCAAAGCCTACGCGACATCTCTCTGTTCGGCGCGCTGCCCAACTGCACGATCATTGAGCCGTGCAATGCTTTGGAAACCGAGCAGGCCCTGCGATGGTGCGTGGAACAGGCAGAGCAGAACTGCATGATTCGTCTGGTCATTTCGCCATCGCCACGCACTATCGTGCTGCCGGACAATTATCATTTTACCTTCGGTCAGGGTTCTGTTGTCAACGAGGGCAAGGATGCGATCCTGTTCGCTTATGGCCCGGTGATGATGAATGAGGCGTTGACGGCAGCAGAGATACTGAATGAGCAGGGCGTTTCCTTGAAGGTCGTCAACTTGCCGTGGCTCAATGAAATCGATCTTGCCTGGCTGGCCGAAGTTTGCGCGGGCTGCAAATACCTTTTTGCCCTGGACAATCATTCCGGGTATGGCGGCCTTGGCGATCTCCTGTTAAACGGGCTGATGTCGTCACCGGTATTGCGTTCACACGAACTGACAAAATTTGCAATCGACGAGATTCCGGCCTGCGGCACTCCTGAGGAAGCGTTGGCCTACCATAAAGTAGACGGGCGCAGCCTGGCAGATCGAGTACTGGCCATAATAAGCTAAGTCCAGCTAGTTCCCGCTTAAGCTGCCGAGATTTTATCCATAGGGATTTAGAGAAAATGCTTGGCAATGTAAAGAATATCCGACCTGGTGCTCTTCTGGTTTATTTGAGACCACCTGGTATTGCCAACAAGCAATGGCTCAATTTAAAAAAGTCTGTTAAAGGCGGTTGGATTTGTCTCTGCCCCGAATGATGCATTGGAAAGAAGCGCAAAGGAGTAAGAGGGCTTTGGCCGCAATTGAGAATGAGGTGATTCATCCATGAACAGATTTGATATCATTCAACAGATAATAGCAAAAAAAAAATCGTGTAACTATCTGGAAATCGGCGTTGAAAAAGGCCAGGTGTTTTTAAAGATAAAGGCCCGCAAAAAGATCGCTGTTGATCCAGCTTTTAAAATTCGCTTCAAAAAAAAATTAAAGGCCAGTCTCTCAAATGTGTTGAATATCTTCAACGAGTATTATGAGATGACCAGCGACAGCTTCTTCGAGCAACACCGCAACCGTCTGTTACAGTTGAACGGTTTGGATGTTGCTTTTGTCGATGGTCTGCATACTTATGATCAGACCTTAAAAGATGTTATCAATTGCTTGACATACCTCAGGCCTGGCGGTGTGATTGCAGTACATGATTGTAATCCAGCCACCGCAGCTTCAGCCGTGCCGGCCGACTCACGTGAGCGGGCAGCAAACATGAACATTCCGGGCCAGACCATAGACTGGAACGGAGATGTTTGGAAGACCATTGTGCATTTGAGGTCAACCAGGGATGATTTAAGAATATGCGTATTGGATTGTGACCATGGGGTTGCAATAATCACCAAGGGTAGACCAGAGTCTATGCTGGACTATTCTTTGGATAAGATTGACCATTTCGACTTCTATGATTTAGAAAAGAATCGAGAACATTTTTTAAACTTAAAGCCTGCGCATTATCTGCAGGATTTTTTAGAGTTATCAGATCACAGGCCTGAGGCTAAACATGCCTAAGCCTTTCAATGTAAGCCGCGGAGATTTGCACAAGTGATGATGGATAAAAAAATGCATCTGCTGATTCCTGTGGAAAACCAGGTGCGGGAGTTAGACCCCAAGCTGTTGTTGGCTTGTGTTGCCGCACAGCGCGGTTTCTCATCGGTCATCGGATCGCGGCGCGAATTGGAGTTCCGCATCGATTCATACCCTAAGAGCATCTATCTCTCCAAAAGTATGACGAAACGCAGCCTGTTGTTCTTCCGCCTGGCTAAAAAATTCGATCATCAGATCGTCACGTGGGACGAAGAGGCACTTGTCCATTTGCCGGCAGACACCTATTTCTCCCGCCGACTGCATCCTGACGCGATCCGAGAGGTGTCACAACTGTTTGCCTGGGGCCAGGACAATGTCGAACTCTGGCACCAGTACCCTCAACTGCCGGACAGTTTGCCGATCCATGCTGTCGGCAATCCTCGTATCGATATGTTGCGTCCTGAAATGCGCCTGTTCTACGAAGCTGAAGTACAATCGCTGCGCGAGACCTACGGCGACTTTGTGTTGATTAATACCAATTTCAATCACGTCAATGCCTTCGGTGCGGACATGAATCTGTTTCAGCCTGTCAAAAATCCCGGCGAAACCGCTAAATTCGGCAGGGCCGCACAAGGCATGAGCAGGGAATATGCCGAAGGGCTTTGGGACCATAAACAGGCGGTCTTCAAAGATATCCAGCAGCTGATCCCGAAACTGCACGAGGCCTTTCCGGAATTGAATATAGTGATTCGGCCCCATCCGACAGAGCGGCACGATGTTTACAACGACGTTGCTGCCCGATGCTCACGAGTGCATGTCACCAATCAGGGCAATGTCGTACCGTGGATACTGTCAACCAAGGCAGTTATCCACAACGGTTGTACCACCGGCGTTGAGGCTTTTTTGATGAACGTACCGGCGATCAGCTACCGGGCAACGATCAACGAAAAATACGATAACGGCTTTTACCGCTTACCTAATGCGGTGAGCCATTCATGTTTCAACTTCGATCAACTACAGGACATGCTGAAGCAAATTATGGCCGGTAAACTGGTGATGAGCGATGACGATAATGCGAAACGCCAGGCAATGGTAGATCATTATCTGGAGGCCCTCTCAGGTCCGTTGTCATGCGAGCGGATGGTCGATGTTCTCGAATCATTATCATGCAATGACAAAGATCATTCAGGGCCTTCCCCCGCAGGTCTTTTGCAACGTAAGGCGATTGCCGCGGGGTATCACCTGTACAAGCGGATCAAGCCCATGTTGCCCGGGTCCCATAACCGGCCGAATTTCCAGCGTCATCGCTATCCGCCTATATCCGTAGAAGTGTTTAAATTGAAAGTCGAACGAATACAGCACATTCTTAAAGACAACACCCGGCTAAATGTCACGCAGCTCAGTGATGTGCTTTTCCGGATCAGTGCTTAGGGCAGGGGAGACACTTGATGCTGACCCCTGGCCACAGACTGTCTGGAAGCATGGCGTCCGGCAGTAGAACGAGGTGACTTCCGTGCAGATTAAAAACAAAAATACGTGCCTGATCATACCGGTTGAAAACCAGGTGCGGGAGCTTGACCCTAAATTACTGCTGGCCTGCATCGCAGTAAAGCGCGGGTTTTCTGTTGTTATCGGCTCGCATCGCGAGATCGATTTCCGGATTACATCATTTCCGAGAAGCCTGTATCTCAACAAAAGCATGACGGAACGCAATATCAAGATGTTTCAAATCATGCAGAAACTCGGGCATGAAATACTGACCTGGGATGAAGAGGCCCTGGTTCATCTGCCGGCAGACACCT
>Ga0210074_1000620_pt1 | contig 12147 bp, 10 predicted proteins | sample China_Galinas_Co_FD_184860 | JGI IMG/M metagenome (GOLD analysis project Ga0210074, IMG submission 184860) | Wetland microbial communities from San Francisco Bay, California, USA, that impact long-term carbon sequestration -... | ecosystem: Environmental > Aquatic > Marine > Wetlands ... | reverse complement strand
CAAGGAAAACCTGGAGCGCTTCGAAGCCCGCCGGGCCGAGCTGGAAGCAGCCGCCGAGGACAAGCTGGGCCAGGCGAAGGCTCGCCAGGCTGCCCTGGCCGACGTGGTGGTGGAAATTTCCGCCAATGCCAGTGACGAGGGCAATTTATATGGCTCCATCGGTCCGCGTGAAATTTCCGCGGCGGTTTCCGAACTCGGTCACGAACTCAACAAGAGCGAAGTCATCATGGGCGAAGGCCCTATCAGGATTGTTGGTGAATTCGATGTGGTCGTGCACCTGCACAGCGATGTCGAAACCACTGTAAAGGTCATCGTCAATCCGGAATAACACCAAAGCCGGATAGTCAAGACATTGACGCTCTGATATGCTGAACTGCGAATCGTCTACAGATGGTTCGCAGTTTTTTTTGTCCTGTAAATCTGAAAATACCCATTGATGGCAACACCCAAACCTTCCATAGTTGAATCGCCAAAAGTGCCGCCGCATTCGATGGAAGCTGAGCAGTCCGTTCTCGGTGGCCTGCTTTTGAGTGCAAGCGCCTGGGACCAGGTTGCGGACAAGGTGACCGAAGCGGATTTTTACCGGGAAGACCACCGCCTGATCTTTAAGGCCATCCGCGATTTGCACGAGTCGAGCAAACCCTGTGACGCGGTCACTGTCAGCGAGTGGTTCGAATCACATGGCAAGTCGGACCAGGTCGATGGCGGGAACTATATCTCCCAGCTGGCCAACAACACGCCCAGCGCCGCCAATGTCGGGGCCTATGCCGATATCGTGCGTGAAAAGAGCATATTGCGCAGCCTCATCGATGTCGGGGCGACGATCACCAGCAGCGCATTCACATCCGATGGAAGAGACAGCAAAACACTGCTGGAAGAGGCGGAACGACTCGTCTTCGCCATCGCGGACAAGGGCAACCGCGGTGGCTCCGGATACGTATCGGTGCAGGACAGCCTCAAGGAAGCGATGGCCAAAATTGAGGAGCTGAACGCATTCGAAGGCGACATCACCGGTATCCCGACCGGTTACGCCAAGTTCGATCTCCTCACGGCCGGTCTGCAACCCTCCGACCTGATCATCGTCGCCGGGCGTCCCGCCATGGGTAAAACCACGTTCGCGATGAACCTGGTGGAGCACGCCGCGATCAAGCACGGCAAGTCGGTTGCCGTGTTCAGCATGGAGATGGCATCGCTGCAGCTGGTCATGCGCATGTTCTCGTCGATCGGCCAGATCGATCAGAACCGCATCCGCACCGGAACGCTGGAAGACATGGACTGGCCAAAGCTGACCTCGGCGATGAACCTGCTGCACAAGAGCAAGATTTTCATCGATGACACACCCGCGCTCTCACCCGCGGAATTGCGCGCCAGGTCGCGCAGGTTGAAACGCGAACACGACATCGACCTGATCGTCGTGGATTACCTCCAGTTGATGTCCGTGCCGGATATCAAGGAAAACCGCGCAACCGAGATCGCGGAAATTTCACGTTCACTGAAAACCATTGCCAAGGAACTCAATGTTCCGGTGATCGCATTGTCGCAGTTGAACCGGGCGCTCGAACAACGGCCCAACAAACGGCCGTTAATGGCCGACCTCAGGGAATCCGGCGCCATCGAACAGGATGCGGACCTGGTCGTTTTCATCTACCGGGACGAGGTTTATAACAAGGAAACTGCCGAAAAAGGCACAGCGGAAGTCATCATCAGCAAGCATCGCAATGGCTCGACCGGAACGGTTCACCTGGCTTTCCAGGGACCGTGGTTGCGCTTCGTCAACCTGGCGCCGGAAAGCAACTACCCTTTCGATCAACACTGACGGACGACGTCACTGCAGCTCGCCAAAGCGTCAATCGTCGCTTTCGGTCAACTCGTATTTGCGCAGATAGCCACGCAGCTGGTGGTAGGTCATGCCAAGAAATTCGGCAGTTTTCTTCTGGTTGAAACGGCACAGCTCCATGGCGTGACTGATCCGGCGTTTTTCCTCGTCCTGGATGTTTTGCTTGAAATCGTATGGCGATTGGGGAAGTTCCGGGGCCTGCGGTTTTCCCGGCTTTGACTGTGCGCCCGGCCGGAAGGGTGATTCGAAAGGGTCGAAGGTGATTTCAGCAACCGGTTTCTGGTAGTCCTGGCAGTTATAAACGGCACGTTCGACGACATTTTTAAGTTCGCGGACATTACCCGGCCAGGTGTAAGAAGTGAGTTGCTTGCGCGCGTGCTCACTGAAGCCGTTGAAAACGTCTTTACCGAGTTCCCCTGACATCTTGACGGCGAAATGGTCCGCCAGCGTCATGATATCGCCCGGACGTTCCCTCAGCGGTGGAAGCGTTATGACGTCGAAAGCGAGCCGGTCGAGCAGGTCGGCGCGAAACTTTCCTTCGACCGCAAGAGCCGGAAGGTCCTCGTTGGTCGCGCCAATGATCCGCACGTTGGTGCGAATGGTCTCAGAACTGCCGACGCGTTCGAATTCACCATATTCAATTACCCGGAGAATCTTTTCCTGGACACCGGAAGAGGTGCTGGATAATTCATCCAGAAACAGGCTGCCATGGTTGGCCAGTTCGAAGCGGCCAAGCCTGCGTTTGAGCGCACCGGTAAATGAGCCCGCCTCGTGTCCGAACAGCTCGGTTTCCAACAGCGATTCCGTGAGCGCGGCGCAATTCATTTTGACAAAGGGGTAATCCCAACGTCCGGATAGATAATGGATCCGGGCAGCGATCAGCTCCTTGCCCGTGCCGCGTTCGCCGATGACCAGCACCGGCCGGTTCAGCGGCGCGACGCGGGAAACGTGTTCGAGTACTTCCAGAAATGCGGGCGACTCACCGATTAATTGTTGATCCTGCGGTTTACGCATAACGTCTAATCTCTGCCTGATGTGAGTGCCGACCGGTACCCATTGTAAATAATCTCCCAATTATTGTCTCTGGGCTGGAGGTCATGGCCGTGATCTGCTACAACGGCGGTGTAATAAAGGAGTCCGGCGTGGCGAAAACAAAAACAGCTTTTTACTGCACCGATTGCGGCAGCGAATTGACCAAATGGTCCGGTCAGTGTCCGGATTGCAAGGCCTGGAATACCGTCAAGGAGTTCCGCCAGGCCGCCGTTGCGGGCCCGAAGCGCCGCAGCGGTTACGCTGGCGCCAGCAGCCAACAGGTGAAGGAACTGGCGGAGGTTTCCGACCAGGTCATTACCCGGGTCAGCGCCGGCATCAACGAACTCGACCGCGTCCTGGGTGGAGGCATCGTGCCGGGGTCGGTCATCCTGATCGGCGGTGATCCGGGTATCGGCAAGTCCACGCTGTTGCTACAGGTGCTGGCCGGCTTGATGGGGCAACTGAAAAGCCTGTATGTCAGTGGCGAAGAGTCGCTCCAGCAGATCAACATGCGCGCCAGGCGGTTGAATCTCGATGTTGGCGCCTTGCGCTGCCTGACCGAAACCAACGTCGAGCAAATCCTCGAGGTCGCGCAACAGGAGAAGCCGGAATTGATGGTCATCGATTCGATCCAGACGCTGCATTCGGAGCAGGTCGAATCGGCCCCGGGTTCCGTATCGCAGGTCAGGGAGAGCGCCGCGGGTCTTGTCCGCTACGCCAAGCAGATGAATTGCGCCATGGTGCTGATCGGGCACGTGACCAAGGACGGCGCCCTGGCGGGGCCGCGGATACTGGAGCACATGGTGGACGCCGTGTTGTATTTTCAGAGTGACGAGGGTAGCCGCTATCGTGTCATCCGCGCCTTCAAAAACCGCTTCGGGGCGGTCAACGAACTGGGTGTGTTCGCCATGACCGGCCTGGGTCTGAAGGAAGTCAGCAACCCGTCGGCAATTTTCCTTTCGGGTCATTCCGAAACCGCGGCTGGCAGCGTCATCACAGTGATCAGGGAAGGCACCCGTCCGATGTTGCTGGAGCTGCAGGCCCTGGTGGATGAAAGCCACCTGGCCAATCCGAGGCGCGTGACCATCGGCCTCGACCACAGCCGGCTGGCGATGTTGCTGGCGGTTCTGCACCGCCACGGCGGCATCAGCCTCGGTGACCAGGACGTGTTTGCAAATGTCGTTGGCGGCATGCGGATTTCCGAGACCGGGTCGGACCTGCCATTGCTGCTGGCTGTTCTGTCGAGCTACAGGGACCGCGTTCTGCCGCCGAAAACCGTGGTCTTCGGCGAGGTCGGGCTGTCCGGTGAGGTGCGGCCCGTATACAACGGTGAAGAGCGTCTGAAAGAGGCGCTCAGTCTCGGATTCAAACGCGCCATCATCCCCAGGGCCAATCTGCCCAGGAGGGGTGTCGAGGGTATGAAAATCAATGCCGTCGCCAACCTCGAAGAGGCCATCAGCGCCGCGTTCTGATCAGCTTTTTTGAACACTCCAGGTCGAGGCCGGATCCAGCCCGAGCCAGCGTTTGAACAGGCGATGCAGGGGTTTTTCAAGATAGGCGTAATGGAACACGCTGTATGCTGCAATGGCCGACATCAGCAGGATATACGCAGCGATGATCATGAAGCCGGGCCAGCTTGCGACAAGCTGGTTGAAGCCGGTGTTCCAGACTGCGGTGAGTATCAGCACGTGACTGAGGTAGATGGCATAGGAGGCGCCGCCGGTCAGCGCGGAGAAACGGGCCGGGGCCTTGATGCCGGCCCGGCGATCTCCGCCGGACTGTTCTGAAGCCGGGTGGTTGGCCGCCAGTTCCAGACGCACCAACCCTATCATGAGCATGCACGCCGGGAGACCGTAAACCGCGACCCTCGGCACAACGTGAAAACCCTGCTCGATCAGGCCGGAGTACAAGGCTTCATTTATCCATCCACCCGCCATGAACAGCGCGCTGCCGGTCAATAACCAGGACCACGCCGGGCCTTTGGGGCGGCGTGTTATCCACCACGAAACCACCGAGCCGGCGAAAAACTCGAGCAGGAAAGGCGAGCTCAGAAACTGAGACCAGAACGACAGGTAATAAATATTGTCCGGGCTGAAGCTGTCTGCGATGAAATGGCGATACAGGTTGAACAGGAGCAAACCGGCAAACGTCAGCAGGATGATGCCAATCCTGTTGCGTGGACTGGAAAACAGGATCAGGAGGCTGAAGAGCAGGTAGAAATAGAGTTCGTATGACAGGGTCCAGGTGATTTCCAGCAACACGTGGTTGAGTGGCTGCGGCCACAGGAAAAAGGATTTCAGCAGGTCGGACTCGGCAAAATGTTCGGGACGATAGCTGGCGAAGACGATCACAGCCAGGATGAAAAACGGCCAGTAGCCGGAAAAAATCCTCGCCAGCCTGCGCCGGGCGAAATCGAAACTGTCGGTCATGCCCGAATGGTTGTTCGATGTGTGCGCCATGATGAAACCGCTGATGACAAAAAAGATGTCGACACCGGCGAAACCCAGCGATTCTCCGGCATTGAAAATAGTCTGGAAAACGGAGTCATTGGCGGGCAAGCGCGCGGCGCTGTGGTACAGGACCACCAGCATGGCCGCCACGAAGCGCAACAACTGGATGTTATAGAGCATGTATCAGGCGTTCCGCACCTGGTTGGGCTTGATCAGCACCTTGTTGACGACGTTGTCCCTGATGTCGACGATGGTCATGATGTGCGGGCCGATCCTGATACTGCACTTGCCGTCCGGTATGGCCTCGAGTTCCTCGATCAGCAAGCCGCCGAGGGTGTGCGCCTCGTCGAAGGGCAGGTTCCAGTTGAGCCGGCGGTTCAGGGTGCGCAGGCTGGTGGATCCGCCAACCAGGTAACTGCCGTCATCGAGTTGACGCATGGTGCGCAGCCGGCCACGGCCCTCGCTGGTGAACTCGCCGACGATTTCTTCCAGGATATCATCCAGTGTCACCAGTCCCTGGATGTCGCCGTATTCGTCGACGACCAGCGCCATGCGCTGTTCTTTTTCCTGGAACTCCAGTAACTGCCGCGTCAGCGCGGTTCCCTCGGGCACGAAGTAGGGGCGGCGCATCGACCGTTGCAGGTCGTCGATACTGAGGTTGCCAACCGACAGTTTTGCAATGACGCTGCGGATGTGGAGCAGCCCCACGACGTTGTCGATGCTTTCCCGGTACACCGGCAGGCGCGTGTAAACCGTCTGCGTCAGCTGGCTGAGTATGTCACCCCACTCATCTTCCAGGTCGACACCAATGATCTCTCCCCTTGGAACCATGACATCGTCGACCGAAGCCTGCTCGAGGTCGAGGATGTTGATCAGCATGCGCTGATGATCGTCGGAAATGTGTCCGCCTTCGGTAAACAACGTTCGCAACTCGTCGCGGTTGAGCCGTTCGAGCGCGACCACGTCGGTTTTGACGCCGAAGGGCTTGAGCAGCAGGTTCGCGAATGAGTTCACCAGCCAAACGACCGGATTGAGTACTTTGAGCAAGCCGGCCAGCACGTACGAAGCCGGGAACGCGACTTTCTCGGGGTGCAGGGCCGCCAGTGTTTTTGGGGCGACTTCGGCAAAGATCAGGACGATGACCGTCATCAACAGGGTCGAAATCCAGATGCCGTTGTCACCAAACTGGCGCATGGCTATCACCGTTGCGATCGAAGCCGCGAGGATGTTGACCATGTTATTGCCCAAGAGGATCAGGCCGATCAGACGGTCTGGCCGGGTCAGCAGTTTCTGTGCAAGACGCGCGCCACGATGGCCACTGTTGGCCAGGTGTTTCAGGCGATAACGGTTGATTGCCATCAGGCCGGTTTCCGAACTCGAAAAAAATCCGGAAAGTACAATCAGGATGAACAGCGTTATATACAGACTGCCTAGCGGGATATCGTCCAATTCGGTTATTTATTCCTGTGTTGACTGGCCCTTGTCGTTTCGCGTCAGCCCTGAAGGTGCCAGCTGCGTTCCAGCAGCACTTCCAATACCAGCTTGCTGCCGAAATAGGATAACAGTAACAGGCCAATGCCTGCGAGTGTCATGCGGACTGCAACACGCCCGCGCCAGCCTCTCTTCCAGCGTCCCCACAACAACAGCGCGAAGATCAGCCAGGCAAAAATGGACAGTATGGTCTTGTGCGCAAGGTGTTGGCCAAACAGGTCGTCGACATACACCAGGCCGGTTGCCAGCGCCACGGTCAGTACCGCGAAGCCGACTTTGATCAGCAGGAACAGCAGCCTTTCCAGAGTTTCCAAAGGCGGCAGGGTTTGCACCAGTTTGTTAAAGCTGTGATTCCGCAACAGGTGGTCGATCAGGGCGACGAAAACCGCGTAGACGCCGGCGACACTGAGCACGCCGAAGGCAATCACGGAGGTGAAGATGTGCGCCGTGGTATGCGCCGTGGTATGGCTGAGTTCCAGCTCGGGCGCGGAGAATGTCCCCTCCATGATCAGGATGAGGACGGATATGGGCAAGGCCACCATGCTGGCGTCGAAAACGCTGTTGCGAAGCGGGAACGTCAAAAGCGGGATGGCGACCGTCACCAGCGCGCACAACGACAGTATATTCAACAGGCTGACGTGCGGTGAGGTCGGGATTACCCAGTGGTGGCTTTCCGCCCATACATGCAGGATCACACCCAGCAGCGTGACGGCTGCGGCGAGTCTGCGCTTGGTGGCGGAGCCTTCCGCAACCGCTACGTATAACAGGATACAGGCCGCCAGATAGCAAATCGCGGTAATCAATAAAATCTTGTCATGCATGGCGAATTCTGTGCCGATTTAAAGTTTTCACCCGCTATAATAACCGACTGCTCAATAACGGAGTAAATAATGTTTGATAACCTGACACAACGTTTAACCCAGACCATGCAAAAATTGCGTGGCAAGGGACGTTTGACCGAAGACAGCATCAGGGAAACCCTGCGCGAAGTCCGGGTTGCACTGCTCGAGGCCGACGTGGCATTGCCGGTTGTGCAGTCGTTCATCAGCGAGGTCAGGCAACGCGCGCTGGGGCAGGAGGTCATCAGCAGCCTGCAGCCCGGGCAGGCCCTGGTCAAGATCGTCCACGACGAACTGGTACGGGTCATGGGCGAGGAAAACGAGGCCCTCGACCTCAAGGCCAGCCCGCCGGTCGTCGTGCTGCTGGCCGGTTTGCAGGGGTCGGGTAAAACCACGACCAGCGCGAAACTGGCGAAGCACCTCAAGGAACAGCTCAAAAAGAAAGTCATGGTCGTGAGCTGTGATGTCTACCGGCCGGCGGCCATCGATCAGTTGAAAACGCTCGCCGACCAGGTGGGCGTGCTTTTCCATCCCTCGAGCGCGAACGACAAGCCCGTCGCGATTGCGAAGCAGGCGCTCGATGACGCCAGGAAGCAGTTCGTTGACGTGTTGCTCGTGGATACCGCCGGGCGTCTGCATATCGATGCGGACATGATGGATGAAATCCGCCAGTTGCACGCTGCGGTCAATCCGCATGAAACCCTGTTCGTGGTTGACAGCATGACGGGCCAGGACGCCGCCAATACGGCGCGGGCTTTCAACGATGCCCTGGCACTCACCGGCGTGATCCTGACCAAGACGGACGGTGACGCACGCGGCGGCGCAGCCCTGTCGGTGCGGCAGATCACCGGCAAACCGATCAAGTTCGTCGGCACCGGAGAGAAAACCGAGGCGCTGCAGCCGTTTCATCCCGAGCGCATCGCTTCGCGCATCCTCGGCATGGGCGACGTGTTGTCGCTGGTCGAGGATGTCCAGCGGCATGTCGATCAGGAAAAGGCCGAAAAGCTCGCGAAAAAGATCAAGAAAGGCAAGGGTTTTGACCTCGAGGATTTCCGCAGCCAGTTGGAGCAGATGCAGAGCATGGGTGGTCTTGGCAACCTGGTCGAGAAAATGCCTGGCATGAGCGAATTGCCCGACCAGGTCAGGAACCGCGTCAACGACAGGCAGACCATCAGCATGATCGCCATCATCAACTCGATGACGCCCCAGGAAAGGAGGTTTCCGGATGTCATCCGCGGTTCGCGCAAGAAGCGTATCGCCGCGGGATCCGGTACCCAGATCCAGGACGTCAACCGCATGCTCAAGCAGTTTTCCCAGATGCAGCGAATGATGAAGAAATTCGGCAAAGGCGGCATGAAAGGCATGATGCGCAAGCTCGCCAGCCTCAAGGGCCAGATGCCGCCGGGCCGTTTCTCCTGACGTCCGGGGGTTCGGGTGAGAAAGTCGGACAGGCGCAGTTTCCTGAAACAGGGAATTGTCGTGGCCGGGGGGTTGGGGCTCGGAATCACCGCCTGGTCGCGGCTTGTCCTGCATGGTGATTCACCGCCGCCGCACCCGGCGCTCGGACCGCTCGGAATCGTTAACGACGAGACCACTGGTCTGCCCCTGCTGAAGCTCCCGAAAGGTTTTCGTTATCACAGTTTCGCCTGGGCCGGTGAGCTGCTCGGAGATGGCTATCCGGGTCCCGGTTCCTGTGACGGCATGGGCGTGGTCGGCAGCGAAAATGGCATCGTTACGTTGATCCGCAACCACGAACTTCGCGGTTCGGGCGGCCCGATGGGCGACCCGCGAAGGGCCTATGACGTGACCGGCGGAGGGACCTGCACATTGAAGTTCGATACCCGCAGGGAGCGCCTGGTGGACGCGTGGATCAGCCTGTCAGGTACGCTCAATAATTGCGCGGGCGGCACCACGCCCTGGGGCACCTGGCTGTCCTGCGAAGAGGCCCCCTTCACGCCTGAACTGATGCACCTGGGCGGGGACCTGCGACAGAGATTTTGGCGTTTGAAGGACGCAGAAAAGCCGCATGGTTATGTTTTTGAAGTCCACCCCGGGGGCGAAACGGAACCGCGTCCGATCGTGCCGATGGGCCAGTTTTACCACGAGGCGGCGGCGGTCGATCCGGCCAGCGGGATCGTTTACATGACCGAAGACGCTGCGCCGTATGGCGGGTTCTACCGCTACGTACCCGATGTGGCGGGCGATCTGCAGGCCGGTGGCAAGCTGCAAATGCTCAGGGCGGATGGCGTGCGCGAATTGACTTTTGAAGTTCCGCTGAACACGCCTATGGCGGTTGACTGGGTCGATATCGGCGATCCGGGGTATGGCCATACCGATGGCACGCACGATGGCGCGGGGGTCGTCGCCCAGGGAATCGCCAACGGCGGCACGCCGTTCGTGTCGCTCGAAGGTTGTGGCTACCACGAAGGCGCGGTGTTCTTTACCTCTAAAGCCGGGGGGTATGCGCGGGCCGGGCAAATCTTCCGCTTCGATATCGCCCGGAGCAGCATCGAACTGGTGTTTGAGGCGGATTCACACGGCAGGTTTTCGGGACCGGACAATATCATCCACAGTCCACGCGGCAGCCTGATGATCTGTGAAGACCGTCTCGGCACGTTTGCCAGCGCCCAGTACCTTGCGGGTTTCAATGGCCAGGACGGCCTGTTCGCGTTCTGTCAGACCAATCCGCATCTGCAGGGGGTACATGCCGGTCACAAGCTGGAGCGGACCGCTCTTGACAGCGAGTGGGCCGGGGTCTGCTTCTCGGCGGATGGTGAGTGGATGTTCGTCAATCTCTACAACCCTGGTATCACCTTCGCAATCACCGGGCCGTGGGGCGAAGGGCCAGTTTAAAAAAAACCCAAGGCGTTGTTTTCTTTTGCAACAAACGAGGTTACAATGCTCTGTTTCGTGGAGCCGGGAAAGCGGGCGTGTGCCTGTCTGCCGGTATCAGTCCTGATTTTGTCTGAATTGACCCCGGTCAATACGAAAATCTGGCCAATTTAACTCGTTTAAGTAAAAGGTTTTAGGGAATGGTAAAGATTCGATTGGCGCGCGGCGGCGCTAAAAAGCGGCCTTTCTATCACATCGTGGTAGCAGACGCGCGCAACAAGCGTGATGGACGTCGTATTGAAAGAATAGGTTTCTTCAACCCGCTGGCCCGCGGTCAGGAAGAACGCCTGCGTCTTGATCTGGAACGGGTTGATTACTGGACCGGTGTCGGCGCCCAGCTCAGCGAACGTGTACAGAGCCTGGTTTCGCAGGCCCGGGACAGCGCTGCTGCCTGAACGGCGTGCGGCTGATGTCGTGGGATTCGCGTGACAAGCGCGCAGAAACTGGTGGCGCTTGGTTACGTTTCCGCGGTCCACGGCGTCAAGGGCTGGGTCAAGGTGTATTCCTGGACCAGGCCGATTGAAGCGATACTTCAATACCAGCCGTGGTTGCTGGGTGAGAACGAGAAGCCCGTCGATCTGGTTGACGGACGTTTACAGGGTAAAGGACTGGCCGTATTACTGCCGGGATATGATGACCGGGAGCAGGCAGCCAGCCTGGTAGGAACGCAGATTTTTGTCAGGCGTGACCAGTTGCCGGCAACTGCAAAGAATGAGTACTACTGGTCTGATCTGGAGGGGCTGGAAGTTAAGACCAGCGGCGGCGTGTTGCTTGGCCGGGTGGTGAGACTGATGGAAACCGGCGCCAACGATGTGCTGGTGGTCCGGGGAGACCGGGAGCACCTTGTACCGTTTGTCCCGGGGCAATACGTTACCCGTGTTGACCTCGAAGGCGGTCAGATAGAGGTCGACTGGGACCCTGATTTTTAAGCCGGAAACTGGTGGGAATCATGCGTATTGACGTGATCACACTGTTTCCCGAGTCGCTGCAGGGATTGACGGGGCTGGGTGTCACCGGCCGCGCGATCAGGGAAGGCCGGGTGGTTCTGAGAGCCTGGAACCCACGGGATTTCGCGACCGACAGGCACCGGACGGTGGATGACCGCCCCTACGGTGGCGGACCCGGCATGGTGATGGCCGTGGAGCCGCTGGCATCGACCATCGCCGCGGCGAAAAAAGAAGCCGCCGGCGGAACCCGGGTGAGTTTGTTGAGCCCGCAGGGCCGAAAACTGGACCAGGCGGGTGTGGCGGAGTTGGCAGGCAGACAGGGATTGATACTGGTTTGCGGCCGTTATGAAGGCATCGACGAGCGGCTGATCGAGTCGCAGATCGATGAGCAATGGTCGATTGGTGATTATGTCATCAGCGGCGGGGAACTGGCCGCCGCGGTCGTCATCGACGCAGTCGCCCGGTTGATTCCGGGTGTCCTGGGTCATGAACTGTCGGCGGTTGAAGATTCGTTTGTGGATGGCCTGCTGGATCATCCGCATTACACCCGGCCCGAAAAGGCGGGTGGCAAAGCAGTACCGGAGGTGCTGTTGTCAGGCGACCACGAGGCGATCCGCCGCTGGCGCAGGAAGCAGTCGCTGGGCAGGACCTGGGTATTG
>Ga0210074_1000619_pt1 | contig 12202 bp, 12 predicted proteins | sample China_Galinas_Co_FD_184860 | JGI IMG/M metagenome (GOLD analysis project Ga0210074, IMG submission 184860) | Wetland microbial communities from San Francisco Bay, California, USA, that impact long-term carbon sequestration -... | ecosystem: Environmental > Aquatic > Marine > Wetlands ... | reverse complement strand
CCCGGTCGGCGCCGTCGGCAGCGGTCAACCGGCATTCGTTGAATACGAAACCAAATTCAGCGCCTTCCGGTGTTGAAGCCGCGGTTACGAAACCATTGCTCAGCGACTTGAGTTCGCAGTTTTCGAACAACGCGGTGCCCTCGCCGAAGATGAAATCCACCGAACCCTCGATGTAACAGTCATTGAAATACGTGCGAAAGCCTTCGCCGGCCAGGTATAGCGTGTCCTGGTAACCTTTCACACTGGTATTGATAATCGAGACCCGGTCGGCCTCGATATGCAGCGCCACCGCCTGTCCGACCGGGCCAGCGGCATTGACGACGGTGAGGTTTTCGGCGTGGAAGTCGTTGCCGCGCACCCGCAGTGTGTAGGTGTGAAAAGTGCTGTTGCGGCCCTTTTGCATCTTGTCGAAGTCATCATCGAAGGTGATGACCGTGCCGTCCCGGCTCTCGCCGATCAGCGATATCTTCGTGTTCCACGGATAGACCTCGACCTTTTCCCTGTAGACGCCGTTTTTGAGGTGGATGGTGATGCGTTCGTAGGGGAATGCCTTGCTGGCATCGATGGCGGCCTGGATGCTGGTGAAATCGCCGCTGCCATCCGCCGCCACGGTGAACTCCGTTTCATGGTCCTGGGCAAAAACCGCGCTCGCGAAAGTCAGTAATACGGTCGCCAGCGTGAGTTTCATAGAAGAATTCCGGCAAGCCGGATAATCGCCAAATCGTACATGGATGACAGCCTCGCGGATGATATCTGGAGCGTCAATATAGCATAGCTTGCATACCCGGATTGGCGGGCGACTAGCTGCATCCCGGCAGTTTGAAACTGATGATCCTGGTGGACCAGCCAGCCGCTGAAGATGTCTCGTAGTATTCGTGCGTGTACCAGAAGGTGCAATCGTCCCCGGGGTCGACATCCAGGGTGCTGTAATTGCCCCAGCGGGAATTTTCTTCAATCTGCGAACCGGCGCCCGCCACGGCCAGGTATCCGGTTCCCGGCATCGAGCCCGGTGCGTCGCCGGCCATCCGGTGCGCGATGCGTATGCCCGGATATACGCCTGGGCTCGAAGCCGCATAACCCAGTGCGATATTGCCGTTCCGGTCCATCGAAATGCCGCCCATGAAATAGTGCAGGTTTTCATCGGAGTGCGTACCTTGTTGCGCAACCAGCCAGTTGCCAGCGGTCGGCCGGCGCAATTCATACCATCGAATGCCCGCGTGACCGGTACCGTCGGTGTCGATGGTATGGTTGAAAAGCAGCGACTCGTGATCCCCCATGTTGCGGTACTGCAGCCGCCATTGCGGCCAGCTGCTCAGTGTTTCCAGCACCTGGCTGGTGCCCTTCTGGGGTACGCATGCGTCCAGGGTCTGGGTTGAGCAGATAATGGAATCGAACGGTTCAACCGGCAAGACGTCCTCTTGTACAAAGCTGGAATTGCCGGTATTTGACCAGTCGACGGAAAACCCGTAAACCTCGACACGGTCTTCACCGTCGCCAATCCGTTCGCCGTCCAGCTGGCGTGCGAACCAGGCGGGGGAGCCGGCGCCCGGCGACGGTCCGTCCGGGTCCCCGGGCAACAGGGGAATGCCCGGTTTCGGAAGGTGGAAGCGAACGATTCCCGCCGCTTGCCCCGCCAGCATCTTGCTGCGTTCGAGGGCCCACACATCCAGCCCGAGATCGTAACCTTCGATGGTGCTCAGGTAATAAGCGTCGGGCCACACGGACAACTTGGGAAAGTCAATCGAAAAAGGTTGCTGGCTGACCGGATCCTCGGCTTTGAAGGTATACAGGAACCATTGACCAGAGGACGGATCCGGGGTTTGGGAGACGGCAATACACATATACGCCGAGGACGGCAGGATAAATCCGCTGATCAGCCAGCGTCGCGCCTGCTTGTCATAACGGACGATGGGGTCGACCGGATCCATATCATTGCAGGGGCTGTCTATATCTTTCCAGAGGTAACTGATGAATAGCGGTTCGGTCAACGCATTGCCCTTGGTGTCGAAAACCCGGAATGCCGAGTTCACGGCCTGCACGTAGTGCTCGGGACCGATATCGCCAACCGGGTCCGGAACCACGTATCCGGTGGCTGGAATGCCTTCAAAATCAACACCGCCGGTTACCGTCGTCGGTTCCGCAGGCGAGCCCAACGTTTCCAATGGCCCGGGTTCGCAGGAAGAAACAGCGCAACGAATTCTGCGCAAGAATTTCCTGAACCAGCCGTCCCTCGCGGCGCTTCCTGCCACCGAGTTTCCGATATCACCGGGATCGATGGTCGGGTCGTGGGGTTTCCAGCGTGGCGGTATGGCCGATGCCGGCGGATCCGTCAGACTGATATCCTGCCAGGCGGCCTCCATGGCCGGGTGAACCACCGGTCCGGCAATGACATACTTGTCAGACCCGGACTTTTCGCACGACGAGAGCGTCCAAATGAGGCAGGTCAAGGCGCCCGCCAGGCCAAGAATTCTCAACATCCCGCACCCCCGGAAGAAACCAACGATGTTTTAAGCATAGTCATAGTTTCCTGAAATATCTGAATTTTCCACTAAACTTTGGGTACTGGGAAATTTTCGTTTATTTAAAAGGAGGGTGTGAACATGTCCAAATCCAAAGCCGTGTTGGAGGTGAGCCTCGATACCACGCTGAACCCGCCGGTGGTCATTTCGAACCGGAATCTCAAGGCCGGCGGACGCAAGATTCGCTGGAAACGGAAGAAAGGCCAGACATTCACGTTCGAGCGCCTGGGTGAACTGGACCAGGCTTATTTCTACAACCAGGCCATCAACATGAGCCGGACCAAGATCAGGTGCGACAACCGCGCCCCGGACAGTGGTGATACGGACAAGTACCCGTATGTCATCGTGGTGGAAGATGGTGGCGTCGAATATACCTCCACCGTGGAAAACGGCGCGCCTCCGTCAGACAAGCCGGTTATCCGAAACTGATGACCGAAGCCCCGGAGGTCGAGGAAGACGGGGGCTTCAAATACCGGGTATTCATCAGTTACAGCCACGCGGACAACGCCTGGGCGCGGTGGTTGCACCGGTCGCTGGAGTCCTATAAACCGCCGCGCGGCGTCCCCATCGAAGACGCGCGTGCCGACGGACCACCGAAACCGCTGTCGCCGGTCTTTCGCGACCGCGAGGAATTGTCCTCGGCCGCCAGCCTGTCCGACGCCGTCAGCCGGGCCCTGGAGGAATCTGCAAACCTGGTCGTCATCTGTTCACCTGCCGCGGCGCGCTCGAAGTGGGTGAACGAGGAGATACTCACCTTCAAGCGACTGGGCCGCTCCGGCCGCGTATTCTGCTTCATCGTTGACGGGGAACCGCACAGCGATGCCGGATCAGAATGTTTTCCGGAGGCGCTGCGATATGAATGGAAAGATGGCGGTTTAAGTGACCTGCCCGCCGAACCGCTGGCCGCTGACGCCCGGCCGGGTGGAGACGGCCGCACCCTGGCCAAGCTGAAACTCATCGCTGGCATCCTGAACGTTGACCTGGATAACCTGCGGCAACGCGACCTGCAGCGGCGCAACCGTCGCCTGCTGGCCATGGCCGGGGGGTTTGCGGCCATCGCCGTGCTGACCGTATCGCTCGCCATCACGGCCTTTCTCTCCAATGCCGAGGCCCAGCGCCGTCGCGCCCAGGCCGAGGACCTGATCGGTTTCATGGTCGGCGACCTGTACTCACGCCTGCGTGAAATCGGCCGTCTCGAGGATTTCATGAGCGTCGGCAACAAGGCCATGGATTACTTTGCGTCCCTGCGCGACGAGGACGTGGATGAAAAGGTATTGAGTCAACGCGCGGAGGTGCTGACCAATATCGGCAATGTGCGCCTGGACCAGGGTGAGCTGGCCGCCGCCCTCGATTCATTCCGCGAAGCCCGCGGCATTTCCGTCCGCCTGGCGGAATCGGACCCGTCGAATGCCGAACGACAGATCGCGCTGGCCAACAGCCTCTTCTGGATCGGGCTGGTTTACTGGCAGCGCGGCGAGTTGCAGGCCGCCGGGGACGAATTCCAGCAAGTCATCCCGATCGTCGACCGGGTGGTTAAGCAGGACCCCGATAACCCCGAGTGGCTGGCCGAGCAGGGTTACGCCTACACCAATCTCGCCCGCGTGCTCGAACTGCAGGGCCAGCTGGAACGGTCGCTGGACCTGTACCTGGAAATCGCCAGCATCGACGACAGGTTGCTGAAGATGGAACCGGGTAATGTCGACTACCGGCTCGAAGTGGGGTTCGCCCACAATAACATCGGCAAGGTAGTGCAGTCGCTCGGCCGCCTTGACGAGGCGCGCAGGCATTTCGAGGCCGACCTCGAAATCAAGCAGGCGGTTTCCAATTCGGATCCGGGTCAGAACGTGTGGCGCGCCTACCTTGCGACCAGCCAGCAGTACCTGGGCCGCAACGCCCTGGCGCGGGGGGACTACGGGGTGGCCCGCCAGGCGTTTTCCAGCGCCATCGGAATCGTCAAATCGCTGTACCAACTCGACCCCGGCAACGTGGAGTGGAGGGAACGGCTGGCGACTTACGACCGCGAACTCGCCGCCGTGGAGATCCAGCAGGCGCGGCTGGAAGCCGCGGGGACGGCGCTGGATGAGTCGTCGGAATTGTGGCGCCAGCTACTGCAGACCGACGACACAAAATGGTCGTGGCGGACGGGTGGCGGGCTGACGAGCCTGTACCGGGCGAAGCTGGCGCTGGCGGAGGGCGACGGGCAGCGCGCGCTTGGCCTGTCAACCGGGGCCAGGAAGGTGTTCGAAGACCTGCTGGACCGGGAACCGGGCAATACCGAATCGCGCCAAAACCGCGTGCTCGCCGGGCTGGTCGATGGTGACGCGCTTTACGCGACAGGGGCGCAACCTTCCGCCCTCGCCGCCTGGCGGGACAGCCTGGCATTGCTCGACGCGATACCGCCGACCGCCCGCACGCCGGAACTGGTGGAGCTGGCAGCCGCCCTGCAGTCGCGTCTCGGCCGTGATGATGAGGCGCAGAAAAACCTCGAGGTGCTGGCCGGCATGGGTTACCAGCCCACATTGATCCATCCGCCGGGTCTGAAGACCGGTCCTGGAGGGGAAGCCGGATAGACGTCCGTTGCCGCTTATTTTTTCTTGTTCTTCTCGCGGATGTACGGGACCTTGTGATCGGAGCTGCCCTGCTCCCTTTCCTGGACATCGAAAAGTTCGGTGGCGATGACCAGTGCGCTGAGCTTGCCATAACCGTAGTTACGCGAGTCGAAGTCGGGTGACTGCTTGGCGATATTGTTGCCCACGGCGCCGAGTGCGGCCCAGCCGTTGTCGTCCGAGGAAGCTTCCACCGCGTTGCGCAGCAGGTTCACCAGCCTGGTGTCCTGCTTCAGTTCGGCGGTGGTTCTGCGGACGATGGCCGGGCTCGTGTCGGTCTTCGCGCGCAACACCTCCGTGTAGATGAACTTGTCACATGCGGACCTGAACGCGGATGGCGTTTTGCGTTCGCCAAAACCGTAGACCAGCAGGCCGGACTCCCTGATGCGTGCAGCCAGGCGGGTGAAATCGCTGTCGCTGGAGACCAGGCAGAAACCGTCAAAATGTCCCGTGTACAGCAGGTCCATTGCATCGATGACCATTGCGCTGTCAGTCGCGTTCTTGCCCTGCGTGTAGGCGAACTGCTGGATGGGCTGAATCGAGTATTCCAGCAAAACCTCTTTCCAGCCCTTCAGGTACGGCTCCGTCCAGTCGCCGTAAATACGCTTGACGCTGGCGGTCCCGTAATTGGCGATTTCGATCATCAGACCATCGACGATGGTCGGCTGTGCGTTGTCGGCGTCGATCAGAACAGCCAGTTTGTCGGTGTTTTCCATGGTGCTTTATTGTAGTGCTTTTCGGCGTTTTATGAATGGGCTAATCCGGGATTCGTGATCCCCCGGGCCGTGTCCGGGTGCAACCGGGTGCGCCACCGGCGCCGCAAATCTTCATTATCGCTTCACGTAGCGGTAGCGCTCGCTCATGCACCGCAGGCACCGGTCGAAGGTCCTGCTGATCTGCGTGGTATTCCTGATCCGTTCGATTTTTGGCCAGGTTGCGCGCCGTCCTTCCCAGAGTATTTTTTCGATTTCCGCCTCGCCGAAATTGGAAAACGTTTTGCCCAGGCTCATCAGGCGCCGGTCGGGGTGGATGGTGATGTCGCCACTGTAGGTTTGCCGCGCCATTGCGTGCGCCTTCTTGATCACCGAGCCCAGGCCCGGCACCTCGAAGTGCTGCTGGACCGTTTCCAGGAAATGCTCGATCTGCACCAGCGGGCCCTTGAAGACCACGTCCTGGATAAAGGGCAAGAGGCCCTTTGCGTCCGTTTCATCACTCAAAAACGGCACCACGTGCGGGTTTGCCTGGCTGACGATGTAGTGGTTGATATTGTGCAGCCGGTTGACCCTTTCCTTGGGGATGTCCTCGTGCACCGAGCCGTCGATCCAGCGGCTTTGCGGCATGTAGGCGACGGACTTGCCGTTAAAGTTCTTGGCCCGTAACTGCACCGGCGGGAACAGGCCCGGGATGGCGGACGAGGCGAGCGCGGCCCTGCGGATCAGGACATTCGGCGCGGTCAGGTAGTTGAGCAGCCGCGGGAACTGGTTGGGGTCGGCCGGCGACACCGTGATGTTGAGGATGCGGTTGGTGTGCTCGTAGGCCTCGAGGAATGTCATTCCAGGGATGTTGCGGTCGATCGACTTTTTCAGCAGCGACTGGTCCAGCACACCGGTGCCCCTGATCATGTCGGTGATGCCGAACATGCGGGCCCATTCGAACTTCATGCGGCTTGGAACCAGCATCTCTTCCAGCTCGGCATCGGTATGGCTGGCGATGATGCCGGCAATGATCGCACCGGCGCTGGAGCCAGTGATGACACGCGGCATGATCCTCTCGGCCATGAGTTCCTTTATCACACCGATGTGAAAAAGCCCTTGCGAAGCGCCGCCGCTGAGCAACAGGCAGGAACGCCCGAAACTGCGCGCCGCGCGTTTCAGGAAACGCCGCTTGCGCATCGGTGGAAGCGACTTGATATCGCTGTCGCAGAGCATCTTGAGCGAAATGCATACCTCGTCGAGGTACTCGTTGATGAGCTTCTTGGTGCCGGTCCGGGCGTGCTGGTACAGCGCCGGATTGGCCATGTTGCCGAGGTTGCCGTGCAGTTCTTCACGCAGGCGGAAGATCATGCGGTCCACGTCCTGCTCGCGGCGCAGTTTTTTCAACACGCGAACCCGGGATGCCAGCAGGCGGTAGTCGTAGTCGTCTGACTCGAGTTCGCTGCGCCACTTGTCCCGCCCTTCGTGACGGTCGAGTTCGGCCGCCGCTGCATACCATTCGGTATAGCTCGTGGCGGTCGCCAGCGCCCGTTCACTTTGGCGGAAGGTCCTGCTCATGGCTTGAGCATAGCAAAGCGAACCGGGCTATTCGTTGTCCGGGATCAAGTAAAAAAGTATTTGCGCAAATCCGGTTTTAGCTGTTTTGCGCAGCCGGTTTCGTGACCAGGAAATGCAGCAGGATGTTCAAAAAAAGAAACAACACGACAAAAATGCCGCACAGGACGAGCATGATGGTCTGGAAGGATTTATCTGCACGCGCGACGGGAATGGACATCGGTACCGAAACCAGCTGGGCGCCGATGGTTTCCCCGACTTTCCAGCCAAAACCATTATCCGGTCCATAAAGTTCCACCATCGTCCGCGGGGCCGTCTCCGCGGTGTCGTGGCAATACAGGCAATCCGGGTTCTTGATCGTGATCGGTCTGCCCAGGTACAGCATCCGCCCGCTCCGGCCCTGCCGCTCGCCGACCAGTTCTTCGGCATCCGCGTGTTCGCTGAACCAGTGGACGATATCGGCTTCCCAGTCCACCGCCCTGTTGTCCGGATTGGTGGGGTTCAGGGTCGCCTCCCGGTAGCTGTATTCGGGGTGCTCTTTCTGCAGGCGCAGCGCGTACTGGGCGGCGCCGTAGGCCGGCACGATCTGCGGGATGAACTTCCTGGTCTGCTGGATCACCAGCAACGGCTTGAGTTCGGTAACGGTGTACTGGCGCACCGCAATCGCACTGTCCATCAGGATGCGGGCGGACTGCAGAACCTCCTCGCGCGCATTGCGTTCCAGCACGGCGTGAATGATGAAGCCCGCGAGACCCAGGGCCGGCAGCGCGACAAACAAGAAGCCCAAATTAAACCTGGTGCGCATACCCATGCATACCCTCCCGGGAAAGCCTTGCGAAAGTCTGATGAATTAGAGGTGTTACCTGCAGTATAGGTAAAATAACGCGTAACGGGTGGGGTTTTGTAGAACGCAGCCCGGCTACGTCCGGGCAATGGCCGCCCCATCACCGGGGCGGCGGTCCGGCCGCTTATCGAGTCAACACGTTTAACCATTGGGGCCAGGGTAAAAACGAAACTTTTACCCTGGCCCCAAACGATGGCGGCAAACTCGCCTGGCCCGATTTAAAAATCGCTTAGCCGAAGTTGGCTTGGACGAAGTCCCAGTTGACCAGCTTCCAGAACTCGTCGAGATATTTCGGACGCGCGTTGCGGTAGTCGATGTAGTAGGCGTGCTCCCAGACATCGACGGTCAGCAGCGGTTTCTTGCCGTCGCGCAACGGGTTGGCGGCATTCGAGGTGTTGACGATCGCCAGGCTGCCGTTCGCGTCCTTGACCAGCCAGGTCCAGCCGGAGCCGAAATTGCCTGCCGCCGACTTGACGAACGCCTCCTTGAACTCGGCGAAGGAACCGAATGCCTTGTCGATCGCGGCCGCAAGTGCGCCGCCTGGCTCACCGCCACCGTCCGGGCTCATGCCTTTCCAGTAGAAAGTATGGTTCCAGACCTGGGCGGCATTGTTGAAAATTCCGCCGTCGGCCTTCATGACGATATCCTCCAGCGAGGAGTTCTCATAAGGCGTTCCCGGCACCAGGTTGTTCAGGTTCGTGACGTAGGCCTGGTGATGTTTACCGTAGTGGAAATCGATGGTCTCCGCCGAGATGACGGGCTCGAGTGCGTCTTTGGCATATGGTAGTGGGGGCAATTCGTGCGTCATGAAATTTGTCCTCTGTTGGTGTTGGTTAAAAGTTACCTTTAACTATATAGGGGTGACAGCTGCGCAGATAAAGGGTTCAGATGTTGAAAAGTGGGCGCCGGCCTGGCGCCGGTACTTTTTCGGCAGTGGATGACCCCGGTCAATTCAATTACGGCGGCCAGGGTATAATTTAAACAATGCAGAGAGCAGAAATCGTGCGAAGGGAAGTGCAACATGACTCATTACCAATTTCTCACGGCGGAGCGTGAGAACGAAAAAGATCAACTGGAGAAGACCGGCACGCAAGGCAAAACCCGCGATCGCCGGGGCCGTGAACCATCAGGTTGCGTAACGGTAGGCGATATCGGCAGTCCTTATACGCCAACGGATATCCGGCACAATTACGAAAGCGTCGATTTTGGCGATTCCGGTGAAGAATTGATTTAAACGCAAGTGCAAGGTGCAGGTAGTCGGTTAGAATCCTGACATGGAATTTCTATGTCCGACCTGCAATACCGTGCTACAGGCGCAAAAGCGGGATGGCGTGCGTCTGTGGAAATGTGCGTCGTGCGGCGGATTCGCCATTTCCGTGCCCACGGTTCGCAAGGGCCTCAAGGCCGGTACGTTTAAAAATATCTGGCAGAAAGTTTCCTCGGGCGAAACCAGGCCGGGGCGGCCATGCCCCGGTTGCAGGAAACCATTGAAGGTGGTCGAGGCGGACGGCGGGGACGGTGCGATCATGATCGATGTTTGCCGCAGCTGCCAGGTTCTCTGGTTCGATGACAAAGAGTTCTCCAGCCTGCCGAAGGCCGAACCCGTTGTCTTGTCCAGGGCCGTGGCCGACGCTGGCAGGGAAACCAGGCCGGCGAGCCGTGTTCTCACACCGGAGGAACTGACGCTCGCCGCGTTCAGGGAAGAGCAGTACAGGCGCCGCTCCTTCCTGGTGAAACTGCTGGATGGCAGCGTCGCGAAAGAACTCGGGCTAAAGGACTATTTTGGCGATTTTTTCGACGGGTAAATAAAAGGGGGCCGTTTCTTTCGCTTGACCTCCCTCAATTACACGGCCAGGTCTTTTTGCTTTAATGGACGTACTTTCAATGGAGCCCGGAAGAATGGAAATACATGCCCACGAAGTCATGCGCATGATGCTGGAGACGGATGCGGGTTACAGCCGTGAATCGCTCGCCAGGGCCATCGCCGGGCGCTTCGGCGAAGACGCGAGGTTTTACGCCTGTTCGCTAAGGGGAATGGACGTCAGCGAGGTGATCAATTTTCTGGAGGTGCGGGGCAAGTTCATCGCGCGCGCCGATGGATTCAACACTGCGCCGGACAGGATCTGCACGGATCACGGCATGGTGTCTTTTAAAAGAGAGTCTTGAGCCTGACCCGTAGCAGGACATAAAGAGAAAGCAATGACAGCGACCAGCAACATCGACAAGACCCGCGTGATGGGCACGGCCGCGTTCAAGAAAGAGATCAACCACCTGCTCCATTCCGCCAGTTTTACCACCAGCGAGGGCGAGTTCGACCCGGGCTGGGACAGCCGCGACCACGCGCTGGTCATGGCGCTGATGTTGAAGGGCGCCGACGGCTATCCCAAAATCACCAACGGCAAGGTCATGTTCATACAGGGTCCGGTGGCCGGCAACGCCGCCTTCAGCATTGGCCAGCCGGAGGACTACAAGATCGGGCATAGCTGGCTGCTGCATGCCAAATTCGGGATCATCGATGTCAGCCCTACGCTGCTGACCAGGGAGCACCGGTTCAGGGAGCCGTTCAACGGCGTTTTCAACCGTGTCTGGCTGCCGCCGGGCAAGGGCAGAACCACCGTGCAACTGGTTGATGACCCCATCGTTTACACGGCAGAGATCGACAAGGCGCTGCACAAGCAGGCGCATTCGACCGCGGTGTACCTGCACGTGGATGAAACAGAGGTCACCGACAAGCTGATCGAGAGCCCGTTCAAGTTCCTGGGCAGCCGTTTCTCGACCGAGATCAAGAACCGCTTTGGCGCCGATTTCTATCCGGCCGTGGCCAGGCACCTGCACGACTTCGTCATCGGCAGGAGCGAATCGATGACAAGCCTGTCGAAGATACAGGCCTGGGGCGCAGTCTTCGACGCGAGAACGAACCCCCAAACCTGACCCCACGCAAAAAACAGCACCGTCATCCCGGCGCCGGCCGGGACCTCCGTGAGATCGGCAGAGCGCAGGTGCTGACTGAACTGCCCGGGTTGCCGGTCGGAGGGTGATGCGGATTTTGTTTGTGACCAGCAAAAACTCTTGCGTGAAAAAATGCACGACTTTCGATTAAACTGCAGTTATGGAAATTGAAGAGATGGTCACCGAGCTATTCGACGTCTTCGACGTCAACAATGACGGCGTCATTTCCAGGAGCGAATTCATGGCCCTGGCCAAGAGCCTGTTGTACGAACAGGACCTCGAATTCAGCAGTGACATTTTCAAGCAGTTCGACGAGAACCACGACAACGTGATCAGCAAGGACGAGCTGATCGCGATGGTGATCGAACTCGCCCTGTAGCGGTGACTGCGGTCAGCGTGCTTCGATGCTGAAGTCGAAGCTTTTCTGCGTGGTCTTTTTGCCGGCCTCGAAATTTCGCTCTACCATCGTCACCTCGCCGGAGTCGAACATCACCAGCACCGTGCTGGCGCGCGTGCCGTAACCATCCGCGACGATGAACGGCGAGGAAAGAACCGCCTCCCATTCGGGCGGGACGCCGGTTTTCGGCAACAGGTGCGGCGCGTAGGTCTGTTGCAGCGCCAGGTTGTCGAGCAGTGCGGCGATCTCCCCGGGTCCGATGTGTGCGGCCTGTTCCACGCTGGTGCGCAACCTTTCGCGCGCGTAGTCCACCTTTGGCCAGGGGCTGTCGAGAAGGCTGTTGCTGAGCGCGTAGAAACCCGGCCCCAGCACCCTTGCCTCGTCGTCGTGGTAGTTGTTCAGGTAGAGCAGATCATGGCCATCGTAAATCAGCAGGTTGAAATCGCCATAGTCCGGGAGCGAGGCGCGCATGTCCTGCGCCCAGCGGCCGGCGGGCCCGGTGGCGCACAGGAACGCCTTCACCAGGTTGCCGCGCGACAGCGCCCGGGCCGGCACCTTGCCATCCCTGGGCACGTTGCGGTAATTGGTGACCGCGGCGAAGCGGCCGGCGCGCGTCACGC
>Ga0210074_1000618_pt1 | contig 12204 bp, 10 predicted proteins | sample China_Galinas_Co_FD_184860 | JGI IMG/M metagenome (GOLD analysis project Ga0210074, IMG submission 184860) | Wetland microbial communities from San Francisco Bay, California, USA, that impact long-term carbon sequestration -... | ecosystem: Environmental > Aquatic > Marine > Wetlands ... | reverse complement strand
CGCAGGAGCCGGCATCACCGCCGTTATCACCCAGCGTCTGCAAGGCCGCTGGCTGCGAATCTGTATCGCGGAATTTGGCCGATGGGCAGACCAGGCTGCCGGCGATCGAGGTTTGTGCCCCCTCCAGGAGCGTCATTCCAGCCGGATTGGTAAAGATGGTGCTGGCATCCTGGGCAATCGCAGCCCCGCCGGCAAATGCGTTACCCAGTCCGCTGCCGCTCTGTTCCTGGATGGCAAATCCTGACCCAAAAGCCTGGACTGACCAAACCATGACCATGGTAGACAAGAGATTCATAACAAGAGGAAAAATCCGCGCCATGGTCTTCATAATTTACTCCTTAAAGCACTCAGAATCCCTCAGGTCCTGCACGGGATACCGATAAATTGAATCAATTCAGATGGTGTCGCACCCAATCCAATCACCATGATACGCCGGAATAATGTTGACAGGTGCTACAAAAGGCTACACGGCATCAACCGAAAAGCAGGCGTTGCAGCAAAAGCTGAACTTCAGTCCATACGCCAAAAGGCAGTGTGATGAGTTCCACGAACCGGAAAATGATAGTGGCGAGCAGCGTTGGAACGCCCGGCACCAGGAACAACAAAGCCAGGATGATGAGCAGGCCAAATCGCTCAATCCGGAGATAGATCATCAGCGTTTTACCGGAAATAAAGTACTGAACGAGCCGGGAACCATCCAGCGGCGGAATGGGAATCAGGTTGAAGACCGCAAGCAGGGCATTGAGGAAAATTCCGATCGCCAGGATTTGCGCCAGGCTGGAGTCAATACTGATCAGCCCGGCGTGGGTCACCGCCGATAGAACCGCGGTCAGGCCTAGGGCAATCAGCACGTTCATGACCGGTCCGGCAATTCCTACCAGCGCCCAGTCCCGGCGCGGACTATGTAACCGCGAAACATTCACGGGTACCGGCTTGGCCCCGCCAAAGATGAACCCCGAACCCGACAGGATCAGGAACAAGGGCAGAAGGATGGTGAAGAACAGGTCGATGTGTGGAATGGGGTTCAATGTGAGTCTGCCCTGTTCGCGCGCAGTGGAATCGCCCAGGCGGTTGGCAACAAAACCATGGGCCGCTTCATGGCTGGTAATCGAAAGCACGGCAACCACGACCGCACCGGTTATTGTCAACGCATCCATTGTCACCCGCCTTTGAAAGCACCATAAATCACGATGCACTACGCTAGCTGCGTCAGGCCTCGCTGGTGAGGGTATCGTACTATAGTATGGGGTTTGCAGCGCTGGTTTTCGTCTCCCGTTACCTCTCGAGCAGAACTCGCTCGATTGTCCAAACCAGGTTTGCAATGTTTATAGGCAATTGGACTTCAAATTGGCTCGGTTTGTCGTTTTGTGGTGCCGGCAGGTGGTCGATTTGGATAGTTTCGTGGTCACAAATAGGACCATCGACCGCAGGTATTCGCCGTTTAAACACGGCATACCCGTAAAGGAAAAAAGTGGTGCTTGCGGCATGGATACAGTGGCGATAAAGTCCTATCCAAGCAGACAGGGAAAAACCACTATGAAAATGATTATCGCTATTATAAAACCTTTCAAACTCGATGACGTACGTGATGCGCTTGGCGAAGTGGGTGTGCAAGGGATGACGGTGACCGAAGTGCGTGGTTTCGGTCGCCAGAAGGGCCATACGGAGCTCTACCGAGGTGCGGAATACGTGGTTGATTTTCTGCCCAAGTTAAGGCTGGAAATTGCGGTACCCGATGATCGTACCGAGGCCGTGGTTGAAGCGATTGCCGGGGCGGCGGCGTCAGGACGCATCGGTGATGGAAAAATTTTCGTCCAGCCGCTGGAACAGGCCATGCGGATCAGAACAGGTGAGGAAGGCGATGATGCACTTTAAATCTCATGAATGAGCAAATCAGGGCAGGCGTAATCGGCCTGGGTGCGATGGGTGCACCGATGGCCAGGCATCTGGCGCAGGCAGGTCTACTGACCCGGGTGTGGAACCGTACGCATAAAAAAGCCGAGGTACTGGCAAAGGAAACCGGTGCCCTTGCAAGCGATACGCCTGAGCAGTTGGCGGCTGCCTGTAATGTCATTCTGACCTGTGTCTCTGCTGATCAGGACTTGCTGGATGTTGTAGGCCAACTGCTACCAGGAATCAAACCCGGATCAGTGCTGGTCGATACCTCGACGGTGAGTCCGGCAACTGCCATACGGGTTGCCAACAGTCTTCGGGATGTTGGTTCCGGTTTTGTAGATGCCCCGGTCTCAGGTGGGGTTGAGGGCGCAAAAAAAGGTACGTTATCAGTCATGGCCGGTGGTGATTCCGCCAATATTTCGCGGATTATGCCAGTTCTCGAGGCTATCTCCGCGACAATCACGCATATGGGACCTGTCGGTTCCGGGCAGGCTACCAAGGCGGTTAACCAGGTCATGATCGCCGGCATCGCAGAGGCGGTTTGTGAAGCACTTGCACTCGGGGAGAAACTAAATCTTCCTTCGGAGCGTCTATTATCTATAGTGAGTGCAGGAGCGGCCGGAAGCTGGTTTCTGGAACATCGTGGCCGGACCATGCTGGAAAACAGCTTTGATGTTGGGTTCAAATTGTCCCTGTTGCTCAAAGATTTACTGATTTGCCAGGAATTGGCACAGGAATTGGATATCTCTATACCGACAGTTGAAGCGGCGATCAAGGATTATCGTGTTTTAGTAGAACTGGGTGATGGGGATCATGATATCTCCGGATTAATTCGCCTGAAGCGAGGCGTAGACCAATAGTACGACGAAGTCTTGAAGGAAATATGAAACAGGACCATTCATTTTTATCCGCAGTATTGACGGAGCTTAACCGTCGAAAAGTCCTGCGCACTGTGGGTGCGTATGCGGTGGCGGTATTTGTGGTGCTGCAATTGATGGACGCGGCAGTTGAGCCTCTACGGCTTCCTGACTGGCTGCCCACACTCCTGGTAATAATATTGATCCTGGGATTTCCCGTGGCATTTATCCTCGCCTGGCATTTCGATATTACACCTGGTGGAATTAAGAAAACGCAGACTGCCGGTTTGCTGACACGTATGCAAAACACCCTGCTCTTCGGCATGATGATGCTGGGTGTGTTTGGGCTTGGCTACGGCTTCTACGGTTATTACTCCAATGTATTTACAACTGCTGAGACGGGTGAATTGCAAAGCCTCGCATCACAGCAGCGTGATTTTGTTGCACCACAAAACTCAATCGCGGTTTTGCCATTTGCAGACTTGTCTGAAGACAGTAGCCAGGGATATTTCTCGGATGGTATCGCGGAAGAAATTTTGAATGTGCTGGCGAAAGTCAACGGTTTGCACGTGGCGGCCCGAACCTCTTCATTTGCATTCCGTGCGCCTGACAAGGACATCCGTGAAATTGGTCGTCTGTTGAATGTCAGCACCGTGCTTGAAGGCAGTATCAGAAAAGCCGGTGACCGCATTCGCCTGACCGCCCAGCTGATCAACGTTGAAGACGGTTATCACATCTGGTCAAACTCTTATGACCGGAAACTGGATGACGTATTTGCGATCCAGGATGAAGTTGCCAGTGCAATCGCGACCGCACTGGTGGATTCATTTTCAGGACTGGAGCAGAAACCTGAATCCAGAACCCAGGACCTGACTGCTTTTGAAGCCTACAGAACCGGACGCTTGCACTGGTGGCGTCGTTCGCCGGATGAGTTGCAAAAGGCAATTACCCTGTTTGCCAAGGCGCTGGAGCATGATCCGGCTTACGCACCTGCCTATGCTGCAATGGCGGACTCATGGCTATTACTGGCGCTCTACGGCAATTTGACCAATATGGAAGCCACTGAACGTGCCATGCCCATGATAGAGAAGGCCCTGGAAATTGACCCGGAATCTTCGGAAGCGTTTGCTGCACTCGGGCTCGCACGCTGGCAGATCGGACAGTTGGACGCCGCGGAATCCGCATTGCGTCAGGCCATCAAGCTGAATGATGACTATATTCCCGCATACCTTTGGCTTGGAGGTTTGTTGGGAGATATCGGCAGATTGCCGGAGCAAAGCCAGATTTTACAGCAGGCGATGTTGTTGGATCCGCTGAACGAACTCCTGGCGATTAATGTTGCTGGCAACCTGACTAGCCAGGGTGATTACAAGGCAGCAAAAGAGTTGTTGGAAGGCCTGGTTTCATTGCGACCGGATTCCGCAACCTTACTTAGAACCATGTCAGGTTACGCCATCAGGAGCGGTGACCTGGTCGAAGGTTTGCAATATGCTCGCCGGTCCTATGAGCTGGAACCTGACAGTCCCGTGGTAATTGAGACCCTGGCAGGTGCGTGGGCGAGTGTGGGTGTTACCGACAAGGCAGAGGATCTGTTACTGACCGGGCTGGAAATTGCCGGTGATAATTTTGGTCTGCAATCCAACTATTTCTTCCTGTTACTCGAGCAGGGCAGGCTCGAAAAGGCTGAGAGCTTGTTGAGCGAACAATTTGGCGACTCGATAGAGGAGTTGCCTGAACAACTGCAACAATTTTATTACTTTCAAAAGGGCATGATCAGCCTGGTGGCAGGTGATAAGGATGCCGCCAGAAAATTCTTTGAAAATGCAATGGGTGATGACTCCGACCAGGTTTGGAATCGTGATCAGGTCACGTACGCTACTATTTTATCCGCGTTGTATGAAGATGCCGGTGATGCGGAGCTCGCCGAGAAAAGACTGGTGAGCGCAGAGCGCTCGGTACGTCGGGCGCGGATCAACGGTGTGGACGATGCAGATATCTACTATACAGAATCAATTATTCATGCATTAAGAGGTGAGTCAGAGGCCGCGCTTGACAGTTTACAAATGGCCTATGACCGTGGTTTCAGAGGGGCATGGTTGCTCGAAATCGATTTGCGGCTGGAGTCAATACACACCGAACCGCAATTTGCAGCCATCAAGCAAAAAATAGAAAAGGATATGGTCCAGGCCAGGCACCAGGTCGAATCATCCGCTTTCGCGACACGCTAATCCCGCTGGTTTTTCCCTGTATTCAAACACCTGCAAAGCGGGACGCATCGCCCACCCATCGACGTATCAGCTTTTCTGCCTGTTCGGGATGTTGCTGCAGAAGTTTATCGGCGGTGGCAGGTATCATTTTCAGCAAACCGGCATCGCGTGCCAGATCGGCAACCCTGAACAACATCATACCGGTCTGTCGGGTTCCAAGGACTTCGCCCGGGCCACGCAACTCCAGGTCTTTTTCGGCGATCTGAAAACCATCCGCAGTTTGCCGCATGATCTCCATACGTTGTTTTGCAAGATCACCCAGCGGCGGGTTGTACATCAGGACGCAACTGGACTGCGAGGATCCGCGCCCGACACGTCCACGCAATTGATGCAGTTGGGCCAGGCCGAGCCGTTCCGCATTCTCAATGATCATCAATGAGGCATTTGGTACGTCAACGCCGACCTCGATCACGGTTGTGGCAACCAGCAAATGGAGTTTTCCAGCTTTGAATTCTTCCATGATCTGTTGTTTTTCAGCCGGTTTCAAACGCCCGTGGATCAGGCCGATATTCAATCCGTGCAGATCATTTTGCAGACGCCGGGCGACATCCTCAGCGGCCTGGGCTTCGATCACGTCAGATTCTTCAATCAATGTGCAAACCCAGTAAGCTTGCTGCTTGCCTGCGCAGGCATTGGCGACACGGTGAATGATCTCATCACGGCGTTCATTGGACATGACGACGGTCGTGACGGGCTTTCGGCCAGGGGGCAATTCATCAATGACAGACACGTCCATTCCAGCATAGGCGGTCATGGCCAGCGTACGCGGGATAGGGGTCGCAGTCATAATCAACTGGTGGGCCTGTTGATCACGGCTGCCGCCTTTTTCCAACAGGCTCATGCGCTGGCCAACACCAAAACGGTGCTGCTCGTCGACGATAACCAGGCCAAGCCGCTTGAATTCAACCCCTTTTTGCATTAATGCGTGGGTTCCGATGACGAGTTCCGCACCCGCGCTAATTCTTTGTAGTGCTTCGCCGCGTTTCTTGCCGGTGACTTTGCCGCTCAACCAGACCGGGCTGATTCCCAGCGGCTCCAGCCAGGCACTGAAAACCCGGTAGTGTTGTTCGGCCAGTAATTCCGTTGGCGCAGTGATTGCCGCCTGGTAGTGGTTGTCCGCCGCCCTCAATGCGGCCAGTGCCGCGATGACGGTCTTGCCTGAGCCCACATCGCCATGCACCAGCCGCAGCATTGGTCTGTGTTGCTGCAGGTCTTCGTGGATTTCCCCGGCAACCCGTTGCTGCGCACCGGTCAACTTGAAGGGCAGGTTTTGCATGAAGCCGGTTTCAGCCGCACCCCGGGCAGGCATCGCCGGTGCTTTTCGTGTCCGTTGTAAGCGATGCAGTTTTTGCATACTCAGGTTGTGGGCCAGCAACTCTTCAAGGGCAAGGCGTTTTTGAGTCGGGTGATCGCGCTGGATCAGGGCCGCAATATCGGCATCGGGTGGTGGCCGGTGGATATAGTCCAGCGCGTCAGTCAAAGGTAATAACTTCAGCCGAACCCGCAGTGCCTCGGGCAACAGTTCTTCAAGTTCCAGGCGACCCCTGCGCATCATTGCGAGCGCCTGGTCGGTCATTCTGATCCAGTTTTTCTGGCCCAGGCCCTCCGAACTGGGATACACCGGTGTTAAACGGTCTGCAACCGTTTCATCGCCCTGTCCGCTGAGACGCTGGTAAGTCGGATGTACCATTTCCAAACCCTGGTAACCGGCCCTGACCTCGCCGAAACAACGCAGTTGGGTACCGTTGGATAATTGTTGTTTCTGGTAGTGATGAAAATGGAAGAAGCGCAGCGTGATGCGTCCGGTTCCATCAAAAAGCACCACCACCAGCGTCGGACGGCGCCCGCGTGCGATAGCAGAATGTTCGACCCGGCCTTCGATCAATATTCGTTGGCCGGGTGTACAACTGCCTATCGGGTGGATTCGGGTTCGGTCTTCATAGCGGGTTGGCAGGTGAAACAGTAAATCTGTTACCTGGCTGATGCCAAGCGCATTGAGCTTCTCGACAAGTTTTGGTCCTACGCCTTGCAGGTCCGCCAATTCCATGGACCGGGTAGGAATCAAGTTCCTAAGATGGCATCCATTTCGACATTGACACCCTTTGGCAGCGCAGCCACCTGGACGGCGGCGCGTGCGGGATAGGGCGCGGTGAAATACTGACCCATGATGGTGTTGACCTGCGGGAAATCACCCATATCGGTTAAAAAAACTGTCAGCTTGATAATGTCGTCGAGCGACCCGCCCGCCGCGCTGCAGACGGCTGAAAGATTGTCGAATACCCGCCTGATCTGGGCCTCGATTCCGCCTGCAACAACCTCCATGCTTATAGGGTCAAGCGGAATTTGTCCGGAAAGGAAGACCAGGCCCTGGTGTTTAACGGCTTGTGAGTAGGTGCCGATGGCCTGCGGTGCCTGGTCGGTCTCGATAATATTTTTGCTCATTTGAGGTGCTCCTTGCCGATTATTATTTAACCATTAATTCGACTGACACGGGTCACATTGCGATTACGTCTCAGCCGCCGCATGACATGCGCCATGTGGTCGCGATCTCTCACGCTGATGATGAATAATAATTTGGCTATTTCACTATTGGATTCCGGTTGCTCGATCTTCTCAATATTACTGCCGGCCTCGCCAATACTGGTTGAGATATTGGCTAACACACCGGGTACATTTTTTGCCAAAATGTGCAAGGCGACTTCAAACATACCACGCCGGATCGCTGCCCAGGTTACGTTTATGCAGTGGTCCGGGTGTTTGAGTAGTTCCCTTACGTTTCGGCAATTCACACGGTGGACTACCACACCTTTGCCGGCGGAAAGAAACCCCATGATGTTGTCGCCCGGGACTGGACGGCAGCAGGCAGCAAACGTTACCGCGCTGCCTTCTGAGCCGGCGATTGATATGGCCTCGGTTTGTTCACCGGATCTGAGTGTATTGCTCACTTCAGGTGCCAGTTTGGCGGCCACGACACTGGATAAAAGGTTACCGAGGGCCAGTTCTTTTAACAGGTCCTCCTGGCGTTCAAATTTGTTGTCTTTCAGGTACTGATCCATACGTTTTGCAGGTACGGCATCAATGTCCGAACCTCGTGCGTTGAGCGCGGTTTCCAGCAAACGCAAACCCAGTGCCACGGTATCCGCCTGCTCAAGACTCTTTATGTAATGGCGGATGGCCGTTCTGGCTCTTGCAGTGTTTACAAAATCAAGCCATTCGGGAATGGGATGGGCGTTGTCATCGGTAATGACGTTGACCGTTTGCCCGTTTTCCAAGCGGGTCGATAACGGTACTTGCACCTTGTCCACGTTTATACTGCGGGTATGGTTACCTACACCGGTATGGATGGCGTAGGCGAAGTCGAGGGCCGTTGCACTACGGCGCAGGTCAATAATCTTCCCTTTGGGGGTAAACACGAAAATCTGGTCGGGGAACAAATCCGACTTGGCGCCGTCCAGAAACTCCATTGAATCGGTGCTGTGCCGCTGTACTTCAACCAACTGCATCAACCATTCGCGTGCCCGCGCCTGCGCTGTTCCTGAGGTGGTTTCGCCGCTTTTGTACTGCCAGTGTGCCGCTGCGCCTTCCTCTGCCAGAATATCCATCTCGTTTGTGCGGATCTGGATTTCAACGGGAAGGTTGAATGGGCTGATGAGTACGGTGTGTAAAGACTGGTAGCCATTGGACTTTGGCAGTGCAATATGATCTTTAAATCTTCCGGGTTTGGGGCGATAAAGTCCGTGTACCGCGCCAAGCGCAAGGTAGCAATGCGGTTCGGAGTGAGTGATGATACGAAATCCATATACATCGTTCACTTCGGAGAAAGAAAGGTCTTTGGCCTGCATTTTCCGGTAAATGCTGTACGGGGTCTTCTCCCTGCCTTTGATTTCGCAAGGAATTCCCGCCTCGTTCATTTTCCTTTTCAGCGCCTTGTGAATATCCGTGATGATCTCGCTGCGGTCACCGGTGACCGTGCTGATGTGCTCTGCAATGGTGCGGTGCCGCCAGGGGTAAAGGTTGGCGAAACCCAGGTCCTGCAATTCTGACTTGATACTGTTCATACCCAGGCGGTCGGCTATGGGCGCATAGATATCCAGCGTTTCGCGTGCGATTCTGCGGCGCGCATTCGGAGCCATCGAGCCCAGCGTGCGCATGTTGTGCATCCGGTCTGCGAGCTTTATAAATATAACTCTCAGATCCCGCGACATGGCCAGCATCAGCTTGCGGAAACTTTCCGCATCGGCTTCGTGCCGGGTGCGGAATTTCATTTTATCCAGCTTGGTCACACCTTCCACGAGGTCGGCAATCTCTTCACCAAAGCGGGATTCTATTTCCTGCCGGGTTAAGGTGGTGTCTTCAATGGTATCGTGCAGAATCGCGGCGGCAACACTGCCGTAATCCATTCGCATATTGGCCAGTATGCGGGCAACGGCGACGGGGTGGAGTATATAGGGCTCGCCGGTTTTGCGTGTCTGACCCAGGTGCGCATTTGCGCCGATCTCGAATGCGCGGAGAATAATGGCGACCTTTTCGGGTTCCAGGTAAGTATTGAGTAGGTCCCTCAGATCAAGAACCGGCTCCGGTAGGTTCGAAAGGGTCGCCAGCATGAATGAATTCCGTTAGAGGGCTGAATCGTCCTCCATGGAATCCATATCGAACAACTCGGCGGCTTCGATGCTGGCTTGCAAAACATCGACGCCCTCTGGATCGATAAGACCTGCGGCGATCTCACGCAGCGCGATTACAGTGGGTTTGTCATTTTCCTCATCAACCAGCGCTTCGGCACCGTGACCAATCTGGCGGGCGCGTTTTGTCGCTGTTAAAACCAGTTCAAAACGGTTATCGATGTTGACAAGGCAGTCTTCTACGGTAATTCGTGCCATCTTTGTTCCTGTAGTATGTGTTTGACGGAACCGTGAATTTTAGCCTTTTCCGAGCTGCTGTGCCAGAAGCTGGTGATTTTTATTTGCTTTATGCGGTCGCCGCTTACGATGATCATTGATGATTGCGAGCAGATCTTCAAGTGCCGTGTCAAAATTGTCATTGACGACGAGTTGATCAAACTCGGCCCAATGTGATATTTCCGCCCGCGCATCCCGCATCCTGCGTTGTATAACTTCCGCACTGTCCTGCCCGCGTCCGGTCAACCTTTTCCGCAAACTCTCAAGTGATGGTGGAATGATAAATATACAGCAACAATCCGGGAAAACGGCCCTCACCTGGCGCGCGCCCTGCCAATCAATTTCAAGTATCACGTCGCGTCCTTGTTCAAGCTGTTGGGCTACGGATTTCCGATTGGTTCCATAGTAATGGTCGAACACGCGGGCGTGTTCCATGAAATCACCGTTCTTGACCATTTCTTCATATTCCGTTTCGGAAACAAAATGGTAATGCTGGCCGTCTATCTCACCCGGTCTTGCCGGGCGCGTGGTATGGGAAACAGAAAGAATCAGGCGGGGATCATGTTTCAGCAAGGCGTTTACCAGGCTGGTTTTTCCGCCACCTGATGGTGCGGCAATAATAAAAAGACTGCCGCGTCTGGTTTCACTACTCGACATTTTGTACCTGTTCACGCATCTGTTCTATCAGCACTTTCAAGTCCACGGCAGCTTGTGTTGTACGTTGATCAATCGATTTTGAACTAAGCGTATTTGATTCGCGGTTAAATTCCTGCATCAGGAAATCCAGACGGCGACCGACGGGTTCAGTCAGGTCCAGCACCCGGTAAACTTCTTCAACATGTGCATCCAGTCTGTCCAGTTCCTCATCGACGTCAATTTTCTGGGAAAGTATAACGACCTCCTGTTCAATCCTGCCCGGCTCAAGGTTCTGCTGCAGATCAGCTACGCGCTCAAGCATTTTTAGCTTCAATCCGGAGCGGATTTCCGGTAGCCACATCCTGATGTTGGCTGTAATTGCTGAAACACCGGCCAGTCGCTCCCTGATGGCATTTGACATCTGCTCGCCTTCGCGCCCCCGTCCTGCTTGCAACTCTTGTGCTGCCTCGATCAAAAGCTCCATTGCAGCCGCCTGTAACGGGGCAGGGTCAGGGCGTTTTTCCTCAATCAGTCCGGGCCATGAGAGCATCTGGCTAATATCCGCCTGTTGCTCATGGCCTGCCAGTCGCGCCATTTCTTCGTGTACGACGAGAAGTTCCCTGGCCAAACCAAGATTAAGCTCCAGTCTGCTGCCACTGGCACCGGGCTCTGCGCTGAAACGCAAGTTGGCCTCAATTTTTCCACGGCTCAAATAATGTCCAAGGCACGTTCTGATATCTGACTCCAGTGGACGGAATTCTTCCGGAAGACGCAAGCCGAAATCCAGGTAGCGGTGATTGACGGAACGCATTTCCCAACTCAAGCGGCCAAAATCATATTGGCGCTCAACCCGGGCGAAACCGGTCATACTTCGAATCATTACTTTTTCCACATTGCAGACAGTGGCACAATGTTAACGTTTAGCCCGCAAGGTGGCTATCCGAGAATCACAACCTTCGCAATTTACCCCGTATTTTAATAACCAGACAATCAGGAATAGCCAATGAGACCCAGTGGTAGAGCAGCAGATGAATTACGCCAAGTCAGCATTACGCGACATTACACCTGTCATGCAGAGGGGTCGGTTTTGATCGCCTGTGGAAATACCAGGGTTTTGTGTACCGCATCGGTTGAAAGCAAGGTACCCGCTTTCCTGAGGGGTAGTGGTGAAGGTTGGGTAACAGCAGAATACGGTATGTTGCCCAGATCAACGGGTTCGAGAATGCGACGTGAAGCTGCGTCCGGTCAGCAGGGTGGGCGAACCATGGAGATTCAACGTCTGATCGGCCGGTCCTTGCGCGCAGTTGTCGATCGTGTTGCCCTGGGTGAACACACCATTACGCTGGACTGCGATGTCTTGCAGGCTGACGGCGGAACCCGGACAGCTGCCATCACAGGAGCCTATGTTGCGTTGGTTGATGCCTGCGGATGGTTACTATCCAACAAGAAAATAAAAAAGGATCCCGTACACGGACAGGTGGCTGCCGTTTCTGTCGGGATTTTTAACAGCACGCCCGTGCTGGACCTCGACTACCCGGAAGACTCCCGCGCAGAAACCGATATGAATGTTGTTATGAATGACGGTGGTGGATTTATCGAGTTGCAGGGCACCGCTGAGGGCCACGCCTTCCGTAAGGAAGAGCTGGATCA
>Ga0210074_1000617_pt1 | contig 12210 bp, 11 predicted proteins | sample China_Galinas_Co_FD_184860 | JGI IMG/M metagenome (GOLD analysis project Ga0210074, IMG submission 184860) | Wetland microbial communities from San Francisco Bay, California, USA, that impact long-term carbon sequestration -... | ecosystem: Environmental > Aquatic > Marine > Wetlands ... | reverse complement strand
GCCACGAAGGCACAAAGGCACAAAGAAAGACTTAAACCTTATGGTTTTTAAAACCCATTTTTTACGTTTACTTAGTGCCTTGGAGTCTTTGTGGCTCAACAATACAGGAGTTGAACATGGCTGAAAGAAAGCCCATCAAGGGCGTAACAATAGAGAAAACCGAGAAACTGATCGCTGAAACTCTGGCGGAGATGCCGGAGAAGGCAGCGAAGAAGCGCGCACCGCACCTGGGTGCCAATGAGCCGTCCGTGTCAAGCTGCGCAGTCAAATCCAACAAGAAGGTTGTCCCCGGCGTGATGAGTCAGCGCGGCTGCGCTTACGCCGGCGCCAAAGGGGTTGTCTGGGGCCCGATCCGCGACATGGTCCACGTTTCTCATGGCCCGGTCGGTTGCGGCGTTTACAGCTGGGGCACCCGACGCAACCTGATGCAGGGGATACCCGGCGTCACCTCCTTCCCGATGGATTTCACATCCGACTTCCAGGAGCGCGACATCGTCTACGGCGGAGACCTGAAACTGGAAAAACTGCTGAAAGAAGCGGATGAGCTGTTTCCGCTCAACAAGGGGATGTCGATCCTCTCCGAATGTCCGGTCGGTCTGATCGGCGACGATATCAACGCCGTCGCCAAGAAGATGGAAAACGAACTCGACAAGCTGGTCGTACCCTGTAACTGCGAAGGTTTCCGGGGCGTCTCCCAGTCGCTCGGCCATCACATCTCCAACGACTCGATCCGTGACCACATCATCGGCAAATTTGAGTTCAAGGAAGAAGCAGGGCCCTACGATGTCGCCCTGATCGGCGACTACAACATCGGTGGCGACGTCTGGGCTGCCAAGCCAATCCTCGAAGAGATCGGCCTGAACGTCAAATCGGTCTGGACCGGTGACGGTGAAGTGGAAAAGATCGGTGCCACGCACTCGGTCAAGCTCAACCTGATCCACTGCTACCGTTCGATGAACTACATGTGCAAGGTGATGGAAGAGAAATGGGGGATCCCATGGCTCGAGTACAACTTCTTCGGCCCGACCAAGATCGAAGAGAGCCTGCGTGCTATTGCCGAATGCTTCGATGAGAAGATCAAGAAGAATGTCGAAAAGGTGATCAAGAAGTACAAGCCGGAGATGCAGGCGGTGGTTGACGAATACAAGCCACGCCTCGACGGCAAGACCGCCATGCTGTTCGTCGGCGGCCTGCGCCCGCGCCACACCATCGGCGCCTACGAGGACCTCGGTATCCAGATCACCGGCGCCGGTTACGAGTTCGCCCACCAGGATGACTACGACCGCACCGCCCCGGAGATGGCCAAGGGCACGCTGATCTACGACGACGTCTCCGAGTTCGAGCTGGAGAAGTTCGTTGAAGAGCTCAAGCCTGATCTGGTCGGCAGCGGCATCAAGGAAAAATATGTCTTCCAGAAGGCCGGCATTCCTTTCCGCCAGATGCACAGCTGGGATTACTCGGGCCCGTATCACGGCTACGAGGGGTTCAAGGTGTTTGCACGGGATATCGACATGGCAATCAATAGCCCGACCTGGGGTCTCGTAGCATCACCTTTCTAAAACTTGTTTGCCACGAAGACACCAAGACACGAAGTGAATCCAGGCTTTATGGATTTAAACAAAAAACCAAAAGGTTTTCTTAGAGTCTTCGTGCCTTCGTGGCCCAAAATATGGAGTTTATTATGAGCGCAGAAGCAGCAGTAAAATTCGTCACCGAGACCCCGGCGGAAGAGATCGAGCGGGTCAAGGAATGGATCAATACAGAGGAATATAAAGAGAAGAACTTTGAACGGACCGCCCTGGTGGTCAACCCGGCCCACGCTTGCCAGCCGCTCGGCGCGCAGATGGTGGCGACCGGCTTTGAAGGCGCCCTGCCGTTTGTGCATGGTTCCCAGGGCTGTGCCTCTTATTTCCGCAGTACCTTCAGCCGTCACTACCGTGAGCCGGCTGCTGCAACCTGCGATGCCATGACCGAGGACGGCGCGGTGTTCGGCGGCCAGAACAACCTCTTCGAAGGGCTCGAGAACGCCTACGCCCTTTACAAGCCGAAGATGATCCCGGTGTACACCACCTGCATGCCCGAGGTCATCGGCGATGACCTGACCGCCTTCATCAAGAACGCCAAGCTGCAGGGACACCTGCCGGAAGAGGTGCTGACTCCTTACGCTAATACGCCGAGCTTCAACGGCACGCATATCCACGGCTACGATGCCATGCTGAAGAGTATCCTCGAAACGCTCACCGAGGGACAGAGTATCGAAGGCAAGTGCACCGGCAAGCTCAACATCATCCCCGGCTTCGACGGCAACGTCGGCAATCTCCGAGAATACAAGCGGATCTGCGAGCTGATGGGGATCCCCTACACCATGCTGGCTGATGTCTCCGATGTCTTCGACTCGGGCTGCGACGGTGAGTACAAACTCTACCCGGGCGGCACCAAGATCGAAGACGCGGCCGAGTCGATCAACGGCAAGGCGACGATCTCTTTGCAGAAGTACTCGTCCGTCACCACCATGAAGTGGATCGAGACTGAATACACCGGTGAGAAGGCAATCCTGCCGATGCCCTTCGGCATCAGGAAGACCGATGAACTGATCCTCAAGCTCTCCGAGATGTTCGACAAGCCGGTCCCCGAGGAGTTGAAGAAGGAGCGTGCCCTGGCCGTTGACGCCATGACCGACGCCCACCAGTACCTGCACGGCCGCAAGTTCGCCGTGGCCGGAGACCCTGACTACCTGATCGGCATCGTCTCTTTCCTGCTCGAGATGGGTGCGCGCCCCTGGCATGTTCTCTGCTCCCGGGCGACCAAGAAGTTCAAGAAGGAGATGGACGCCCTGCTCGAGTCGTCACCCTTCGGCGAAGGCTGCACCAGTTATATCAACAAGGACCTCTGGCACATGCGCAGCCTGCTGGTCACTGACCCGGTCGACGGCATCATCGGCGACACCCACGCCAAGTGGGCTGCCCGCGATGCCGGGATTCCACTGTTTCGCATAGGTTTCCCGATTATCGACCGCGTCAACCTGCACCGCTCCCCGGTGATCGGTTACACAGGCGCGATCAACATGCTGACCATGATTGCCAACAAGTTCCTCGATATCAAGGACGAGACTTGTGAAGATCAGTGGTTTGAGATGATGCGATAAACCAGGAAAGTGGTGAAGGGAGAGAGGTTAGGGGTTTAGCCGTTTGCCCCTTTCCTCTACCCGTTCCCCGGATCAAATTTATGATCAGAACCAGACGTCTTGAAATTGTCAGCGATAAAACGGAGAAAGGTTTAAGCATGAAAGTCGCATTTGCCAGCACCGACAAGGTGCATGTTGATGAGCACTTCGGCCACGCAGAGGAGTTTTACATCTGGGATATCGGGCCGGAGAACGCGGCTTTCAGCGGCGTGGTCCAGGTCCAGTCTGAAGATGCGCCGGGGCACAGCGACGACAAGATCGAGGCCCGCGGTGCGGCGCTGGCGGATTGCGCCCTGGTTTATGTCGGCGAGATCGGCGGCCCGGCCGCCGCCCGGCTGGTGGCGAAGAAGATCCATCCGATCAAGAGCAAGGAGCGGGAGCCGATCACAGTGGTGGTCGAGAAGCTTCAGGAAGTACTCAAGGGGAACCCGCCGCCATGGTTAAGGAAAGCGATGTTGAAGGGCGAGCGCCCTTTTTAAGACAGGGGCTGGCAGATGGGGACTGGGAACTCGAATAGCCAGTCCCCAATAACCAACCCCCAGAAACCGAATTTACAAGGAGAAAAGACAATGCCTTTACTAACTGGAACAACATACGGCGGAACGGAGTGGATTCCGACTTTCGCTATGGAGATCGATGAGGAGAAGTGTATCGGTTGCGGACGCTGTTTCAAATCCTGCGCCCGCAAGGTGCTCGGGCCGGAAGATTTGGTCGATGAGGAGACCGATTCGACTCGCATGATCATGCGGATCGTCAACCAGGACAACTGTATCGGCTGCGCCGGTTGCGGCGTCGCCTGTCCGAAGAAGTGTTTTACCTTCAAAACGATGGAAATCTGAGAGGCGGGGACTGGCAATCGGAGACTGGGGGTTAGTAACTGGGGGCTTTTTTGCCGGTCCCCAACCCCCAGCCCCCGCATCATTTATGGAGTGAATCATGCTTATCGCAGTCGCATCAAAAACCGGGACCGAGGTCGATCAGCACTTCGGCCATGCTGAAAAATTCCGTATCTTCAAATACCGCAAGGGGGACCCGGTCCAGGTGGCTGAGGTCAAAGTCAAGAAGTATTGCACTTTCGACCTTGAACACCCGTTCCGGCATGTGCAGTTCGACGGTATTGCTGATGCTCTCAAGGACTGCAAGGCGGTCGTGACCGCCATGATCGGCGAGTTGCCCAGGCAGGAGCTGGAAAAACTCGGTTTCAAGGTCATCAGCATGGAAGGCCCGATCGAGCCGGCGCTGAAGAAGGCACATGATGCAGTATGCAATGGCAAATGTGCAGGCAATACGGAGAAGTGTGAACACAAATGATTGAGGTACGAAGTGCGAGAAGCTCTTGTTTTTTCGCGCCTCGCGTTTCGCAACTCCCGATTCGGGCAGTTTATGCCCTTTCCAGAGATGCAATAGCCTAAGGCATGGGCGGGGGAGTCGCCGAAAGGGCCTCCCCGGCCAACTTTTTAAAATCAGGCGATACAAGGTTGTGTCGCGTGGACGATGGCAAAGACGCCTGTAGAAGCGACAGCTTTTACAGGCTTTATTTTTACGCTAATCAATTTAACGCAAAGACGCTAAGGATAAAAAATCTTTTCCCTGGCGCCTTGAGTGAGCTCAAGCGAGCGGGCGTTAAACGAGTTTTTAAACCAGAGGAGAAACATCATGGCTACCGGATGCCCGATGATGAAAATGCAGCGCCAGACGGATCACCCCTGCTTTGGCGGAGACCATAGCAAGGCAGGCAGGATTCACCTGCCGGTTGCCCCGGGTTGTAATATCAAGTGCGGGTTCTGCGAACGCAAATTTGATTGTGCCAACGAGAGCCGCCCCGGTGTGACCAGCAAGGTTCTGAATCCCGAACAGGCGGTCGAGCGGGTGCGGATTGTCAAGCGCCACATGGAGAGGGAAGGTGGCGCCCGGCTCAAGGTGGTCGGTATCGCCGGCCCCGGTGACCCTCTGGCTAATCCGAAGACCTTTGAGACGTTCAAACTTATCAAGCAGGCATTCCCTGGTATGACCCTGTGTCTCTCGACCAACGGCCTGTTGTTGACCGAACATCTGGATAAGCTCCAGAGACTGGGCGTTCACAGTATTACCGTCACGATCAATGCCTTGACTGAAAAAACCGGAGCCGAAGTTTATGAATGGGTTAACTTTCACGGCCAACGTCTTTATGGCAGAGAAGGTGCTTCTGTGCTGCTCAAGCGTCAGCTTGACGGCGTTCGATATGCGGCTGCTGCGGGCATGATGGTCAAGGTCAACCATGTCTACATCCCCGGCATCAACGACCATGAAACGCTGGACCTGGCAGTGAAGGTTCGCGAGCTGGGTGCCGAGATGATGAATATCATTCCGGTGATCCCGATCGGGCTGTTCAAGGATGTCGAGCCGCCATCCGAGGCGACCATGGAGATGGTTCGCAACCAGGCCGAGCTGATTTTATCGCAGGCGCGTCACTGCAAACAGTGCCGGGCTGATGCCGCCGGGGTGGTGGGGGAAGATATCGATCTTGAGGCACTCAGTGCCTGAAGATCAGCTGTAAGCTCTAAAATTTTAATTTACAGCTCAAGCTTGTAGCTAAGATCGATTCAAGGAGGAAACTTATGCCGGCAGAACTTGTCCCATTCCTCGCCGTCTGCGTTTTCGTTGTTGCCATGATGTACGCCAGCGTCGGTCACGGCGGAGCTTCCGGCTACCTGGCCGTGATGGCGCTTTTCAGTTTGCATCCGGAAGCACTTAAACCGACAGCCTTGTTGCTCAATATCGTCGTTGCCGGGGTCGGAACTTACCTCTACTGCAGCGCCAGGCAGTTCTCATGGCGGATCTTCTGGCCCTTTGTGATCACCTCGATCCCGGCCAGCTTCCTGGGGGGTACCTTCAGCCTGCCGCCGGAGCTATATCGTCCTGCTCTCGGCGTGGTGCTGATGTTTGCCGCGTGGCGCCTGTTTGCGCGTCGCAAGCACGATGATTATGATGCCAAGGCGCCTAATATTCCTCTGGCCATGTTTGTGGGGGGGGTGCTCGGTTTTGCTTCCGGTCTGATCGGGGTGGGCGGCGGGATCTTCCTCAGCCCCTTGATGATTCTGCTGCGTTGGGCCAAAGTGCGCGAGGTATCCGGAATCGCTGCTCTGTTTATCCTGGTCAACTCGATCTCAGGCCTGCTCGGCCACATGAGCAGCCTGCAGCATGTCCCCGAGTTTGCCCCGCTGCTTGCAGGGGTTGCGCTGCTGGGTGGTACAATCGGGGCGCTCTGCGGCAGTCGTCACCTGCCGGTAGCGACGATCCTCAAGGCGATGTCGTTCATGCTGATTCTGGCAGGGGGGAAGATGTTTTTGCTTTAGAACATGTCAAGGCTTACCAAGGGCTCTGACATTTCACTCGAGAGAAAAGTTGATGGAGATTCGGAACTGCGTGTCTTCCGGTAATACTTCCGGTAGGGCCGGGAACTTTTTTACAGAGTTCACAGCCTGGAATGCGGCACGGTCGAGCAGGCGATGTCCTGATGATTGTATCACCTGAACCGAACCCAACTCTCCCGTCTTATGAAGGCTAAACTCAACCACAACCCGCCCCTGCTGTCGCCCCTTGCGAGCGATCAGTGGATACTTCTTGTTTCTTTCGATCAGTTCATTAAGCTGTTGTTGGTAGACCTTTTTGATGTCGATCGTCCGGTCGAGGTTGACGGCAGGGCTCCTTTCGGCCGTTTTCTCCTCTGCCATGGTGTCCTGTCCGCCCTGGCGTTCTTCAAGACTTTCAGCTGTTTCAGTTTCCGATACCGGCATGGCCGTGACCGACTCAGTCTGAGAGACAGCCGGGTATGGTTCTTTCGTCGGCACTTGCCGCTTTGGCGGGGTGACGACTTTTTCCTTCGGCTTCGGTGGAACCGGGGGTGCTGTGGGGCGCACTTTCGGAGTCGGTACGACCGGCTCCGGTTTGGCGACCGGGGGGGGTGCCGGTGCCGGCAAGGCACGTTCGACGACTTCCACTTCGATAATCTGCGGCGACTGATTCATCTCCCGGTAACTCTTGTGCCACCATGTCGTGACAACCCACAGCAAGGCGGCGTGAATGATCAGCGAGACGAGCAGCGGTTGCTTCCAGAGAGCCTCACGGGAGAAAAACACCGCCCGGGGTCTGGTTGAGAAATGCATGCTCAGTATTTGTACATGACCGTTACGAAGGCAAAGGCTCCTGTCTCCGGGACCCTTTCTCCGGTTCGAAACGGATCGCGCTGGTAGGAAAGGTGCGTGTAGTAAAACTTGTCGAACAGGTTGTTCACGCCGGCAATCACCGACCAGCGATCGAGATTGGCCCCGGTCTTGAGATCCGTGATGCCCCAGCCACTGGTTTTCTCCTCGTTCAGGTTGTCGTCAACGCGATCCTGCTTGGCGGCAAACTTCTCCTGCACTTCCGCAAACCATATGCCGTTGTCATAACGCAGGCCGACCGAACCGCTCAGGGGGGGGATTTCGGAGAGGGGATCATTGGTGTCGAGATTTTCACCTTCGGTGTAGGAAAGGTTCCCCATCAGGTAAAGGTCGTATGGTAGCGAGATCTGCGATGAAAGTTCCCCGCCCCAGAGCCTGGCATCAATGTTCTGATAGGTTTTGGCTGGCGGCAGCGTGCCAAAGCCTGGTCCATCCGGGTCAGCAACATTGGCTATATTGATGTAGTCGTCGATATGGCTGTAGAAGAGCGAACCGTTAACGTAGAAAGCCTCTCCACTGAACTTGATACCAAGATCGGCCTGGTTATTGCGAGGTGGATCGAGGGCTGGATTGCCGATCCAGTTGGTTGAGGCCGGTGCCATCATGGTCGGAATCCGCTGCAGGCCGATGTATAGCTCCTGGGGATCCGGCATGCGGCTGGCGGAAGCCAGGCCGGTGAAGATTTCGATCCCTTCAGTGGCTTGCCAGAAGAGCTGCAGGTTGGCCGAAGGCTCGATGAAGTCGTTGTCTTTATGGAGATTCTCCCCGGGATAGTATGGCTGGTAAAGGGCGTTGAGACGGTTGCTATCGAGCTTGGTTGCATCGGCATCGGCGTAGTCAACGCGTAGCCCGCCCTTGATTTTGACCTGATCCGTGACCGGCCAGGCATACTCAGCGTACAAACCGGCCTGGTTCTCGTCGACATCGGGAATCATCGGCTGTGCTGCGTAGTCCATGTACATGGCACTGCGGTTGGTGGCATCCCAGTTGCGATGGAAGAGGTCGATGCCACCGTTCAATTGCCCGGGACCGACATTCACGGTACCGCTCAGGTTGCCGCCGACGATGGTGGTGTCGGCGTCGGTTTCCATCATGTAATCCCTGGTGACCCTCGGACTCGGCAAAGAGCTTACGCGGAATTCGTCATGCATCAGATGATCGACATCGGTCCAGTAGAGCTGGAGCTTGATCTCGTCGATGAGCTCTGCAGGGGAATCGACTGTGGTCGTCCAGTTAAGCCGCTTGGTTCGATCATATTCGGCATCCATGTACAGGGCCGGGTAGAGGACATGATCAGCATCCTGGTAGGCGAAGCCGAGTTCAGTATGGGCTTTGCTGGTCAACTGATATCCACCCTTGACCCAGGCGGTATTGATTTCATAGGCCCTGGAATCAAGCTTATTATCACGATAACGGTTTTTGCTGGTCGCCGGGTAGATATCGGTGATCCGCTTACCATTGCCGGACTTTGGCGGCAGGGAGTATTTGTAAGCGTATCCAGCCAACGCGTCAAAGCTGTCGGTGGCATAGGATCCGGTCACCGAGGTTTGTACCTGCTCGAAGGAACCGTAAGTTGCGAGCGCAGACAGGTGAAGCCCCGGTTTAGGTCTTTTGCTGACGGCATTCACCAACCCCCCCATGCCGCCGGCATAGCGCAGATCGTATGGCCCTTTTATGACTTCAATTGTCTCGACTTCGGCAAAATCGAAATGGAATGAAGGCGGGTCCATCCTTGATGGACATCCTCCCTGGACACGCACCCCGTCCATCAGCACATTGATGTCATCCCCTTGCAGGCCGCGCAGTACGATGTCATTGGCAATTGCGCCCTTGCGCAGGGCGGACAGTCCCGGGAGCACCTCGAGCGCTTCACCGATGTCGCGTGCCGGGCTTTCGCGCACCTCGCGAATTGTCAATGTCTCTTCATTTGATGGGAGTTCTGCTCCCTTGACGACAATTTCTCCGAGCATGATCGGTTCTGCAGCGAAGAGCGTTGATGAACAGAAAATAAGAGTGATTGTACAGAAAATGGCGATGAGTCTCGTAAACATGGCTTCTCCTGACAGTCTTATACCCGAGCTGTGCGACATGGCCCCTGTGTAAACAGGCGAAAAATTTTGTGCAATTATCTCAGGTGATTATTTATTTAACGGCAAGTTATGTGACTATAGCAATTTGGCTGAAAATTACAATGACTTAATGCGGCTTTTGGACGTTGCAGGAGGGTTTAAGTCAAAAGGCAAATCTGCAATATATGAAGGTTCGAACGGCAGGTTACGTGACCAGCATGACCAACTGGCAAGTATTAAAGTCGGTCTTTGCAGCGGATTTAAGAATGAAAGATTCAGATTGTCACGAATCAGTACGGTGGGTTCGACCAGGAGGCCTCTGTTTGTATTAAATTGGGTGACAGTTATCTAATTTCTTCAAATCGACATGATTGTTACTCGTCTGTGGCAAAACACAGGGTGTAGTCACTGCACACGCCGCAGTTCGGTGACTTGCACATTACTCCCCCGTTCAAATCACAGACCTGCTTGAACAGGTAGCGCTTCCAGCGCATGTTCTGACAGTTGGCCTCCGCCAGGGTGGGGAGATGACGGTTAATTGCGGCGGTCAGTTGCGGTCGCTCGAACAGGCCCATTGCAACCCAGAGGTGGCCGGGATGAGCAGCACGTGCGGCCAGGATCTTACAGAGGATGGTCGAGACAGACTGATCAAGAACGTCTCCTCCATCGGGGATGTGGCTGAGCAGGACTGCCAGGACGTCCTCATTGATCTTCGGTGGCGGGCTTTCATCTGGCGCGGCATGCCGTTCAAGGATATCATGGTCAACTGAAGGGAAGAAACAATCCAGGATCATGGCCACGTCATCATCTTCGAGACCCAGGGCTTGTGCTGTATCGTAAGGTTCCCGGGCGGCAGAAGCGAGCAGGCATGCGAACAGATGCCGATCCTCCCAAGCAACATGTTCCGGCTGTGGATTTTTGACCAGGGCAGCATAAACAGGATCTTTTGCCGTGACGCGCGCCCCATGGTCGGCTTCAGCGGGCAGGTTCGTCTGGACCGGGTGGCGACCATTGCGAGCACTTCTCACTGCGGCATGCAACGCTTCGATAGCCAGTTCGGCGCAGTAGCTTCGCTCTGCAGGCAACCCATCGAGGGCCTCATCGATCTGCCGTGAATTGATCCGGTCGACGTCTTCGAGGGTGTATCCTACCGACATGTCCGCCGCAGCAGCGCAGGCGGCGATGGTGAAGCCGCAGCCGAATACCTGGAAACGAATGTCCGTGATCCGGTTGAACCGGGTCTTTAGGGCGAACCGCACCGCAAGGCGCGTGCCGGCCTGAGAAGGTCCGAGACCGATCTCGCCGGTACCATCGGCATCGATCAGGGCCCCTGTGTAGCGGTTATCCATAGCCCATTGGCGGATTTTTTCGGTGTAGCCAGTCATCCCAACGTTACTCGTCCCGCGTCGCTGCGGCGGTATTTGCCGTCTCAAACAGGAAGTAGCTTCCCCCCTCATACAAAACATCATTCTTTAATGAATTGCCCACCTGCTCCCAGTTCGGAAACCCTCTGAGGACAAGGCCCTTATGCAATCGATGGGCGATCGCATCACTGTGAAAATTGCCGATCATGACATCGTAGTTATCGGCCATGTCTTCGGCATCTTCCAGGTCGCCGACGATCACCTTGTCAGCTTTCACCTTCTCCAGCTGTAGCGAATCGACAGTAGAGATCGCCAGGGCCACTTTGCCGCCGGCCTCATGCAGTGACTGGCAGATTCCAACCAGCTGGTCCGGTTCCGCTGCAACCAGGAAACGGGTTTGGCCGAGAGAGAAGTGGCTGTCGAGCATGGCGTCCTGCAGGCGTTGCCGCCAACGTGCGACTGGTAATGGCGGACCGCTGAAACCGGTCTCTGCCAGGAGTATCTCGACGAGTGAGTCAGTCGCTTCGAGCCCATGCAGGTGAGCGAAATGATAGTGTCGTATTTCGGTGTTTTTCTTCTTCAGCGCGATCGCGCAGTCCTGCATAGAATCGCCGACGCTGATTACCAGCCCGGCGTCAGCGAGGCAGCGAATCTCTTCCACGGCAATACCCCCGCAGGATAGAGCCGCCTGCTTTTTGCCCAGGTGGCCGTCGAGGGAGGTTGACAGGTCAGGCAGGGCGAAGACGTTGAAACCGAAACTCTCGATGAACTCCCTGATCTTTTCGACTTCGATCGGTTGCAGGCTGACGTGCGGCAGAAGGACCAGCTTGTTGTCGTTGATGTATTCGGCCGGTTCGATCAGCTGCTCGATCATCGCCTTGCAGGTCAGCGCCCATCCGCTTTCCAGGCCGCCCTCATAGTCCGGCGTGTTGACAGCGACCATCGGGAACTCGATCTGCCTGGCGACACCACGGATGTCATCGCCCTTGGTCTCTGGAAGTCCTGTGGTGTACAGGCCGATCAGGCTTGGCGAGACTTTTTGGGTAATGTTCTTCACCGACTCGACGATGCTGTAGTCGCCGCCATCAAGCACGGCAAGCGCATCGGTCACCGCGCTGGTCTGGATGGCGATCGGCTCGCAGAAGTGCCGGGTGAAGAAGACCTTGGTGAAGCTGGTACAGCCCTGGCCGCCGTGCATCAGTGGCATGCACTTGTCGACACCCAGGAAGGCCAGGGTCGCACCCATAGGTTGACTGAGCTTGAAGGGATTGACCTGAAGCGGCTTCTCTCTTTTGCGGATCACTTCTCCCATGGGGCCCTCCGCGCGACGTTTTGAAAGACCGGGTTCTGCAGTGCGTTCTTCAGATCCTCAGCAAGATTAAGCAGGCCGT
>Ga0210074_1000615_pt1 | contig 12220 bp, 5 predicted proteins | sample China_Galinas_Co_FD_184860 | JGI IMG/M metagenome (GOLD analysis project Ga0210074, IMG submission 184860) | Wetland microbial communities from San Francisco Bay, California, USA, that impact long-term carbon sequestration -... | ecosystem: Environmental > Aquatic > Marine > Wetlands ... | reverse complement strand
AGGAATGGCATACGGCCTTGCTCAAATCCGGAGTCAAGATTCCGGCAGGGATCTTCACGAAAACCCGGCAGAGTATCGAAGAACTTCTGCAGCGGATAGCTGAGGCCTCGGCGAAGCTGATCAAACTGCAGGAGGAATTTTCCTCGGGACAGGAGATTCTTGCCAACCGACTCCTTCTCATTGAAGAAACACTCAGACAGCTACGAAAAGAAACCTTCCGACGCAACGCCTATTCGTTGTTCAGTCTCGACTTCTACCGTCAACTGACCCCAGAACTGTTCGTAAAATATCGTGAGAATTTCATCTCGACGATCAGACTTCCCGATGGATTCTGGCCCCGTCACGGCTGGATCATCATACTTCAGTTGATCTCCACCGTCATGCTGACAAGCCTGCTGTCGCTACGCAGGAAAAGATCCAAACCGATTTCCGCCGACTGGCGATTTCTTTTCAAACACCCTGTTTCCGGGGCAATCTTCATCACCTTGGCGGCAACCAGCACCCTCTACGAAAACATCCCCCCCTCCTGGGGTTGGCTGATGCTCACGATTGCGACTATCGCCGGCACCACTCTGGTGGCAGCAATGGCGGAGAACAGGCGTCGCAGAAGACTGATAAGAGCATTGGCGATTGTCTACCTGTTATCGGAAGCCCTCAAAATCAGCGGTCTGCCGACGCCGGCTTACCAGCTTTACGAAGTCATCCTCTGTGCCGTTGCCGCCCCGATCTGCCTGCTGTTCATCCGCCTCAGGCGACGCGAGGAACCGGATCGATTCGGGCCCTACATGGTCTCACTCTACCTGATCTGCCTGGTCTCTCTGGTTGGGCTGGTTACGGCGTTGCTCGGTTTCGCCACCCTCTCTATCCACCTGATTGATGCCGTTCTCGGGACGATCATCATTGTCTTCATGGTCAGGATGGCAGTCCACCTGGCCGATGGTGGCATCACCGAGTTTTTGCGTCAGAACTGGATCAGGGATCGCCAGCTCGTCATGAAGCTTGGTATCAGCACGGCTGGTCGCCTGAAAACCCTTGCCCGAATTTTCATCCTGGTTAATGCCGTCCTCTATATATTGGTGGTGTGGGACGTCTACAGTGATGTGGACGTAGCCGTGACGGCACTTTTGAGCTACGAATACACCATCGGTGAATTCAGCATTTCGGTTTATATGGTGGCCACAGTTATTCTGGTTCTCTACCTGACCAACCTGCTGTCATGGGTGTTGCAGGCTTTCGCCGACGCCCATTACCTGACACCGCGCAAGACCGACTTCGGTGTTAAGGCCGCACTGAAGAGATTGCTGCATTATATCATTTTCACCATAGGCTTTTTCGTCGCTGTCAGTATGGCCGGCCTTGATCTGCAAAAGTTCACGATTATCGCCGGCGCTCTCGGTGTCGGCATCGGTTTCGGTCTGCAGAACATCGTCAACAATTTCGTCAGCGGCCTGATCCTGCTTTTCGAACGCCCGGTCAAGGTCGGAGACACCATCAATATCGATGATCAGTGGGGGACCATCACCAGGATCGGCATGCGATCGACGGTCTTCGAAACCCTCGACCGCTCAGAAATCATCGTCCCGAACTCGGATTTGATTTCACAAAAAGTCACCAACTGGACCTTTACGTCCAACGTTTCTCGCATCGTCCTGACGGTCGGCGTCGCCTATGGCAGCTCGTTGGACAAAGTCCTGGAGATTCTGATGCGAGTGGCACAGGAACATCCCGATATCCTCAAAGATCCGGAGCCCTCAGGGATTTTTACCGGCTTCGGGGAAAGTTCTATCGATTTTGAACTGCGGGTCTGGGTTGCTGACATCGGTAAGCGCCTCAAGGTCAAAAGCGAACTGGGCCAGGCCGTTGACCGTTACTTCCGTGAAGAAGGGATCACTATCCCCTTCCCGCAAAGGGACTTGCATTTACGCAGCGTCGAATCAAACATCCAAGGGGTCTTGAAAGCGCCAGCATCGTCCCCGGATACGTAAAAAATACGGGGTAAACGATGGGACCTGCGCAGAATACTTGCATGAAATCTGCAGCATGGGTATTCTTGTCTATTTGAGGGCCCAGCCGAGTCACTTATCAGGACAAAGACTCTTCACACTCTGGCCCGAGAAATACGCCACGCCTTGCTTCTTCGTACCCAACAATAAGGACCGACCATGACAGCCCATATAGGTATGCCGCCCACTCAGGGCCTTTACGATCCAGCTAACGAACACGACAACTGCGGTGTCGGCTTCATCGCCAACATCAAAGGCCGAAAGAGTCACGATATCGTCAAACGCGGCATCGAAATCCTCTGCAACCTGACTCATCGTGGCGCCGTCGGTGCCGACCCCCTGGACGGCGACGGGGCCGGCCTGATGATCCAGATGCCCGATGCCTACTACCGCGAGATTTGTGACTTCGATTTGCCTGCGCCGGGTGAATACGGCGCCGGCATTGTGTTTTTACCCAGAGAAAACGAGAGCCGCGAAGCCTGTATCACGGAGCTGGATCGGGAACTGCTTCGCGTCGGGTGTGATGTCCTCGGTTGGCGCAACATCCAGACGGATAGCAGCACCATCGGCCGTAACGCCCGTTCCGTCGAGCCGTGTGTCATGCAGGTCTTTGTCGGTCAAGGCGAAACCGAAACCGACAAGTTCGAGCTGATGCTCTACCTGGCCCGCAAGCGGGCCGAAAATGTAATTCGCGACGGCAAACTTGCCGGCGATGAAATGTTCTACGTCTGCTCGCTCTCCAGCCGCACCATCCTCTACAAGGGGATGCTGCTCTCCGAACAGTTAAACACCTTCTACCCTGAACTCGACGATGAACGCCTGGTCAGTGCAATTGCCTTCGTACACCAGCGCTACAGCACCAACACCTTTCCGACCTGGGACCTGGCCCAACCTTTTCGCTACATTGCCCACAACGGCGAAATCAACACCCTGCGCGGCAACATCAACCGGATGCGGGCCCGGACCGCTTTGTTCGCACACCTCGACCTGGCTGATGGGATCTCTGACCTGGACCCGGTGATTATCGAAGGCAGCTCTGACACCGCCTGTCTCGATAACGCTCTCGAACTGCTGGTGGTTACCGGTCGAAGCCTGGCTCACTCGCTGGCAATGATGGTTCCCGAGGCCTGGGTTTCCAAAGCCCACCTGCGCCCCGAGGTGAAAGGCTTTTTTGAATACCATGCCACCATGATGGAGCCATGGGACGGGCCGGCCAACATCGTGGCTTGTGACGGCAAACAGCTTGTCGCAATTCTCGACCGTAACGGCCTGCGTCCGGCACGCTACTGGATCACCAGCGACGACGAGATCATTTATGCTTCGGAAGCCGGAGTTCTTGATATCGCACCCGAAAAGATCCTGCGCAAGGAGCGACTGGCCCCCGGAAAGATGATTCTGGTCGATGTTGAAACAGGCGAGTACAAGGAAGATCACGAAATCAAGGGTGATCTCGCCTCGGCCCAACCCTATGCTGCATGGGTGAGAGAGTACCTGATCCGACTTGATGATCTGCCGGCCCCGGCGACCAGGCGCGCACCGAGCCACGGGGAACTGCGGCGCATACAGGGAAGCTTTGGCTACACTCTCGAAGAGATGAGGGAGATCATGGCTCCGATGGCCCTCAATGGACAAGAGCCGGTTGGTTCGATGGGCACCGACACGCCAATTGCAGTCCTGTCGAAGCAGAGTAAACTCCTATACTGGTACTTCAAACAGTTGTTTGCGCAAATCACCAATCCCCCTATCGATCCCCTGCGCGAAGAGATTGTCATGAGCCTGACCCAGTACCTAGGTCCGGCGCGCAACATTCTCATGCCGGGACCTGAACACTGCCAGATGCTGGAACTTGATCACCCGGTGATCACCAATGATGTACTGGAACAGTTGCGCCATAGCGATATCCAGGGCTTTCGCGGCGCCACATTGAGCACCCTTTTCGAAGCAGATAAAGGGCCCGGCGCTCTGGAGCAAAGACTGGAGGCCTTGTTTGTCGAAGCAGAGGTTGCCATCGACGCCGGCCGGACCATTCTGGTGTTATCAGATCGCGGTGTATGTGCAGAGAAAGCGCCTATCCCTGCGCTGTTGGCTTTGTCCGGAATTCATCACCACCTGATCCGGGTCGGCAAGCGCAGTCAGTGCTCTCTTGTGGTTGAAACTGGCGAAGCGCGGGAAGTGCACCACTTCGCCCTGCTGGTTGGCTACGGTGCGACGGCGATTAATCCCTACCTGGTGTTCCAGACACTACAGGACATGGTTAACCAGGGGATGCTTCCAAGCCAGGACGGCAACACCCAGGCCGATGAAGAGACCGACATCGTCTATCAGTACACCAAGAATTACATCAAGGCGATCGGCAAAGGACTGCTCAAGGTCTTCTCCAAAATGGGGATCAGCACCCTGCAGAGTTACTGCAGTGCCCAGATCTTTGAAATTATCGGACTGAACGAGGATTTTACCGCCAAATACTTCCCCGGAACGGCCAGTCGCATTAGCGGCGCAGGGCTGCAAGAGATCGCTAGCGAGAGCTTGATACGCCACCAGGCAGCTTATGCGGAGCAGGTCGATCTGAACCGCGGCCTGGATCGTGGCTCTGAATACTACTGGCGCCGTGAGGGAGAGACGCACCTGATGAATCCGGAGGTGATTGCCCTGCTGCAGCACGCCGTACGGTCCGGCAATCGCGACGATTTCACACGCTATTCCACCCTGGTCGACAACCAGAGTGAACAGCTTTGTACGCTGCGTGGCTTGTTCAAATTCAAGAAGTGTGGAACCGCGATCCCCCTCGAGGAAGTCGAACCGGCCAGCGCCATCGTGAAACGTTTCTGTACCGGAGCCATGAGTCTCGGCTCGATCTCCACCGAAGCACACGAAGCACTGGCAATCGCCATGAACCGCCTCGGCGGCAAATCGAATACCGGCGAAGGCGGCGAAGACCCACGCCGCTACATACCAGACGCCAACGGCGACTCGCGGCGCAGCGCCATCAAGCAGGTGGCATCGGGACGCTTCGGCGTAACTCCTCATTACCTGGTCAATGCCGACGAACTACAGATCAAGATCGCCCAGGGAGCCAAGCCCGGCGAAGGTGGCCAGCTCCCTGGCCACAAGGTCAGCGACTACATCGGCGAATTACGCTACAGCGTTCCCGGTGTGACCTTGATCTCTCCGCCACCACATCATGATATCTATTCAATAGAGGATATTGCCCAGCTGATTTTCGACCTGAAGAACTGCAACCCGAAGGCCGATATCACTGTCAAGCTGGTCAGCGAAGTCGGTGTCGGAACCGTCGCCGCAGGGGTCAGCAAAGGCCATGCAGAGCGGGTTATTATCGCCGGCTACGATGGCGGCACCGGCGCTTCGCCGATTTCTTCAATCAAACATGCGGGGGTCCCGTGGGAAATCGGTCTTGCCGAGACGCAGCAAACCCTGGTGCTCAACGATCTGCGAGGGCGCATCATCGTGCAGACCGATGGCCAACTGCGCACCGGCCGTGACGTGATTATCGCGGCCATGCTCGGTGCTGAAGAGTATGCCTTTGCCACGGTGGCTTTGATCACTGTCGGCTGCATCATGATGCGCAAATGTCATCTCAACACCTGCCCGGTCGGAGTCGCCACCCAGGATGAGGCCCTGCGCGCCAAGTTCACCGGCAAGCCTGAGCACGTGGTCAATTACTTCACCTTCCTTGCCGAGGAAGTGCGGGAAATAATGGCCGGGCTTGGGGTGCGATCTCTCAACGAATTGATCGGCCAAACCCAGTACCTGGAGATGGACACTGCGATCAAGCATTGGAAAAACCAGGGTCTCGACTACTCGAGAATTTTGACCAAGCCGACAGTTTCTGAGGACATCGCTATCCGGCGAATTCAGGGACAGGAACATGGTCTGGAAAAGCAGCTGGACAACCAGCTGATCAAGCTCTCCGCACCGGCTCTTGACCGCAAGGAAAAGGTCCATATTGATCTGCCGATCCGCAATTCGAACCGGTCTTTCGGAACCATGCTCTCGGGTCAGATTGCCATTCGTCACGGCCGTGAAGGCCTACCTGAGGATACGATCAATATTTCCCTGACCGGCATTGCCGGCCAGAGTTTCGGCGCATTCCTTGCCCCGGGCATCGACCTGCGCCTGGTCGGTGAGGCCAATGATTACGTTGGCAAGGGGATGGCCGGTGGCCGGATCAGTATCCGCCCGGACCCCAAGGCAACCTTCACCTGGCATGAGAACTCGATCGTCGGCAACACCGTTCTCTACGGTGCCACAGGTGGCGAGGTGTTCTTTGCCGGCAAAGCCGGCGAGCGCTTCTGCGTACGCAACTCTGGTGTCATAGCAGTGGTCGAGGGCACCGGCGATCACGGCTGCGAATACATGACCGGTGGCCGCATGGTCTGCCTTGGCCGGACCGGTCGCAATTTCGCGGCCGGGATGTCCGGCGGCTTCGCCTACGTTCTGGACGATGATAATCGTTTCCGCCGACGCTGTAATCCGTCGATGGTCGATATCGAACAGATGGATCCCGAGGACGAGGATGCTACCTGGCTGAAGCAGATCATTACCACACATTACGAACAAACGACTTCTCACCGCGCGGCCGAGATTCTTGCCGACTGGGATACGCAGCTGCCGCGTTTCGTTCGCGTCTTCCCCCACGAGTACCGAAGGGTTCTGACCGAACGGGCGACCAAGGCGGAGAAGGAAAAGGAGGCCGCTCATGGGTGATCCACGCGGATTTATAAAACACGGTCGTCGCGACAAAACCCTGCAACCGGTCAACGCGCGACTGCAGCATCATGACGAACACTACAACTATCCCAGCGAAGAAAAGGTCAAGACCCAGGCCTCCCGCTGCATGGATTGCGGCGTCCCTTTCTGCATGTCCGGTTGCCCGCTGGGCAACCTGATCCCGGAATGGAATGATCTGGTCTATCGTGGCAAGTGGAAGCAGGCCTTGCAGGCTCTGCATGCAACTAACAACTTCCCGGAGTTTACCGGCCGGGTCTGTCCGGCGCCGTGCGAAACCTCCTGCGTCCTCGGCATTAACGAGCCGGCGGTTACGATCAAGCTGCACGAAGTCTCTATCATTGACAAGGGCTTTGAGGAAGGCTGGATTGTGCCCCAACCGCCAGCCAGTCGCAGCGGCAAGACCGTCGCCATCATCGGCAGTGGTCCCGCCGGCCTGGCCTGTGCCCAGCAGCTCAACCGCGCCGGCCATAGCGTCACAGTGATTGAAAAGACGGACCGCGCCGGCGGCCTCTTGATGTACGGCATCCCTCACTACAAGCTGCGCAAGGAGAAGGTCCAACGCCGCATCGACCAACTGGTTGCCGAAGGGATCAAGTTCCGATATACCTGCGAAGTAGGCGAGGATGTGCCTTTTGACGAGATCAAGGCCGACTTCGATGCAGTGGTAATCGCCACAGGCGCCGAGGAACCGCGCGACCTGCCGGTCGAGGGACGTGAACTGGCCGGCATCCACTTTGCGATGGAGTTTTTACCGCAGCAGAACCGCGCCAACTGGGGGGACAGTGACATCGCTGCCTTACATCGCAAAAAGCAGCTTATCAGTGCCAAAGGCAAGAAAGTCATCGTCATCGGTGGCGGCGACACTGGATCGGACTGCATCGGCACGGCGATGCGTCAGGGCGCAACCAGGGTGGTCAACTTCGAATTGCTTGAACAACCTCCTGAAGAACGCAGGCTAGACAACCCGTGGCCGCAGTGGTCACGCATCATGCGGGTCAGCACCTCGGTTGAGGAAATGCGCGTCATGGGCGGCGATGTCTTCTACGAGATCATGACCACGCGCTTCATCGGCAAGGACAAAACCGTCTCCGCCCTTGAAACCGTCAGGGTCGAATGGGTTGATGGACGTCCACAACCGGTTGCGGGGAGCGAGCAGATCTGGAAATGCGATCTTGTACTGCTTGCGATGGGTTATCTTGGCCCACGTTCTGAACTGCTCAAACAGGTCGGCTGTGAAACAGACCTGCGCTCCAATATCAAGACTGACCCGATGACCCGCATGAGCTCAGTCGACGGTGTGTTTGCGGCCGGCGACTGTCGACGGGGCCAGAGCCTGATAGTCTGGGCAATCAGCGAGGGGCGTGAGGTTGCACGTTGCGTTGACGAATATCTGACCGGTGACAAAAGTATGCTGCCCAAGGTGCGTTTGGAGCCCTTCGCCTACTAAGTTACCTAGTGCTTATCTGGCTGGATTGCCCAAGGCAGGAATGTGACTCTACCGCCACAAAGACACAAAGTCACCAAGACGGTCTTATGAAAATTGTTTAGTTGATTTTTTTAAGCCATAAGAATGGAATATTCTTCGTGCCTTAGTGCCTTTGTGGCAGATTCTTTATATGTTTAATGTGGATGTAGATAGCCTGTAATACCCCAAAGGATAGGACCTGGATGCGCATACTGGTCATCGAGGATCAACCCGAAATTCTGCAGAACATCGCTGACTACCTGGCATTGCAAGGGTATCTAGTCGACTGCGCATATGATGGTCTGGGTGGACTGCACCTCGCGATCACCCAGCCTTTCGATCTGATCATCCTCGACCTGATGCTGCCCGGCATGGATGGCATCACCCTCTGCCAGAAATTACGCCAGGATGCGCGGATCAGTACACCGGTCATCATGCTCACGGCCAGGGATAGTGTCGACGACAAACTGACCGGTTTCCGGGCCGGCGCCGACGATTATCTGGTCAAACCATTTTCCCTGCCGGAGCTGCACGCCAGGGTCGAGGCGGTCCTACGTCGCGGTCAGGCAGGCTTACAGAACATGCTGACTGTCGGCAACCTGACCTACGACATGAACAACCTCGAGGTGGCCCGCCAGGGGGTTCTCCTGAAACTCAGCCCGATTGGTCTCAAGTTACTGGAACATCTGATGAAAGCCAGTCCACACGTGGTCAAGAGGGAAGCCCTCGAAGAACTGTTGTGGGGTGAGCACCTGCCAGGGAGTGACAGCCTGCGCAGCCACATACACACCCTGCGCCAGACGATTGACAAGCCTTTCAACTCCCCCCTGCTGCACACAGTGCACGGAATCGGCTACTGCCTGAAGGCCGCAGACGATGGAATTTAAATCCCCCCTGACACAAAGAATCATCTTCTCCTTTGTGGTCCTGACCGCTGTGGTCAGCGGCCTCTTCAGTTTCGGCATCATGGCCGCAATCGACATCGTCGAGGAGGATCTGGTGACCGCCGAACTCAACAGAAAGTTTCCTGACATCCTGGGCGATTACGAGCAGGGTCAAATTCCTAATCTTGACCTGGGCACCCAGTTCTACAGCGGTACGGAAGATCTCCCATATTACCTGCGCGACCTTGAGCCCGGTTTTTACGAAGTTGAAGATAAAGAGACCGCCTTCCATGTCATGATCAAGAAAGAGCAGGAGAGGCCTTTCTATCTGGTGCAAGAACAGACCACTACCAAACAACACGAGAACCTTCTCGAGCTGACAGTGATTGCAGGGTTTTTCCTGAGCATCGCGGCCTCGCTGATCCTCGGCATCATGATGGTCAGAAGGATTATCGCGCCCGTGCAGCGGCTGACACACCAGGTCCATAACCGTGAGCAGCTTCTGCTCGACGCACCACCACTCTCAATCGAGTACACCAACGATGAAGTGGGCCGACTGGCCCAGGCCTTTGACCGAACAATCAGCATGTTGCAGGAATCTTTGCTCCGGGAAAGTCTGTTCACCAGCGATGTCAGTCATGAGCTGCGCACTCCTCTCATGGTTATCAAAAGTTCCTGTGATTTGCTCATTGCCAAGGATCAGCTGGACAGCTATTCTCGCCAGCGCATTGACACGATCAGCAAGGCGGCTAATGAAATCCAGGAACTGGTCGACGCATTTCTGACCCTGGCCCGGGGCAAGGATACCGAGCAGGAAAACGCGAGTCTTTCGAACATCGTCAACCGCAATCTAACAGGATGGCAACAGCAGGCCGCAGCGAAAGGGATCACTTTTACAGTCAAGGACGAGACAAGGTCAAATGGTGAGCAGGCCAAGTTGTTTCCGGTGCCCATGCTGCGCACCGTCATCAATAACCTGGTGCGCAATGCGATTTACCATACTATCGAAGGGGGGATTACCTTGGTCGCAAGGCCCACAGGCTTCACGGTCTGTGATACAGGCCCGGGAATTTCCAAGACCGACAAGGAATCTATCTTCAAGCCATTCTATCGCGGGGAATCGCGCAGCCAGCATGGCCTGGGCCTGGGCCTGTCCCTGGTCCAGCGGATCTGCCAGAAGGAGCAGTGGGCGGTTTCTGTCAGCGACAATCATCCGAGCGGATGCTGTTTCGAAGTTTCTTTCAAAAAATAACTCTTCACGCTTTTTTCACATTTATTCTACATTCCCTTCACGCTCCATGCTTTAGAGTGCAACCATAAATAAAGCATGAAGTTCGTTGAGAGCCGGATTTTACCATAAGAGCCTCCGAATTTCCTGCCGATTAAAAGGTTGCCTCCGGGGTCTTGGTTTTTTAAGGCCCCTTTTTTTATACTGTTTCTGAAACTCCTGTCGCAGGATATGAAATCAGGGAACTGGATGAGGCTCGGGCAGGAACTTAGCCCAGATCACCGCAACGGCGGTCAACAGGGCGGACGCCAGATAAGTGCCGGTAAAAGTTCCCGTTGACTCGGCAACCATGCCGGCGATCGCCGGGCCGATTGTCTGGCCGATAGCGAAGCAGAAGGTGATGATGGAAAACGCTGCGGCAGCTCGCGCCTTGCCGAGATAATCGCCGACCGCCGCGGCCATGATGGCCGGTATGGCAAAAACCGCAACACCGTAGAGGATCACCGATCCGAACAGTGCCACAGGCCCCATCCGCAAGCCTGCCAGCAGGTAGGCCAGAGTCTGCACGGTAAAAACCGTCATCAGGCCACCCTTCCGTCCCATCTTGTCCGAAAGCAGGCCGAACAGGGTGCCCGAGAAGAGGCTGAAGAAACCGACCCAGGACCAGAAACCTCCCGCGCTGGCCTCTGCATAGGCGTATTCTTCGACCATCGTTGTAACGATAAAGGTGCCGTAAATTACATATGTTGCACCAAAGATGAAATAAAGCCCGCCCAAATGGGTCAGGATACTCAATGGGCTGAAACGGCCCTTGCTGGTCGACGGATCATACTCAGTGTCTTTGATCATGCCAACCGGCGACAGCCCTTTTTCTTTCGGGTCGTTGCGAACCAGCACGGCAGCGACAACCGCCACAATCGTCACGATCAGCCCCAGCAGCGTCCATCCAATCCTCCAGCCATACTGACCAAAACTTTGGTTGAGAACCGGGATGACAAACCCGGAAAAGATGATCGCGAAGCCGCTGCCGACCACAATCAAACCTGCCGCGCGACCACGCTTTTCCCTGCGAAACCAGTAGGATACCAGGACCATGACCGGGATGTTGGCAATGCCGCTGCCGATTCCGACCAGCGTATAGAGAAGCAGGACCAGCAGATAACTGTTCCCTGCAGCAATGCCGAACATGCACACTGCAATCAGGAACAGGCCGGATGCAATCATCTGGCGTGGAGTGAACCGACGCAACAGGAACGGGACAGTGGCTACGGCCACCAGGTAGCCGGCAAAATTTCCTGTCCCCAGAAAACCCATTTCATCATATGACATCCTTAGCCCGTCACTCATCGATGGCAGCAGTATGCCGAAAGCAAAACGGGCCAGACCGAGACAGGCAAAAATCACCAGCGTTCCGACCATTACGATAACCCAACCGTAATGCATCTTCTGCGCAGCCTGTCGAGAAATTTGGTTTTTGGTTGGCATAAGCTCTCATTTTATCTTGCCCGACGGTATTTCACCAAGACAAAACCCGGTGTAATTTAGATCATCAAAACCACCGCAATATTTCACAACAACTCTATGATTTGACGTTTTTACACGGCACTTATTGCAGAGGGGCCCCTCCTGCACTACTATGGTTTGCATGATCTCCCTGATTATCAATGCCGATGACCTTGGCATCAATCCTGAGCGCGACCGCGGTATCATCGAAGCTTTTGAACACGGAATTGTGACCAGCTCGACCATACTCGCCAACGGGTCTTCCTTTGCTTCAGCCAGCGTGCAGGCGAGGGCCATCGGCATACCGGTCGGGATCCATCTCAACCTGTCCGACGGGCTCACCCTGACCGGGCCTATCGGAGGGCTGACCGATCAGGACAACAGGCTA
>Ga0210074_1000614_pt1 | contig 12230 bp, 8 predicted proteins | sample China_Galinas_Co_FD_184860 | JGI IMG/M metagenome (GOLD analysis project Ga0210074, IMG submission 184860) | Wetland microbial communities from San Francisco Bay, California, USA, that impact long-term carbon sequestration -... | ecosystem: Environmental > Aquatic > Marine > Wetlands ... | reverse complement strand
GCCAGTGCTGGCGCACGCGGCCGTCGGCCAGGGGGGTCCAGCGGATCTCGTGGAGTACCTCGACCGACGGGTCCTGGTGGGAAGGGCGGTGGCCGCGGAGGACCATATCCTTGCCTTCGAGACCGCCTTCGAGGACCAGCAGGCCGGCCTCGCCGTCGACCCAGGTCTGGTGCCAGACGCCGCGGGGGGCGTCGTAGAGGTTGAAGCTGGTACCGACGCTGCCCTTCGCCCCCTGCCAGTGCTCCTGGAGGATGCAGCCGCCGTAGAGGGTGGTGACGTCGTTGGTGCCGGCCGGCTTGCCGTCGGGGTCGCGCACCTCCCAGTTCCCGATCCAGAAGTCGAACTGGTGGTGCTCGGGCGAGGCGCACGGATCGGCCGGTGGCTTCTCTTCCGCGGAGTCTGCGGCCTGCTCGGACGGCGCCGGCTGCTCGGTCGGTTGCATCGTTTCCTCCTGGCTGGCTGAAGCGGTGGGCTGGGTGGAGAGCAGGGTGCAGGTCGCGAGGGTCGCGACCGCGACGATCGTCACGAGCGGGGAACGGCGCAGGGGCATCGGTTATCTCCTCAATTTCGAGAGCATGGGTGGCTTCAGGGTGGCGCGACTCTATCGCGCCGGATGTGAAACCTCGCGACCGCGCTCTACGTCGGATGGGGGGAGGAGACCTGTTGCCATGACCGAACCGTCGAGACAGTCCGCGAAGCCCGCCCGTCCGAGCCACCTCCCTACCGACCGCTCCGGATCGATTCCCCGGCCCGAGACCCTTCTGCGCGGCCTGCGCCACGCCGTGCGGGCCCTCGCCCGTGGCCGCGGCTTCACGGTGACCGTGCTCCTGACCCTCGCGTTGTGCATGGGGGCGGCGGTGGCGGCGTTCACCGTGTACGACTCCGTGGTGCTCAAGCCGCTGCCGTTTCCCCACGCCGACCGGCTGGTTCGGCTGACCAACAGCTATCCCGGAGCCGGCGTCGAGCGGGCGTCGAACGGCGTGCCGGACTACTACGACCGCCAGCGGGACGTGAAGGCCCTGGAGACGCTCGCGGTCTATCACGGCAGGGGGCGGACGCTCCTCCACGGCGAGGTGCCGGAGCGGGTTCCGGCGATGATCGCGACGCCGTCGCTGTTTTCGGTGCTCGAGGTCCAGGCGGAGCGCGGGCGGTTGTTCACCGCCGAGGACGGTGAGCCGGGGCACGAGATGAAGGTGCTCTTGACCCACGAGCTCTGGCAGCGGCTCTTCGCCGGCAGCGACGCGGCCCTCGGCCAGGACCTGCGCCTCGACGGCGAGCCCTACACCATCGTGGGCGTCCTGCCGCCCGGCTTTCGCGTACCGCCGGTGGATGCGGAGCTGGTGCTGCCGGCGGCCTTCACCGCCGAGGATCGGGCGGACGATCAGCGCCATTCGAACAACTGGCAGATGCTCGGACGCCTCGCCCCCGGCGCGTCGCTCGAACAGGTGCAGGCCCAGGTGGACGCGCTCAACGCCCGCAATCTCGAGCTCATCCCCCAGCTCAAGCCGCTGCTGATCGACGCCAAGTTCCACACCCTCGCCCTCCCTTACCAGGCCGACCTGATCCGGGACATCCGGCCCAAGCTCGCCCTCCTCCTGGGTGGGGCGTTGTTCGTGCTGCTGATCGGCTGCGTCAACCTGGCCAACCTGGTGCTGGTGCGGACCACCTCGCGGCACAAGGAGCTCGCCACCCGCTGTGCCCTCGGTGCCGGACGCGCGCGCCTGGCCGGCCAACTCGTGGTGGAGAACGTGCTGCTGGCGCTCACCGGCGGGGCGCTCGGATTGGGGGTCGGCGCGGTGGCGCTCCGGCTGCTCGCCACCTACGCGGCCGAGCGCATTCCCCGCGGCGCCGACATCGCCCTGGACGGCGGAGTGGTCGCACTGACCTTCGGCGTGGCCCTCCTGATCGGCGCCGTGCTCGGAACGATCCCGGTGGTCCAGGTGCTCCGCCGGGACCTGTCGGCGATCTTCCGCGAGGAAGGGCGCACCGGCAGCTCCGGGCGCGGGGCGGTCGTCGCCCGCAACGCCCTGGTCGGTGTCCAGGTGGCGTTCGCCTTCATCCTGCTGATCGGCGCCGGCTTCCTGCTGGCGAGCTTCGTCCAGATGCTCGGCGTCGACCTGGGGTTCCGTCCGGACGGCGTCATGACGGCGACCGTCTCCCTGCCCGAGACGCGCTACGAAGACGACGCGGCCCGGGGCGCCTTCGCCGACCGTCTGCTCGAGCAGGTGCGGGCGATCCCGGGGGTTGAGTCCGCCGGCCTGACCGACAGCATCCCGTTCGGCAACGGCACCAGCTCGAGCGTGATCACGATCGAGGGCTACGAGATGAAGCCGGGGGAGTCCGTGCGCTCGCCCTATCGGCGCCTGGTCAGTCCGGGCATCTTCCAGGCCCTGGGGATCAAGCTCCTGCGCGGGCGGGCCTTCGACGCCCGGGATACGGCCGACTCCCAGAAAGTGGCGATCGTCGACCGCTGGCTGGCGGAAAAGTACTGGCCCGGCCGCGACCCGATCGGCGGGCGGCTCTACATGGGCGTGCCGGAGATGATGGGAGGCGAGAACCAGCCGGTCTGGCGGACGGTCGTCGGGGTGGTCGACACGATCCGGATCACCGACCCGTCCGGCGACCAGACCGAAGGGGCCTACTACTTCCCCCTCTCCCAGCAGTCGAGCGGGTTCATGACGTTGGCGGTGCACGTGGCGAGCGGTGATCCGACCTCCGTCGTGCCGGCGTTGCACGGCGTGCTCCACCGGCTCGATCCCGAGCTGCCGCTCGACGACGTGGCGACCATGAGTGAGCGGATCAGCGACGAGATGGCGGAGACCGAGCTGCCCATGCTCCTGGCCACGGCGTTCGCCGGCATCGCCCTCTTCCTGGCGGCGATCGGGATCTACGGCGTGCTGGCGTACTCAGTGCTCCAGCGCACCCGGGAGCTGGGCATCCGGGTAGCGTTGGGGTCGACGCCGGGGGAGGTGTTCCGGCTGGTGCTGGGGCAGGGGGTGACGATCCTGGGGATCGGGTTGGGTGTGGGGTTGGTGGGGTCGTTCTTCCTCACCCGGTGGATGGCGAGTCTGCTCTACGGGGTGAGCCCGTTCGATCCAATGGTGTTCCTGGGGGTCGCCGGGCTGCTGTCCGTCGTGGCGTTTGTCGCGACCGCCGTGCCGGCGCTGCGGGCGACGCGAGTCGATCCGGTCGTGACGCTGGCTGCGGAGTAGGGAGGGTCTGCCAGGAGCGAACCGGGAGGCCGGGCCTCCGGGACGTCGAGCGAACTGGACGGTTGGGGGATCAACGCTCGACTCGGCTCGGAGCGCGCCGGCCCCCGACGGCTGCTCAACCGGCCCCGCGAGCGCGCTCCTCGACGCCCTCCAGCGCCGGCCTCCCGGCCCGCTCCACACCCGCAACGTTTGTCCCCCCCTCTCTCGTCCGGCGGCCTACTCGACTTTCGTGGTACACTTTCGGCTAATTTCCTGAGCAGGCTCCCCTGGCCTGGCCCTCCGCGAAAGGAGGCAGGTATGCGAGTGACGAGGAGGAGTTTCCTCCAGGTCTCGGCTCTCGGGGCTGGGACCGCTGCGCTCGGGCTCGACCTGACTCCCGCCTACGCCGCCGCCCGGCGGCTCAAGATCCAGGACGCTCGCGAGTACAAGACCCTGTGCCCCTATTGCGCCGTGGGGTGCGGGACGATCGCGTACGTCCACGGGTCGGGCGGGTTGAACACGGTCGGGTCGATCATTCACGTCGAGGGGGATCCGGACAGCCCGATCAACGGTGGAACCCTCTGTCCGAAGGGCGCGTCCCAGATGCAGCTCGCCATGAGCCCGCGGCTCCAGGAGTCGCCGCTGCTCCGCGAGGCGGGCTCGGCCGAGTGGAAGGAGATCGGCTGGGACGAGGCCATGGACCGGCTGGTGAGCCGGTTCAAGGAGTCCCGCGACCGGACCTTCGTCGAGACCGACGGGGAGGGCCGCACGGTCAACCGCTGCGACGGCATCGCCTGGGTGGGCAGCGCCACCGTCGCCAACGAGGACGCCTACCTGATCACCAAGCTGACGAGGGGCCTGGGGCTGGTCTACATCGACCACCAGGCTCGTATATGACACAGCCCCACGGTGGCCAGTTTGGCCGCCACGTTCGGTCGGGGCGCGATGACCAACCACTGGAAGGACATCAAGAACGCCGACGTCGTCCTGGTCATGGGGGCGAACCCGGCGGAGAACCACCCGTGCGGCTTCAAGTGGGCCGTCGAGGCCCGTGAGCAGCGCGGCGCGAAGATCGTCACCGTCGATCCTCGCTTCACCCGCACGTCGGCGGTCGCCGACCAGCACCTCCAGATCCGGCCCGGATCGGACATCGCGGTGCTCGGCGGGTTCATCCACTACATGCTCGAGAACGGCCTCGAGCACTCCGACTACGTCAAGCTGCACACCAACGCCTCGTTCCTCGTGCGCGACGACTTCGGCTTCGCGGACGGCCTGTTCACCGGCTACGACGAGGCGGCCGGCGGCTACGACAAGACCACCTGGGACTACCAGCGGGGCCCCGACGGCTTCGTCAAGCGCGACATGACGCTCCAGGACCCCCGGTGCGTCTACCAACTGCTCAAGGACCACTACAGCCGGTACACGCCGGAGGTGGTGGCGCGGGTCGCCGGCTGCACGCCGGACGGCTTCGTCGAGATGGCGAAGATCGTCTGCTCGACGGGGCGGCCGGAGCGGGTCGGCACGATCATGTACGCGGTCGGCTGGACCATGCACACGGTCGGCAGCCAGATCATCCGTACCGCGGCGATCATGCAGCTCCTGCTGGGCAACATCGGCCGGCCGGGCGGCGGCATCAACGCACTCCGCGGCCACGCCAACGTCCAGGGAGCGACCGATCACGCGATCGTCGCCGGCATCACCCCGGGCTACCTCAAGGTGCCGACGCCGGGGCAGACCAGCCTGGCCGTGCATCTCGAGCAGTCGACGCCCAAGCCGTTGACTCCGGACACGGTCAACTACTGGGGCAACTACCCGAAGTTCTTCGTCTCCCAGCTCAAGACCTGGTACGGGGACAAGGCGACGGCGGCCAACGAGTTCGGCTACCACTTCCTCGGCAAGCAGGACGGCGACGCCACCTGGCTGTCGATCTGGGATCGGACCTACCAGGGGAAGATGGAAGGGCTCGTCAGCCTCGGCTTCAACCCGATCCTGGCCGGCCCGGACACCGGCCGGCTGATCCAGGCCCTCGGGCGGCTCAAGTGGTTCGCCGTCATCGACCCGTTCATGCTCGACGCCGCGGAGTTCTGGAAGGCGCCGGGGATCGACAGCGCGTCGATCGACACCGAGGTCCTCTACCTGCCGAGCACCCACTGGGTGGAGCGGGACGGCTCGTTCACCAACAGCGGCCGCTGGGCCCAGTGGAAGCACAAGGCGGTCGACCCGCCGCCGGGCGTGCGCTCGGACACCTGGATCCTCTCCGAGCTCTTCTGGCGCCTCAAGGAGCGCTACCAGAAGGACGGCGGGGCCTACGACGAGGGCCTCCAGGCGATGACCTGGGACTTCGTCGAGCCCCGGCTGCCGACCCTCGAGGAGCTGGCCAAGGAGATCAACGGTTACGACCTGAGCACGGGCAAGCTCTTGTCGTCGTTCGGCCAGCTCAAGGAGGACGGCACCACCACCTCGGGCAACTGGCTCTACTGCGGCAGCTTCACCGAGGACGGCAACCTCATGGCCCGGCGGGACACGTCCGACCCCATGGGCCTCGGCATGCACCACGGCTGGTCGTGGAACTGGCCGCTCAACCGTCGGGTGCTCTACAACCGGGCGTCGGCGGACGCCGACGGCAAGCCGTGGGACCCGGAGCGGCCGGGCATCTGGTGGAACGGCAAGCGCTGGATCGGCGACGTGCCGGACTTCGGTCCGACCTCGCCGCCGTCCGCCGCCAAGGGTGCCTTCATCATGACCGAGGAGGGGGTGGCGCGGCTGTTCACCCGGGGCTTGAAGGACGGACCGTTCTCCGAGCACTACGAGCCGGTCGAGAGCCCGTCGGCCAACGTCCTCCACGAGAAGGTCCCCACCAACCCGGCGATCGCCTGGTACGAGGGGGTCAAGGAGACCTTGGCCAACGGCGATGGCGAGTTCCCTTACCCGTGCTGCGTCTACCGGGTGGTCGAGCGCGAGCACTTCGTGACCAGCAACGTGCCGTACCTGGTCGAGGCAATGCCCGACTTCTTCGTCGAGCTGCCCGAAGCGCTGGCCGAGGAGAAGGGGATCGCCAACGGCAGCAAGGTGCGGGTCTGGTCGAAGCGCGGCGAGGTGCACGGGACGGCGATCGTCACCAAGCGCATCAAGCCGCTCACCGTCGACGGCAAGCCCACGTACACCATCGGTGTTCCGGTGCACTGGGGCTTCGTCGGCCTCACCCAAGGCTCGATGGCGAACGCGCTGACGCCGTTCATCGGGGACGCGAACACCCGCTGCCCCGAGTTCAAGGCGTTCCTCGTCAACGTCGAGAAGGCATAAAGGAGAGTCCGCCATGGCAACACTCGACGTCAAACGGATCTCCGCCGGCACCACGCCAGCGCCCGCCATCCGCGAAACGCCCGACTACGCGAAGCTCGTCGACGTGTCGCGGTGCATCGGCTGCAAGGGGTGTGAGGTCGCCTGCAAGGAGTGGAACGACCTGGGGGTCGAGCCGACCGAGAACTTCGGCAGCTACCAGAGCCACCGGGACCTGAGCCCGCGGACCTGGTTGCTGATGCGGTTCCACGAGGTCGAGGTCGACGGCGACTTCCGCTGGCTGATCACCAAGAGCGCCTGTCTGCACTGCGAGGAGCCGGGCTGTCTCGATGCCTGCCCCGCACCGGGCGCGGTGGTGCAGTACACCAACGGCGTCGTCGACTTCAACCAGGACGAATGCATCGGCTGCCAGTTCTGCGTCACCGGCTGCCCGTTCGACATCCCGCGGTTCGACGACGCGACCCGCAAGGTCTACAAATGCAACCTGTGCATCGACCGGGTAGAGGCCGGTCTCGAGCCGGCCTGTGTCAAGACCTGCCCGACCCAGGCGATCACCTGGGGCACCAAGGACGCCATGCGGCGCCTGGCCGGTAGCAGGGTGACGGCGCTCAAGGAGCGCGGCTTCGAGCACGCGGCGCTCTACGACCCGGACGGGGTCGGGGGCACCCACATGATGTACGTGCTGCCCCACGGCGACCGGCCGGAGGACTACGGCCTGCCCGCGGCGCCCGTGGCCCAGGCCGGGTTCCTGTCCGGCCTGTCGTGGCTGCGGCCCGCCGGCGCCTGGATGTTCGGCATCGGCGCGGTGGCCACCCTGCTCCACTACCTCACCTACGGCCCGCTGACGCCCGACGCGGTCGACGAGGGCCATCCACCGCCGGAGGATCGGCCATGAGGAAAGAGATCGTTCCGCGCTTCAACGCCCCGCAACGGGTGATCCACTGGGCGGTCGGGATCTCGTTCTCGGGTCTCCTCCTGAGCGGCCTGGCCCTCGCCTACCCGTCGCTCTACTGGCTGACGCTGCTCTTCGGCGGCGGCGCCTCCACCCGCATCCTCCATCCGTGGATCGGCGTGGTCTACACCGTTGCCATCGCGGCGATGGCCGTCTCCTGGGCACACGACATGTTCCTGGACCGGAACGACCGGCGCTGGCTGACCCAGGTGCCGGCCTACGCCACGCACCGTTCGGAGAAGGTGCCCGACGCCGGCAAGTACAACGCCGGCCAGAAGCTCTACTTCTGGATCTCGCTCGTGCTGTGCGTGGTCTTCCTGGTCAGCGGCGTGCCGCTCTGGTTCCCGGCGAGCTTCGGTGCCGGGTTGCTGCGGGTGATGCAGCTGCTCCACTTCCTCGCCACGGTGGCGGGCGGCCTGCTGCTGCTGATGCACGTCTACCTGAGCACCATCGCCTTCCCCGGCACCGCGCGGGGGATGGTCTACGGCGGCGTCGGCCGGAAGTGGGCCCTGTTGCACCATGCCGCGTGGCTGCGCGACCAGGAGCGGGATTGATCGGCACGGTGGTCGCTGAGGAGGCGGCGCGGTATCGGGAGCGTGTGCGGCGGGCCGTTCACCTCGCCGGTGAACGGCCCCACGCCGCCGAGATCCTGGCGTTCTACAGGCAGGTTCTCGAGGTCCAAGAGCAGATCTTCGAGCGCGTACTGGACGGCGGATCGCTGGAGAACGCGACCATACCCTCCGTCGAGGGCTTGCCGTACGCGGCGCTCGAAGGGCCGTTCGCCGCCTACGTCGAACGGGTCTCCCTCGGCACCACGGAGGAGCTCGCAGGTGCCGCCGGCGCCATCCTCGATGCCCCGCCCGGCGCCCGCGCGGAGCTCCTCTTGCGCACGGCGACCCAGGGAGACCTGGACCCGCTCGCCGCCGGCCTGGAGTGCCCGGTCCCCCAGCTCGTTTTCTACTCCCGGGGCTTTCTGCAGCCGGTGATCGAGGCCCTGGCCGTGCGGAACCCGGGCGACCCGGCGACCGCCCGTGCCGACCCGCAGGGGGCCTGCCCCCGGTGCGGCTGGCCAGCGCAGGTCGCGGTCCTCAGGGACGGAGGCGAGGCCGCCGGCCGGCGCACCCTCGTCTGCGGGCTGTGTGCGACCGAGTGGCCGTTTCCGCGGGTGCGCTGCCCGAGCTGTGACGAGGAGGACGCCGGCAAGCTGGTGCTCCACGAGACCGACTCGGTTCCCGGGCTGCGCATCGCGGAGTGCCAGGGCTGCCAGGCGTACCTCAAGGAGGTCGACCTGAGGAAGGACGGCCACGCCGTGCCGCTGGTCGAGGACCTGGCCACGCCGGAGCTCGACGTCTGGGCGGAAGAGCGGGGGCTGTGGAAAATCTGCCGGAACCTGATGGGGCTCTGAGGCCTGCCGTGCTGTCTGGAGGCCTCAGAGACCGGCGCTCCCGGCCGGCCGGTGGACGGCTTCGTCCGTGACGACGACGGTCATCGGCAGGTCGTGGGGCTCGGAGGGGAGTCTCTCGTTCATTTGGAGCTCGTAGGCCACGCCGACCGCGGGCAGCGGGTGGGCGGCGAAGAAGCGATCGAAGTAGCCGCCGCCGTGACCGAGGCGGATGCCGCGCCGGTCGAAGCCGAGACCGAGCACCAGCACCAGGTCGATGGTCGCGTCGATCCGGTCGGCGGGCACCTCCGGGTCCCCCCGCCGCGGCTGGGACAGGCCGAACGACAGGGTCTCCAGCGCACAGGGGTAGCGGTGGACGTGGAGCATCCGGTCGCGCGGGTCCGCGCGCGGCACGTAGACCGCCCGGCCGGAGGCGAGCAGGCGCTTGACCAGACCGTGGGTGTCGATTTCCTCGCCGAAGGAGAGGCAGGCGAGCACGCTCCGGGCCGCTGCCGTCTCGGGCAGTGACATCACCCGGTCGGCCAAGCGCTCGGCGGACCGGTGGGCCGTCGCCGGGTCGATCGTGGCGAGGCGCTCGAGGATCTCTCGGCGCGCGGCCTCTTTGGCGGTCTTGGCGCTCTCGGCATCCTTGGCAGACGGAGGGCTCGTCCGGTCGTCGTCCATGGGGCCGAGCTTCGGTGAGCGCCGCGGCGAAGTCAAGGGCGGTGCCCGCTCTCCGGACCCCGGCGGCGGCAAAGACAACGGGCCGAGGTTTTTCCGGACCCCGGCGGTGACCAAGACAACGGGCCGAGGTCCTCCTGGACCCCGGCGGTGACAAAGACAAAGGGCCGAGGTCCTTCCGGACCCCGGCCCTTGGCACAAGCAGGTGCTGGGCGAGACCTCTACTTGCAGGTCATGGAGCCCACCTTGCCCCTGCACTTGTTGGAGCAGCAGTCGGCGTTGCTCGTGCACGACGCGCCCTTCGGGCTGCAGACGAAGCAGGCCGGATCGCCGGAGCAATCCGAGTCGGCGCAGTCGACGAAGGTGTCGCAGTCGTTGTCGATGCCGTCGCTGCAGCTCACCTCGACCGGCTCGGTGATCGTGCAACCGCCGCCGCAGGCCGGATCGCCAGCGCAGTCGGAGTCGGCGCAGTCGATGAAGGTGTCGCAGTCGTTGTCCACGCCGTCGTTGCAGGTCACCTCGGTCGGCTCGGTGACCGTGCAGCCGCCGCCACCGGAGCAGGACGGACCGGCGAAGGCGCCGATGCGGGTCTTGAAGTCGAAGCTGTTGGTGGTCTCGTAGTACTCCTCCGTGAACCAGAAGGTGCACCCGTCCACCGGGTCGACGCTCATGGTCGAGTAGTCGCCCCAGCGGTTGCTGGAGGAGGTCTGAGCGCCGGTACCGGCGATCATCTCCACCTCGCCGCCCGGCAGCACACCCAGTGGGTCGGTGGAGGCACGGGTCGTGTACCGGACCGACGGGTACGTGCCCGAGCTGGACACGCTGTAGCCGACCGCGATGTCGCCGTTGTCGTTCATGGCGGCGGAACCCAACCAGCGGCTCTGGCCGTCCGCGGGGGCGTAGGTGCCCTCCTGGTAAATGCTCCAGCCGCTGCCGGAGTTGCGCAGCTCGGCCCAATGCACACCGGCGGTGTCGTGGCCGTCAGCGTCGACGCTCGTGTTGAGAACGATCGAGTCGTAGCCGCTGAAGTGCCGGTACTGGGACCGGTACATCTGGAGCTCGTCCGACGGGTCCAGCCGCTCACCCGGAGACGGTTGGACGATGCAGTTGCGCTGGAAGTAGCCGCAGAGCTGCGAGTCCCAGCCGGCGCTGCTGGCGACGAACGGCAGCTCGGTGAAGGTCGAGTTGCTCGGCGTCGCGAAGTCCGGCTGGAGCGCCCACATGCGGTAGCCGTCGGAGCCGGTCAGCGGGCCGTCGAAGTTGTCGTCCCAGGCGCGGGTGAAGATGCCGGGGGTGCCGGCGGCCGGCGCGGGGCCTTCGAGGTGCGGCGGCTGGACGCCGTCGGGGCAGTCGCCGTTGTTGCACGGCAGGTTGAACTTGACGAAGGTCGGGTTCGCGTTGCCGGCGAGCATCGCCGCGCGGTCGAAGGCCGCGAAGCCGGCGAAGGTTCCGTCGTTCGACGGGAAGTCGCGGGTCGTCAGGTAGTAGGCGTCCGGCATCAGGCCGATCTTCGGGTAGTCGTTCTGCTCGCCGGGGGAGACCACGAAGGCCCAGCGGTCGTAGGAGCCGGTCGGGTCGCTGGTCTGGGAGATGGCGAAGCACTGGACGCCGTCGTTGATCGAGAACTGGCTGACCAGCCAGCGGCCGGCCAGGTGGTCGTAGAGGACGATCGGGTCGCCGTTGTTGTTGTTGCGGCAGGCGTCGGCGGCGGTGCTGCCGGTGAAGCCGGCCCAGAAGACGTTGCCGGCCTTCGGGAAGCCGGAGGCCAGGGTGGCGGAGATCGGGGCGCCGTTCGAGTCGCGAGTGACGTTCCAGACGCCGACGACCAGGTTGACCCACTGCATGTAGTGGTTCGGGCCGATGTCGCCCTCGGTGTCCGGCGGCACGACCCGGCCGCCGACGACTGCCGAGTTGTCGGCGTCGGAGAGGCCGGGGAAGTTCAAGCTCGGCTGAGCCGTCGCGGCGGCGCCGGGCACGGGCTGGGCAGACGTCTGACGGAGCGGGTCCGGTGCGTGCGAGGTCGTTGGGCGGCCGCGGTCCGGCGGCACGTGCAGCGGAACCTCGACCTGGAACCCTTGCGGGTAGCGGGGCGGGAGGTTCACATCGCGGATCGGCTGAGAGACGTCGTGGGCCACGGCGTGGCCGAACTGAGGTGCAGGCGTGCCCGCTGGCGCGGCGGCGAGTGCAGGCGCGCCCGCGGCCACGACGGCAAGACACAGTGCCGCCACGAACACAGGGGTACTCATCTTCATCGGTCTTCCTCCTTGCTGGGATCGTTCACGACAGACGGAGTCGAGCGTTGCCGCTCAAAACAAGCACACCAAAACACCGAGCAACACCAAGGGCAGGTCGCAAAGGACACCAGACAACCCGGTACCCCTTCACCTGGCAGAGTGAGGTAGATGATCGGCTCGCTAAAGATCCGCCACTACCAAGCACAGTGTCGGCAGATCGAGAAGCGGGACGAAAACGGGCGGTGGAGGGTGGAAAAGACGAAGGGCCGGGATCCTCGCGGACCCCGGCCCTCCAGATGACATGAAGCTGGGTGGAGACCCTACTTACAGGTCTTCGCTCCCGGCTTGCCCTTGCAACTGTTCGAGCAGCAATCGGCGTTGACCGTGCAGGAATCGCCCGGCTGGCCGAGGGTGCAACCGCCACCGCCGCAGGCCGGATCGCCCGCGCAGTCGGAGTCGGCGCAGTCGATCTGGCCGTCGCAGTCGTTGTC
>Ga0210074_1000613_pt1 | contig 12234 bp, 11 predicted proteins | sample China_Galinas_Co_FD_184860 | JGI IMG/M metagenome (GOLD analysis project Ga0210074, IMG submission 184860) | Wetland microbial communities from San Francisco Bay, California, USA, that impact long-term carbon sequestration -... | ecosystem: Environmental > Aquatic > Marine > Wetlands ... | reverse complement strand
TGAACCTCCGCGCCCGCCCAGAGATCACCCGATGCAATATGTAATATACGGGGATGTGAAGTGATTACCATGGCCCGTTAGTTGTCCGATGCAGCAACTTGGCAGTTTTTTAGCTTGCCAAAATGCCAAATATACAAGGTTTCACGGTGAGTTGGCATTATTGTGACTAGTAGTAGCGGTTCAACCAGACGATACGCCATGAGTGGCTCAATCAGCATCTATTCGAATCCACTGAACATACCCAAGAGACGACATCACAGTGGATCTGGCGATATAATGGGTACGGCTCAATTTGCCGCCGGGAGGAATCATCCTATACCAGACACTTGCTGGGTATGCATAACTTTTAATTCTGGATACGATTATTGATGGAGAGAATACTGTGAAAGTATTTTTTCCCGGAATCGCACCCCCTTACTTCAGGACGTGAAGTCTACAGGATGGCGCATATTACATAAGAAACGTATCTGGAATTTGGAATGTAAAACCAGGCAACAATCAATTACTTCAAAACGCAACCAATTCATGTCATGCGATCAACTAATAAACTATGGCTCAGTTGGCATTGTTCAAGGCGCTCTCAGGTACTTTCATCTGCGCTCGGCCTCACGCTCACCGCGAGGCAGATCGAAGGTAATCCTATTAAGCGGCATTTGTTTAGCGCACTCTGGACTTTTTTTATTTTACTTCGATATCACCCACGAACAGTCTTTCTTCAATATTCTTTTTTCCTAATGGTAATTGTGGCCGTATGGAAAAAGCTGATGTTTTACCCCATAACTGTTGTTAGCGATTGTCATACAAAGGCATTAAGACGCACGATAAATGGCCCTCTGAAAGGCCTATTTTTGCGGATGAAGCGCTGGAGTCTTGGTACAGCTGACCTACTTATCGTTTCTAACGACCGTCTTATTGATGAGGCTTCTGAATATAACCAGAATATATTTGTACTACCTGATCTGGTACCAGACCTGGATGCCTCGAAGTACGTTCAGGCATCAAATAAATATTGTGCTTTTGTCACAACCTACGCCAAGGATGAGCCCATTGAAACCATATTACAGGCAGCACTCATTCTATCGCATGAGATGCAAGTATTTCTCACTGGAGAACCACCAAGTGATTTGCTTCAAAAATACAAGCATTCCAACGGGATTACCCTAACCGGGTTTCTTCCTGAGGAGAAATACATGCATTTAATAGCTAATGCCGCATGTATCGTGGCACTAACAACCGAGGACAACTGTCTCCAATGCGCGGGATATGAGGCTCTTGCATTGGAAATCCCGCTAGTCACGTCTGATACCGCAGTTCTCCGAGAGTACTTTGGAGATGCAGCTGTATATACGAATAATTCAGTTGAGTCTATTGTCAAAAGCATTAAAACCGCAATTGATCAAAGCGGCAATCTTCGGAAAAAGATAATGCGACTCAAAGCCCAAAAGCTGAAGCAGGATATTTTACGTCTAGACAGATTAAATCTTTAGCCTCTTTTGAATTTTGATTGTGTAACCGTATTCTAGGCACACCTACTGATATCCACCACTTTCATCCCGGCATCCGCCTCTTTTAGAATCGTAACGATCTGCGTCTCGGTAAAACGCGTTTTCTTCATCAGAGCCTCCTGGTCAGTTGATACTGCCAGAAAATTCTACTTCTCACCTGTCGATAAAGAGAGAAACTTACATCATCACCACCTCGTATCCGTTGCCAAGAAGACAATTTTACGTCATTGTTATCAACAAGGTCTTGTAATGACGAGTATTTATATACGCAAGCATAAGACAAGATGAACAGACTAGAACGGTATATACACAGCCTGCTGGAAGATCATCCATTAGCCAGGATTGCAATTCGCGACATATATCAGCGAACTCTTCGATTCATCCCTGTAAGAACGATGGAGTCACCTAACATTATTGTACGTCCTGGATACTTCTTCGGGTTTCACAATATATGCCCCTGGTCACCTGACAATAAGCATCTGCTCACACACGATTTTCTGGATTCTGGATCACACATACCAGGACCCGGGGAGCCTATCGGAATTGGGTACTTCTCAGGCGATCAATACGAAACCTATAGGCAAGTCACAGAAACAAAAGCATGGAATTGGCAGCAAGGATCCATGCTTCAGTGGCTTGGCGATATCCCCCGATTGATCTTCAATGACTTCGACGGAGTAAAAAACCATGCACGAATCATCTCGACCGATGGAGTTAACCTAAGTAAGCTGGAAAAACCCATTGCAGCTGTATCGCCGGATGGCGCATATGCTGCTTGTATTAGCTTTGAACGTCTGGGTATTGGTATGCCAGGCTACGGCTATGCGAGCGGGTTTACGCCCGATCTTAACAAATCCACCACAAGCCATGATGGGCTATATATTACGGAAATGAATTCTCAGAATACCCAATTGTTTATTTCCATCGATGATATAGTCAATATTTCACCTAAAGCGTCATTCAAGGAATCGTATCACTTCTTTTCGCACTGTCTCTTTTCACCTAATAGTAAAAGATTACTGTTCTTCCACCGCTGGCTGCAATCTAATGGCGCCTTGAAAACACGCATGTGCTCCTGCGATATTGACGGTAACAATATGTATATCTTTCCAACAAACGATTTCGTATCTCATTGTAGCTGGATGGATAATGATCATGTCATTGCTTTTGCAGGCGTTAATGTACTGGGTAACCATTACTTCATATTTCCCGATATGGGCGGTAAACCATCCATCGTTGGAAGAAACTTCTTTACCAGTGACGGTCACCCCAGCATATCGCCTGACAAGCGCTTTCTTATTACGGATACATATCCAAATAGATACCGGCTACAACATCTAATCCTCTACGACATGGAAAATGCAATACCACATACCTTGCTAAAAGTGCGTATAGCATTTAAATTTCGGAACGAAAACCGATGTGACTTTCATCCTCGATGGGATAGATTCGGTCAGAATATTTCTTTTGATTCTGCTCATAAGGGTCTACGATCCCACTGCACAATTGCTATTGATCCGGCTATGATTTGTGCTGATAACCAGCGGGCACGAAAATATACATCAACCTAATTATAACTTAACAGGCTGTATATAAAGTCTGATGACTGGCATGTTAGTAATAATTTAACGAAGACAGATACCGTAACAATGCGCGGCGCAGATATTCAGATAGACACACTATTCAGCATGGTCATACCACAGGAGCGGTATCCGACTTGGCTACGTACTGAAGGAGAACCGTCGGGGTCTGGTCGTGGATGCCATTGTAACCCAGGCCACCGGTACCGCGTAGCGGGAGGCAGCCGTTGACCTTGTGGATACACTCGAGGGGACCTAGCGGATCACGCTGGGCGCGGACAAGAACTATGACACCAAGTATCCTGTGGAAGCCATGCGAGAAATGAAGACCATGCCTCACCTTGCCGGGAATGACGCCCATCGTTCATCAGCGATTGATGAGCGCACCATACGCCATCCCGATTATCAGAGGAGCCAGACCTTCCACAATCTATACTATTTTCGTTAACAGAATCATACTTCAAGAATCTGCTATCAAATGAAAATCCTGGAGTCTATTTACAACCATAGCCCCATATTACTTCAGAATTATTATCTTTTTCTATATGGCGCAAATTTAAAACGTCTTCGCTTTGGGAAGGAATTCCGGGTAAAGCTCGAGCAACTCAATAATTCACAGTTCTATACAGCACATGAATTACAATCACTGCAGGAATTCCATTTAACCAGGCTACTTGGGTATATTTTCGAGTACGTTCCATATTATAGAGCCATTTCCAAGAACATCGGTGTGAATCCCGTCGGAATGAATGCATGGAATGCTTTCAAAAGCATTCCCGTTACAACAAAAGAACACGTTAAAGACAGACCTTCAATGTTTCTTTCCACTTACTACAAGAGGAAGAATCTGAAGATAATACATACGAGTGGCACTACCGGTACTCCGCTTGACATCTTCACAACAAAATCTGCTGTGCAGATGAACTATGCATTCTTTTCACGCTTTCTAGGCTGGGCTGGTGTCAGGTACGACGATCCGAGCGCAACTTTTGCTGGCAGGATGATAATTCCAAGCCACCAGAAATCACCGCCATACTGGCGCAAGAACATTTCCATGAACAATACATTGTTCTCTTCATATCATCTATCTGAATCGAGTTTACCAGCATACATCAGAGAACTTGAACGGGAAAAAGTTACATATATAGATTCATACCCATCATCAATTTATACGATAGCGCAATATATAAATTACAGATCAATTGAGCATGCGATAAGACCAAAAGCAATAATTACCTCATCAGAAACCCTTCACGACCACCAACGACAAGCCATCGAGACCGCCTTTGGGTGCAAGGTTTATGACCAGTATGGCAGCGCAGAAATGTCTGCATTTATATGTCAATGCGAGGAAGGGAAATATCATATAAACCCGGAGTACGGTATTGTCGAGGTCCTGGACAAGGATGGCAAACCGGTTCCGACAGGTACCCCTGGCCGACTGGTGTGTACCGGTTTTTTGAATTACGGCATGCCCCTGATCCGCTATGATCTGGGAGACACTGTTGTACTATCTGATCAACAATGCAGGTGCGGTAGACACTTCCCGGTTGTTGAATCTATCCTTGGACGCACCGATGATCTTATTGTCACGCCATCAGGAAGAACGATAGGAAGACTTGATCCGGTTTTTAAAGGCCTTTCATTTATACGGGAAACTCAAATTGTCCAGGAAGCATATGACAGGATTACGGTCAATCTGGTTAAAGATGCAGGATTTTCGGATGACACAGCTAATGCGCTGAAAAAAGAATTGTCTCGTCGCATAGGCGATGAGGTAAATATATCGATAAGGATCGTTGAATATATACCACGAACAAATGCTGGTAAATTCAGATCAGTTATCTCTAAAGTTTCAAAATCCGGATAGAAGAATTACATGATTTAATGCCATTCTAGATATACATATGGGATTCTCTATAAACCCCGTCTTTATTTGATCCAGCCATGTCTTGTCAGAGTACGTCGTATGGTGTCAGCCGAATCCGGCACTCGCCGTGACGCTTTGCGTGTGGATGATGATGTTTAACCGACTGCTATGCAGCAGCCTTTTCATGCTAAAGCGGCATCTCGATCTCCAGCAAAAGGCGAGCATTTTATGCCTGTCTTTTGAAGGTTAAAGGTAAGTTAGATATGTTCGGATTTTTCAGAACAATGCTCGCCTTATGGGTGATGATGTTCCATTTGCTGGGGATTCCAGTCATAGGGCCCTATGCAGTCTTTTCTTTTTTTTCTCTAAGTGGATTTTTAATGACAACCATTATGCATGAAACATATGGATATGATCATGGTGGAATAGGTCGTTATGCATTAAACAGGTTTTTAAGGCTGTATCCGATGTATTGGCTGGCAATAATCATATCAATCATTGTTATCATTTATGTATCTCCGGAGTATTCCAAAGCCTATAAAAGCATATTGTACATACCAAATAATTTTGGAGCCATAGTGTTCAACACGACCATGATTTTTCCAACCTTGTTTCCTGAAGAGGTCTCTCCACGACTATCTCCGCCAACATGGGCATTAACTATAGAGATATTTTATTATGTTTGTATTGGACTCGGAATTTCAAAGACAAAAAGACTTGCTGTACTATGGGTATGCTTAAGCATTTCCTATTATGTATTAACTTATGTTCTAAATATGGAAAGTGCGCACAGGTATTTCTCAATATTAGCAGGCACATTGCCGTTCTCACTGGGCTCGATTTTGTACTTTTACAAAATAGAAATATATTCATTACTGTGTAGATTTAAATTTTCTAACCCGATATTCCTCCTTGTTACATATATCTTGCTCGCAGCATTCTTTACCTTGAATCAATACTACAAACCATTTCCTTATTATTTTTATATAAATGAAACAGGTAAATATTTGAATATATTTATCACCTTGGTCATTATTGTTTCCCTGTTCTTTCGAGGTCATGAAATTTTTAGTAACAAGATTGATAAATTCCTGGGTGACTACAGTTATCCAATTTATCTACTTCACTGGCAGCTGGGTTTACTCGCGTCGTACATCCTGTTCAAAACACCGACAAAGGGACTTTCTGGTGATGGCCTGTCAGTATTCATTTTGTCATTACTTCTGGTATTTATAGTTTCATCAATCCTTATCTATTCAATAGATAGGAATATTTCGTTTATCCGAAACAAAATTAAAACTAACAACGCGAATTGCGCAGGTGGAGCAAATATCGTAAATGTACCCCAAGCAAGTCTCTCCACTACAGTCAAAGCTCAACCTCAGGTGATGACTCTCAAACAAACAGAGTAGGAATAACTTACCCGTTCGGTACAGGAGTCCTGTCATCCCTATGGCAGGTTTTTTTGAATGCTGGGCCGCTTCCGGCGATTTCGTCTTCCTCACATACGGTGGCACTAATGCTGAACGAAAGATCACCTGATCCCCTGTCTTTGACCGGACTTTCGGGATCCGCACCGTCACTGGCCCCACACCAGTCTGCAACTCCCGGTCGGGTAGAGAGCCATTGCGCACCACAGCGGCTTTGCCATCCACTCTGCGGTGCTCTGAATGCTAGCTAATCAACTGCTGGACACCTGTTCTCAGCAGCTCCGTGAGTGGATCAGCGCTCGCCCCTCGACCTCGAAACTTAACAACGCTATGCTTCCCAATAGCGGCGTATCTCCTCAGGTTGTTTGTCTGTCTCGCAACAACAAATCAACCAGATACGACGCTTCTCATCATTCCCTCAAACACCAGATTCGGTTATAAATATGGCGTATGTGATAAAAATCAGATTTCTGCATGTCGCATAATACCGTGCAAAAACGCGTTTTCGAGCTCGATGTACTCAGATTTTCTGCTGCTGTATCTGTCGTCCTTTACCACCTGACTTATCGTCGTATTGATGGCAAAAGCTTATTTGAAAATATTGATGAAATAACCCGCTTTGGTTACCTTGGGGTTAACTTGTTCTTCATGATTTCCGGTTTTGTGATTCTATGGACTGCGATTGGCCGAACGCCAACACAATTTGTTATATCGCGGTTTTCCAGGCTATATCCGATTTTCTGGGTTTCTATTGCCATTACTGTTATCGGTTTAACTCTACTAGCTGGCAAGCACTTCAACACTTCAAGCATATTGATAAACATGACCATGGTTGCAAACTATTTTGATCAACCTTTTATTGATGATGTTTACTGGACGCTGCAGGTAGAACTCAAGTTTTATTTTTTAATCTTCATACTACTGGTCTTCAAGCAGATTAGAAACATCGATTATTACCTCATCTCCTGGACCATATGTGGCGTTGCTGCTTATTTTATTCCTGCTATTGGATCATTTGTGATCCATCCTTATGGACCGTACTTTATTTCCGGAGCTACATTATTTCAGATCTGGTCTGACAGGATCACTATCAAACGATTGCTATTACTCATTACATGTTTGGCAATGTCAATCATAGAAACTTTGGACGTTATACATAATTACATTTTCGAGTCTTCAATGTTTTATGCGATTGTATCGATAATCATTGTATGCGGCATTTATTTGTTGATGACCGCTATTGCATTAGGCCACGTGCGAATTGGTGATCGTCCGCTTCTATTTAGACTTGCAATGATGACTTACCCACTGTACTTGCTCCACAGCGCACTAGGAAAAGCCATATTCGATACCATGAACACAAACATCGATAAATTCGTATCTCTAGCTATTGTGATTACAATATTGATTTTATTCTGCGACATACTTGAAAGGTATGTTGACAGGCCGCTCTATAGGATATCTAACACCATCCTCAGCAATTGGCTATGCAGCAGAAAAGCCTATAGTTAACTGGAAAACTATCGTCTTGAAACAAAGCCTTCGACAATATATCCCTCGAATGTCTTTCTGGACGACCTTGTACACAATCCACGCAGATATACGTCTACCCATTCACAGCAATCGGGTATTGTCTAAACAATAATCAGCAGAAAGTAATTTCATAAGCATGTCTGAGAGCGGATGGTAACTGGTCAGCTTTACATTTTTTACCCATGATTTCATTTTATTTTTATCCCAGTACGGTTGTGTTAGTGAATCAATAATGTCTGAAATAGCGTTACGCTCGCCAAGACATTGAAAGTTAGCCCATCCCATTCTTGGTTCACTGATTGCTCCTTTACTCAGTCTATGCATGTTCCATTGACCTGATTCGAGAACCTTTCTAACTGCGCGACTTGCTTCCTGATAAAAAATATGCCGACCAGCTGAAAGCAGTGTTGCCGCCATTGGATACACCAATAGTTCAGGAGCGATAGATCTTACAACTGCCTGGTTTAATCTGTTATGTACTTTTCTTTCAAATGGCAAGCTTGTTGCAAATTTTATATAACCTGGATCTGCATACGGTAAAGCTATATCGATGTGGTGGCGACAGCTTAACAGCTGCGATGCTATATATTGTGCTCCACGTTGTTCAGTTGTATAGGCTTCGACGTAGTTTTCTGTTGTGACAACGCCACGTTGTTGATAAATCGACAGAATATCTTCAATATCCTGATTGTATTGATTGAGTATTTCTTTGGAATAGGTTTCCCAATAGTCATCAGAAATGAACCAAGGGGAGGGTATTGGAGCAATTTTCAACAATGCGGCCGCTTCGTCGATAGCACCTGCATTGCGATTCTTAGATGATTTGGATTGAGGTATATTTAGCAGATATTTGCCAACACTTATCATCTTCTTTACGCCGTGCAACACACATGGTGGTCCATAATGGCCACCGAATGCCTCGCCATACACACCTGCAATTACCTGCTGAACGTTCAGATCATTCGCGCGCTCACCTGCCACGTGCCAGTGTGGAAAAACGACATTTTCGCTAAACGCAAGATTTGCCAGCAATTGGTCAAGCGAATACATTTTGGAAGAAATTGCCTGTTTAACCAACTCAACTCCAGAGGCATTGCAAATACGACTAACAATACCAATTTCACGACTAGCAATATCTCCATGAGCATAAGCCTTAAAGTTATCGACCTCTCCTGATGCTATACCGGCGGCAAGCAGCGTTCTAGAATCCCAGCCAGCCGACATCATGATCATTGTACGTTGGTGAGTGTTAAAGCTGCTTTCTAATAACAACGAAGCATGGTCTACTAAATCTTTGAAGGGCTCTTCTGACGCTGGATCTGCCCATAATTTGCTGTAATTATCAACCTTCAGCTTAAAGTTGGTGATATTTAATGTGAGAATTTCTCCTGCGCGGCATCGTTTGATATCCTCAAAGTATGTTCTGTTGTTTATGAAGTGACCATTTAGTACGAACTCCATAATTCCGGTGTTATCATGTTTCGCATTGAAATAATCTGCAATCGGTTTGATGCGGGATGAGAAAACAAATGCATCATCACTAATGCAATAGTAGAGCGGGAAACTACCCAGAATATCTGCAGCGATGTGTAACGTTCCGTGAAATTTATCAAGAACGCAGATAACTCCTTTGCATTTTTCAGTCGGTCTAATGAATTCATCATCAGCATGAAATAATTCCTGGGGCGTATCTGCTAAAATTTGATAAATGCTGTACTCACCATCTACACTTATAATGCGCCGTGAATCTTCTACAATACTTTGCCCCTGGAAAGCATGCGCCCCAATACAAGATGACGGCGTTCGCACGAATTTATATGTGAATGGTGAATATGACTGATATCGCTCAGAAAACCGATTCAATTGTTCGGCATCTGATGAAATAATTCCAAATAACCCAGGCATATAGTCATGACCTTAGTTAGTCTGCCAATAGAATTGGCAACCATGAGAAATAGTTAATGAGGTTGATTCACATCTCGGCCAGTGGATATAGGAACAATATACTCGTTTGATCGCATACACAATCCAACAGAAAGGAAGTATTAACTGTATTGGCAGCTAGTAATTCAAAAATCTCTGGAATTGGCTCAAATGCAATAACCCTTCCAGTTTCCCCAACCATGTCTGATAGTTTTGTAAGCGCAAATTAACCCTCGTCCTGTCAGTCTGACCCATTTTCCTGCATGCTCTATCTGTTCAAACACAGCGGAGCAAGACGATGACGGAATCGGGATCACTGTCCCTGCCGGAGCGCCAGCGTTACTGGATTAAGGGAACCTCTAAAAACCTCCGTCAGTTGTGATAATAGCGTCTTACGGTACAGAACATGAGTTGAGACTATGCAGCCTGGATTTTTCGATCATCAAGAACGCCTGAACCTGCTGGAACGGTTAGGCGATCCCCTGCCTAAACTGGAACACTGCGTGGACTGGGAAGCCTTCCGCTCAGAACTGGAAAAAGTATACAAGCAAGGTGATCCTCGCAAGGGAGGTCGGCCACCCTTTGATGCGGTGCTGATGTTCAAGGTGTTGGTGTTACAGGACTTCTACAAACTCTCGGATGACCAGACTGAGTTTCAGATCCGAGACCGTTACAGTTTCAGTCGCTTTCTCGGACTGTCCCCGGAAGGCGGGGTACCGGATGCCAAGAACATCTTGTTAATTCGCGAACGCGTGAAGCAGACGAAATTGATCGAGACGCTGTTTGACGCAGTGCTGGTCCAGATTGAGATGGCAGGGCTGACGGCACGCAAGGGTCAGATTGTGGATGCCGCCCTGGTACCGGTGCCCAAGCAACGTAACTCCCGGGACGAGAACGCCCGCATCAAGGCGGGTGAGGTGCCCGAGGATTGGCCGCAGAACACGCGTCGCCAGAAAGATGTACAGGCACGTTGGACGAAAAAGCATGGCTTGTCCCACTATGGCTACAAGAACCACATCAGCATAGACCTGCAGCACAAGGTGATCCGCAAGTACACGGAGACCTCGGCGGAAGTCCACGACAACCAGGTGTTCGAAGCGTTATTGGATGATGATAATAGCAGTGCTAATGTCTGGGCGGATTCGGCCTACCACAGCGCCGAGCGCGAAACGGTACTGAGACAAGCCAACTATCGTAGTCATATCCATCGCAAGGGTACGCGTGGCCGGCCACTCAATGTCCGGGAGCAGGAAGTGAATCGCAAGCGGTCCTCTGTCAGAGCGCGGGTTGTGCATATGTTTGCCCAGCAGGCCAGCCGGCTGGTGTGTACAATTGGCCTTGAATGAGCAGCGGTAAAGATCGGAATGATCTTGTGGGTAGCGGTTCGTTTGAGACATCATCGAACACGGACTGGTGATAATAACCGTATAAGCAGAACGGCACATTTCTCCAAAGTGAAATTAAGTGACCCCCGGCATAGCCGGGGTTTACCTCACTGAATTATCCTCTCAAGGCCGTCAGCTTACTTTACTGCTATTGCACTTTCGGAGGATTCGGGGCTGCCTGGCTGGATGATCCATCTGTCTGGCTGGATGATCCATCCCAGCCAGGGTTCGTAGTGTAGACCGTAAAGTCATCCACATAGAAGTTAGTCACCTCCGCAAAACCCGTGTTCGACCAACCCATTATATAGCCATGACGGAAATAGTTATTTCCTCCGGTATAGGTCAAATCCAGATCATAATTGGTATAGACTAATGAGTTGTCTCTCCATATTTCTATCGCTCCTGGGGTACCGGATTTCACATGAATACGCATCCTCGTCCACTGGCCCATCATGGATGAGACAACTACATCGACATGTTTTTTCCCGCTATAATCAGTACCAGGTCGACAATGAGAATTACTCATGCAGAGCGATCTTAAATGTGCGGATGTGGCTGTTGTACGTTCATATTCAAATGTAGTCTGAATATCACCTTCTGTACTGTATTTCTCTGCGAAGAACGACACCAGCTTGTTGTTGTTCGGAAGCGGTTCACGTAGTGTAAAGTTTTTCGGCACGCGCCACATATATTGAATCCACATCTCAGCAGGGGCCGATGCTGCATCTGGCGCTATGTTAAACCTCTGTTCTGCAAAGGAATCTTTTCCGTCTGCATCTGGGCCATAGCTAAACTGCAGGGAATATTGCCCGGAATATGCGTAGGTCGATGAAACACTTACCCTGCTATCGGCTACTGCCCAGCTAAACCCATTAGCTTTGTTCTTCTGCCCATTATCGAAATTATCGGAAAAATATGGAACAGTTGTCGTCGCAACCGCTGCCGTCGCATTCGAAGCCCATAGGACTGACAGAAATATGGCGAGTAGAATTGCCAGTACAGTCCGAG